>JACCDN010033593.1_pt1 | contig 10908 bp, 8 predicted proteins | sample 7441691 | NCBI WGS metagenome assembly JACCDN01 (sample SAMN15323439, study PRJNA562643) | freshwater metagenome | isolation source: river surface water | place: USA:Blue River Watershed | collected 2017-08-16
AGGAACTCTTCGACCATCGAAATGGCACAAGGGACTCCGCCGAACGACATCGCCCAGTTCGCCTTCCCCTTGGCGTAGCAGGGAATGTCAACCCAGGTGTCCCGCGGAATTGACATCAATTGCACCGTTTCGCGATCACCCGAAATGTTCATGACCATGATCACGTCGGACCGATTGCCGGTGGCGTTGGGGTCGTCTCCAAGGCGACCCCTCGAGTCACTCCCGAGGATGAGGATGTTCTCGGGTTGGTGTGCGGTGCCGAGAGGAGCGGTCGGCGTCGGTGCGGCCGTGATGACGTCGTCGACCGCGGTCGTTCCCGCATCAAACTGTGACGCGAGTAGCCAGGCGTACCCTCCGAGCGCCCCAACCAACAGGACAATGGTGGCGAGAGAAATCGCGAGAACTCGGCGACCCACCCGAACCTTCGAACGAGCGCCGTGTTTCATCGAGAGGTCTGTGTGACGCCCCCGAATGTGGATATTGGTTGGCTCTATGCGTCGTTCGTTGTCGGTTTTCATTGCTTCTAACCCTATTTGGGTCCGGCCCGTCACTTCTATGGAGAGGGAGGATTTTGCGAACAACTAGTATTTCCACATGCTGCTCCAGGACCTGATCGCTCGTGGCGGTCATCGAGACTACTGGGACCTGCACGCGTGGAGTGTCGCCCACCCCGCGAAGTTCTGGCGCGATGCGTGGGTTGACCTTGGCATCGTCGGGGACGTGGGGCGCCGCGAATCGGAGATTGCCGGATTCGATTCGACGACATGGTTTCCCGACGCATCACTCAATGTCGTCGAAACGTTATTGGCGGGCGATCCGAGCGACGAGGTCATCGTCGCCGTCGCCGAGGACGGAACGCGGCGCTCAATCACCCGTGCAGAACTGCGGGACAATGTGGCGTCATGCGCGGCCGCACTCCGTGCTGCCGGTGTCACGGCGGGCGATCGCGTTGCCGCGTGGGCACCGAATGTACCCGAAACCGTTGTCCTTGCGCTCGGCGCACTAACCATCGGGGCGGTGTTCAGTTCGGCATCGACGGACTTCGGACCGACCGCACTCATCGACCGATTTGCTCAGATCGAACCGAGCGTGCTGCTGGCTACCGCCTCCTACCGCTACGGGGGAAAAGAGTTCGACCTGACAAATTCCCTCGACGAGGTCGTGGGGGCGCTCCCGAGCCTGCGCACCGTTGTGGTCCTCGGAGAGTCACCCTCCTTCGAATCGTGGGATTCCTGGCTGTCGAGCGGCCGAGGCGCTGCGCTCGAGTTCGACCGATTCGGTTTCGACCACCCCGGTTTCATCCTGTTTTCGAGCGGGACGACCGGTCGCCCCAAGTGCATCGTTCACTCCGCCGCGGGAGTTCTGCTCAAGGTGCTCAGCGAACAGGGGTACCACCTCGACGTTCGACCGGGCGACAGGATGCTGTACGTCACGACCTGCGGGTGGATGATGTGGAACTGGCTGGTCTTCGCCCTGGGGCGTGGTGCGACAATCGTCCTCGTCGACGGAAGTCCCGGTTTTCCCGCCCTCGACCGACTGTGGGGGCTCGTCGAGAGTGAGCGGCTCACTTTCCTTGGCGTTTCCGCAGCTCTTATTGACACCTGGCGTCGCGAAAACCTGTCGCCCGCGACGAGCCACGACGTGTCCACCCTTCGGACCATCGCATCGACGGGGTCGTCGCTCGCGGCATCGGGATTCGACTGGGTGGCGAGCGCCGTCTCCGCCGACATCGCCGTCGCCTCGATCGCGGGTGGGACGGACCTCTGTGGCTGTCTGGTTCTGGGAATCGCCACCGAGCCCGTCGTGGCGGGAGAAATTCAGGGTCCCGCACTGGGTCTAGACGTGACTGTCTACCGACCGAACGGCTCCACGGCAGACATCAACGAAGACGGCGAACTGGTTTGCCGGACACCGTTCCCCTCGGTTCCGCTGACGTTTTGGGGTGATGACGGGTCGCGCCGTCATAACGCCTACTTCGCGAGATTCCCCGGTATCTGGGCACACGGCGACTTTGCCCGCCGAACCCCCGCGAAGGGTTTCGAAATCGTCGGGCGTCTCGATGCGACGCTCAATGTCAAGGGAGTTCGAATCGGTACCGCCGAGATTTACCGCGTTGTTCTCGCGATTCCGGGAATCCAGGGCGCGCTCGCGGTCGAGCAACCCGTCGTCGAGGATTCCCGCGTCGTTCTGTTTGTTCTCACCGACGGCGAATTGACGCCGGAACTCGAGACGGAAATCCGTGGGCGACTTCGTTCACAAGCAAGCCCGCGGCACGTCCCTGCTCTGATCGTTCGCGCGCCGGCCCTTCCCGTGACCCGGAGCGGAAAAATGACCGAGCTGGCCGTCACCGACATCGTGTCGCGCAGGGCGGAGCGGGACACCAGTTCGCTCGCGAATCCGGAAAGCCTGACCTGGTTTCGCGACTGGGCGTCAACGAACGTCGGAGACGCGAACCTGCCTGCCCTCGGCGATCGATAGTTCGCACGCAATCGCGACCCGCAAACTCTCCAGGGCCGCCGTCGGGGGACATGGGTTGTCCGTTTCTCCGAGAGCAAACGACACAAACGCCCTCGTTTCGGCCCGAAACGCGTCCCGAAAACGGTCGACGAATCCCTGGTAGGGGTCATCGGAGAAATCGAGATCGTCCTCGAGTGTCCGCAGCGGGGTACGGCGATTAAGCCCAGCAGATACGGAATCCCGTGACCCGAAAGCCTCCAACCTGACGTCGTGACCGCGGGCGTCGTGTCGTGCACCGGTGACGAGGACGTGAATCCCTGTGGTCGTGACCGCGAGCACGGAACTGACGTCGACGTCGTCGAAATCGGCGTAGTCAAAGTGTTCGCGAACCGAACCTGTTGCGCTCACGGTGTCAATCTCGTCGCCCGTCAACCACCTCGCAACGTCGAAATCGTGAACGTGCAGGTCTCGGAAAATTCCGCCGCTCCCCGAAATGAATTCGCGCGGGCTTGGCGCGCGGTCGTGTGAGGTCATGGTGAGCGAGTAGACGGTGCCGAGGCCGCCACTGCTGATGATGTCGTACACGCCGCGAATCGCGGGGTCGAATCGACGCTGGAACCCGATCTGCAGCCCAGAACCGCTGCGTTCGGCGAGATCGATTGCCGCCTCGGTGTCCGCAAGTGTCATCGCGACGGGCTTTTCACAGAGGACCGGGATTCCACGGGGAAGCACATCGCGGAGAACGGATTCGTGCGCATCCGTTCCCACCGCGACGACAACGGCGTCGGCATCGACGTCGGAGCCCCACGGTGTGGTCGTCGCCCCGAACTGTTGGGCGAGTTCGCGGGCGCGGTCCCCGTTCCGGTTAGTGACGACGATCTCAGTGACACGAGTGTCACCCGCGAGATCCTCGACGCGAATCGCGCCCATGCGCCCGGCGCCGATGACCAAGACTTTCACAGGCGCCTTCTCTCAACTCGTGACTCGTAATTGTGGAATGTCATTATGTTATGACATACTAAGTTGACCGTTCCGACGAAAGATTGTCAATGACCGACTTCATCTCGCGTGTGGCGTCCGCGCCCATCTCCTGGGGAATTTGCGAGGTCCCCGGCTGGGGAGCGATGCTCCCCACGGACCGCGTTCTCGGCGAAATGGCGAGTCTCGGGCTCACCGCCACCGAACTGGGCGCCGTCGGTTTCCTCCCGGAAGACCCCGATCAACTCGTCGCGAAACTCTCCGAATACGGCATCAGCCTCCTCGGCGGTTTCACGCCGGTCGTTCTTCACAACCCGGACGAACGAGAAGCGACCATTGCGAGTGCCCGCGCCACGGCGGAGCTGTTCCAACGCGCCGGGGCGACAAAATTCGTGTCGTCCGTTGTTGTCGACATGGACTGGAGCTACCCTCGCCCTCTCTCCACCGAGGAACAGAAGCACACGGTGGAGATGTTCGGCGTCATCGACGACATTTGCGAAGAATTCGGGCTCGAACAGGTTCTCCACCCCCACGTGCAGACGCTCGTGGAGACCAAGGACGACATCAACCGAGTGTTGGACTCGTGCGATGTCCACTTCTGTCTTGACACCGGACACATCGCCTTCGGCGGGCAGGATCCCGTCGAATTCGCCAAGAAGGCTTATGAACGCGTCGGTCACGTCCACCTCAAGGACATTCGCCTCGACATGGTCCCCGCCGTTCTTCGACGCGAGGTGTCGCTCATGAACGCCACCCAGGCCGGTGTGTTTACGACACTCGGCGCGGGAGATGTCGACATCCTCGGAGTCGTCCAGACTCTGGAATCGTCGGGCTACCGCGGCTGGTACGTCATCGAACAGGACACCGCCATCACCGGCGCATTCCCTGCGGAGGGTGAAGGGCCCGTTCAGCAGGTTGCGGCGTCCCTCAAGTACCTCACCGATGTGGTCGCACCGACGCTCGGGTAATCACGATGGCGGGACTCGAAGTTCTCAGTGTTGGGCGAATTAGCGTCGACCTGTACGCCGTTGAACCGCACGTCGGATTCGAGGGTCAACAGAGTTTCACGAAGTCGGTTGGCGGCAGCCCCACCAATGTCGCGGTAGCCGCGGCGCGGCTCGGTCATCGCTCCGCCATCGCGACAAAGGTCGGTGGCGACGGGTTCGGTCAGTATGTTCGGTCGAGGCTCACCGACTGGGGTGTTTCCACCGATTTCGTCTTTACCGAGGCGCAGTCTCAAACACCACTCGCACTCGCAGCACTCACTCCCCCCGAAACGCCCACGGTCGTCTTCTATCGCGGTCCTGCGGCTCCGGACACGACGCTGGACGAGAACGACATCCCCGCAGATATCATTTGCGACACCCCGATTCTCTGGATCAGCCAGGGTTCACTCGCTCAAGGCTCAACGGCGCAGGCGTGCCTCGACTGGATGGGCGCGCGGTCACGCGACCTGCACACCATCCTCGACCTGGATTATCGACCGTCGTTGTGGCCATCTGTCGACGCGGCACGCTCAATGGCGGCTACCGCAATCTCCCTCGCGACCGTCGTCGTCGGAAACCGCGAGGAATGCCATGTGGCGGTCGGAAGCGACGACCCGGACGACGCCGCCGACAGACTGTTGGCGGCTGGAGTCCGCCTCGCCATCATCAAGTTGGGGCCCGACGGGTCGCTGTGGGCAACTGCCGACAGGCGAGTGCTCGTCCCCGCGATGCCGGTGAACGTCGTGTGTGGGCTCGGAGCTGGCGATGCGTTCGGCGGGGCGCTCTGCCACGGACTCCTCAGCGGGTGGGACGTAGACACCATTGGTCGCACCGCGAACGCGGCCGGCGCCCTCGTCTCGACACGACTCACGTGTGCCGATGCGATGCCCGACGTGGACGAACTGTCGACCTGGATGGGGGTGGCGGCATGACCCTGACACGCGACGTCTACCGCGAACTCATCGACGCGCGAATCGGAAACCCCCGAAGCCTCGTCGACGCCCTCACGTCTCGCCGTCGCCGCAGCATCGCCGGATCCGACGGTCGACTGCTCATTCTGGCCGCAGACCACACTTCGCGCGGAAAAATCTCCATCGGCGCCGACCCACTCGCCATGTCCGATCGATTCACCCTTCTCGATCGGCTCGTGCGTTGCCTTGCGATGCCCGAGGTTGACGGCGTCCTCGCGAGCGCCGACGTCCTCGAAGAGCTGGCCTGGCTCGGAGCGCTCGACGGCAAACTGGCCATCGGAACCATGAATCGGGGCGGAATCATCGGCGCCACCTGGGAACTCGATGACCGTGTTACGGCGTACGACGTCGACCACATCGAGTCGCTCGGTCTCGATGGCGGAAAAACGTTGCTTCGAATCGACCACACCGACCCCGCGGTGGCACGGACGATAGAGACAGTGGCGCGCATCACAACCGAACTCGCTGATCGTCGAATCATGTCCCTCATCGAACCGTTGCCCTACCTGACCGGTCCAAACGGGATTCCCACGCTCGACACCTCCGACGAGGCCTTGGTCAAGGTGGTGGCGATTGCGTCCGGCTTGGGGTCGTCGTCGGCATATTCATGGCTCAAGATTCCCGCGAGCGCCCGCATGTCCGAGGTCGCCGGCGCGACCACCCTTCCCATCCTCATGCTGGGGGGCGAACCGAGCGACAACCCCGATTCAATGTTCGACCGGTGGGAGGCGGCGATGGCCGAACCCAACGTGCGCGGGCTCGTTGCGGGCCGTTCGCTTCTTTATCCCCGAGACGGAGATGCCGAGAATGCGGTCCTCCGCGCATCGGGGATTGTCCGACCCACGGCTCACGCGTCCCAGAAAGGCACACCATGACCTGGTTTTTTCCCGCAGGGACACTGACGACGGATGAGGCCGACGTTGTCGTCACCCCCGAGATTGCCGGCTGGGAGTACAGCGGGCTTCGCGTCTTCACGCTCTCCGAGGGTTCTCCCGTGTCGGTGACCCTCACCGGCGAGGAGGGAGTGATTGTTCCGCTCAGTGCGACGGACGTTGAGGTGACCGTTGACGACGACCACTTCACCATGACGGGCCGGGTCGGGGTTTTTGCCGCCGTGTCGGACTGGATCTACGTCCCCGTCGGGTCACGAGTGACTCTTGTCGCGCGCGGTGGCGAGGTGGCAATCTGTACCGCCCGTGCGTCCGAGGTTCACCCCGTCGCGCACGTGGCCGCCGCCGATGTTGCCGTCGAGGTGCGCGGCTCCGGACAGGCAACCCGCCAGGTGACGAACATCGCCACGCCGGGTTCTTTCACGGGCGCCCACAAGATCAACGTGTGTGAAGTCATCACGCCGGGTGGAAACTGGTCGTCGTGGCCTCCCCACCGCCACGACGGAATCGGTGACTGTACAACCAACAACGAAGAGATTTACTACTTCAGAATTGGGCGAACCGACGGGCCACACGGTGACGACACCGGAACGGGACTTTTCCGCGTGTACACGGTCGATGGCTCGGTCGACGAAACAGTCACGCTACGCGATGGTGACACCTACGTCGTGCCACAGGGTTACCACGGACCGACCGTCGCACCGCCGGAATACCCGATGTACTTCCTCAACGTTCTCGCCGGTCCCGCAGACGACAGAACCATGGCTTTCTGCGACGACCCCTCCCACCACTGGATTCGAGAATCCTGGAACCACCAAATGCAAGACCCCCGACTGCCGTACACCTCGGCAAGCGGCCGAACCGGAAAGAGCTGAAGATGAACCGTCGAATTGGAGTCGCCGTCCTCGGATTGGGCTGGATGGGTCAGGCGCACGCGCGCTCGATGCTGCGTATCCCGTCGCTGTTTGCCAAACGCTCGTTCGATCCGGTGCTCGTCGTCTGTGCCGACACCGAAGCCGATCGCCGCGAACGAGCCGTGTCCGACTTCGGATTCGAGCGCGCCGTTGCGGACTGGCACGACGCCATCAACTCGGACGATGTCGACGTGGTGTGGGTCACGGCGCCGAACATGCTGCACGTCCCCATGATCGAGGCCGCGTGTGCGGCCGGCAAGGCAGTCTTCAGCGAAAAGCCGATCGGGGGAAAGCCCGAACAGACCGTCGCCGCGTTCGAGGCCGCAACCCGCGCGGGCGTTCGCTCCGGTGTTGGTTACAACTACTTGTGGTCCCCCCTCGTGCTCCACGCACGCCACCTGGTCGAATCGGGTGCGCTCGGCGAAATCACGCACTACCGTGGCCGCTTCCTGTCGATGTACGGCAGCGACGAACTCGGCCTGCTGACATGGCGCTTCATCCTCGATCAAGCCGGGTACGGGGTCACGAGCGACATCCTCAGCCACTCGGTGTCTCTCGCCCAGTTCCTCGTCGGAGACATCACCGAGGTCGTGGGGATGCGCAACACGACCATTCCGCAACGGCCACTCCCCACCGGTGCAGCCAGCCACTACGGGCGTGGCCGACCGGAAGACCCGAAGGGTGACGTCGAAAACGAAGACTTCGCATCGATGCTGTGTCGCTTCGCCAACGGTGCAACGGGAACGTTTGAAGTAAGCCGCACAATGGTAGGGCCCGAAAGCCAGAACGCCTTCGAAATTTACGGCACGAAGGGCTCCCTCGCGTGGAACCTCGAAAAGATCAACGAGCTGCAGTACTACAAGCTCACCGACGACCCCAGCTCCGGGTACACGACAATCTACGGCGGCGAACGGTTCCCGTTCCACGGCGCCTTCGCACCGGGTCAAGCAAACTCGATCGGCCTCGAAGACCTCGTTGCCATCGAAGACTTCAACTTCATGGAGGCCCTCGCCACGGACGCCCCGTTCAAGCCCAGTTTCCGTGAAGCCGTTGACGTCGTCAACGTTCAGCAAGCGCTCATCGAGTCGTGGGATTCACGAACCTGGGAAGATGTTGTCGACCTGGCAGGAGGCTCGAATGGCAAGTAAAACACTTCGGCTGACGACCGCGGAGGCGATTGTTCGCTTCCTCATCGCACAACGGACCATCGTCGACGGGCATGAGGTTCCGCTCTTCCCCGGCGCCTACGGCATCTTCGGGCACGGAAACGTCACCAGTCTTGGACATTCGTTCGAGACGCATCGCGACGAACTTCCCGTGTGGCGCGGACAAAACGAGCAGGGAATGGGACTAGCGGCGGCGGCGTTCGCCAAGGCGGCACGTCGCCAACAAATCATGGTGTGTACCTCGTCGATTGGTCCTGGGGCGACGAACATGATTACCGCCGCCGGTGTCGCGATGTCGAACCGACTCCCCGTCCTGTTCATCGCCGGCGACACCTTTGTGTCCCGACTTCCCGACCCCGTCCTGCAGCAGGTCGAACACTTCGGCATCCCCTCCGTCACCGTGAATGACGCATTCCAACCCGTCGTTCGTTACTGGGACCGGATTACCCACCCGGCGCAGGTCATCAGCTCGCTCCCGCAAGCGGTTGCGACCATGTTGGATCCCGGAGACTGCGGGCCGGCCTTCATCGGGCTTCCTCAAGACATCGCGGCCGAAGCGTTCGACTACCCCGAACAGTTCTTCACGGTGACCGTTCACGAGCGGCCCCGACCGAGACCTGACCGAGGCCAACTCGCGCGGGCGGTCGAGGCACTTCGCGGCGCACAACGCCCCGTCATCATCGCGGGAGGCGGGGTTCACTATTCGCTCGCGGAAGCGGAACTGTCCGCGTTCGCCGACAAGCACGGGATTCCTGTCGTCGAAACGGTTGCGGGAAAGTCCTCCCTCATCGCCTCACACCCTCGCTATTCGGGGCCGCTGGGGGTCACCGGTGCGGAGGCCGCCAACCGAGTCGTCGAACAGGCGGACGTCGTCCTCGCGGTCGGAACTCGACTCGAAGACTTCACGACCGGGTCGTGGACTCTTTTCGACGCGGACACCCAATTTATCGGTATCAATGCCGCTCGATTCGACGCGCACAAGCACCGCTCGATTCCGGTTGTCGGTGACGCTCGCGAATCACTGACGGAGTTAAGTGAATTGCTCGGCACGTGGTCGGCGAGCGCCGACTGGACCAGCCGTGCCGCGTCGGAGAGAGAACACCTGACCGCCTTCGTCGATTCGCGAATCGCGGACGACGGAGTCTGGCCCCCGAGCTACGCACAACTAGTCGGGCTGGTGCACGCCGAGGCGACCGCGGACGACTACGTTCTCACCGCCGCGGGCGGACTTCCCGGTGAGCTCAACATCAACTGGATGAGTAAGGGAATTGCGACCTTCGACTGCGAATACGGATATTCCTGCATGGGATACGAAATCTCCGGTGCATGGGGTGCCGCGATGGCGCGGTCAACGGGCGAGGTGTTCGCGATGGTCGGTGACGGTTCGTACCTCATGATGAACTCGGACATTTACGCCTCGGTGTTGTCCGGTCACAAGATGATCCTCGTCGTGTGCGACAACGAGGGATACGCAGTCATTGACCGTCTCCAGGTCAACCAGGGTGGTGCGTCGTACAACAACATGTTGGCCGATTCGAACGGCACGGGAACCGATGCCCGAGTCGATTTCGCTGCACACGCCGCGTCGATGGGCGCCGACACCGTCGAGGTGCACAGCCTCGCGGAGTTCGCCGACGCCCTCTCCGCAGCTCGTCGATCGGACAAAACAGCGGTCATCGTCACCAAGGTGCGGGCCAAGGACTTCACCGAAGGTGGCGCCTTCTGGCAGGTCGGCGTCCCCGAGGTGTCCGATCGACCGAGCGTCACCGCTGCTCGCGCCCGAATGGACGAGGGGCTAAGGGCGCAGCGTCCCGGCGTCTAGGTACACGAAGTTCACGGTGTCCACGCCGTTGGTGCTCGTTCTAGACTGACCGCATGACCAGCGAGGAGCATGACGTTGTCATCATCGGCGGCGGGCACAACGGGTTGGTGGCCGCTGCATATCTCGCGCGCGCAGGCAAGTCTGTCGTGGTGCTCGAAAAGTACGATGTCGTCGGTGGCGCTGCAATTTCGGCACGGTCGTTCGAGGGGGTAGACGCGAGGCTGTCGCGATACTCGTATCTCGTGAGCCTTCTTCCCCAACGCATCATCGACGACCTTGGCCTTGACGTTCGGCTCGCTCCCAGGCGGTTCGGGTCGTACACGCCAATCCCGGACGGCTCCGGTGGGTTACTCATCGACGAAACCGATGCCGAAGCCACACGATCCTCGTTCGAATCCATCGGGGCATCGGAGGACGCCGCGGCATGGACCGAGTTTTACGGCAAAACCGAGCGAATTGCGAAGGCGTTGTTCGACACGGTGTTGGAGCCGCTCCGCACCGAATCTGAGGTGAAGGATGCTCTCGGTCCGGCACTGTGGCGCGACTTTATCGAAACCCCCATTGGTGACACGATCGAATCCACCTTTCGATCCGACCTCGTCCGCGGCGTCGTCATGACCGACGCCCTGATTGGGACGTTCGCGTCGAATCACGATGACTCGCTCCAGGCGAACGTGTGTTTCCTGTACCACGTCATCGGAAACGGAACGGGCGAATGGAACAT
>JACCDN010208182.1_pt1 | contig 10908 bp, 11 predicted proteins | sample 7441691 | NCBI WGS metagenome assembly JACCDN01 (sample SAMN15323439, study PRJNA562643) | freshwater metagenome | isolation source: river surface water | place: USA:Blue River Watershed | collected 2017-08-16
CCCCAGAGTGCGGCACCAACAGCCATGCCTACACCAAACGATAACAACGCCGTACCCGCCACATAACCCGGTGGGTAATACGCATACGGCGGATACGCAGGATAAGGCCAACCACCATAGACCACGGCTGGATTGTAAGTCGGCACATAAACGACTTGCGGATTAGCGGGCTGAATCACAATCGGCGCACTACCGCCCCCCGATACGGTCTGCTGCGAATTAGATTGCAGGGCGCCAGACTGTTGTGCCTTGGCACGAAGCCCTTGTATGGCATTCATCACGTCAGACTGCTGCGCCAACACGGCATTACCCAGGTTCTGGGTCCAACTCAGCTCCGAACCCATCATGTTCAGCACAGGCGGAAACGACACCAGTGACTTCACACTCGCGTCCCAGTTCTGCTGCTGCAGCGCCTGATTCAAGGCGTTACCTTTTAGGTGATTATTCGCTTTTTGCCAATTCGACGCTTCTGCAACCTCCAAAGGATAGGTCGATGCCATTAGCACCTGAGACACCAGGGCATCTGGGTAAAGTGCAATAGGCGCCACCAACGCTGAAAGCTGCGCCTGGCTCAATTGTGCAGACTCTGACTGCTGAGCACTCTGAGCCAAAGCCACGGGCACCATGGCCGGCATAGCCAGCGTAACGGATACCAAACCTACGAGCAAACGGGACGGCAGCCCCGGCTTTTTCGAAAATGACATGCACACTCCTTTGGGCATCACAATAGGTCTATTCTAACCAAAGCGCAGGATATTTCAGCAATAGCTTAGCGCTATAGTTGCTCGTGCCTAATATTAGGCCTGCTGCTGATAACTATTTTGCATTGCGGCTAAATACCCGTTTTCATAGCTAGGTTGCGCCACGGCAACACCTAGGGCTGCGGTAGAGATGAGAACGATCCAGACGAATAGGTTTTTCATGGTGATGCTCCTTATGTGTCACCCTTGTTTTCGGGCATGGAGTCATCTTAGGAGCCGAGAGTCTCACCAGATGAGCCTCTCGTTTTGCATTGAAAATATTTTTAATCGCAATTCGTTGCGCTACCGCTATTCAAACAACTGGTGCCATTGAAGTTATAGGTCGTATTGCCCGTTGTCTGATACTCACTCCCATCGGTGCCCAATACTAAACCGCCATCGGCCTGATAAGTGGTTCCGGTATCGCTCTGAATCATGCTGCCAGATTGCTGGTACGTAGCACCGCCAGGGGCGTAGGTATCGCCGCCGAGGTTCTGATACGAGCCCGCAGCACTGTCATAACCGTTGTCTGCCCCCATGCCATTCTGCGCATAGGCACCGCCGGCCATTAAACAGAGGAAAAAGCATAGCGCGTGGGATTTGCTCATGGTGAAACAGTGCCGAAATTTGAATTGTGGATAATGTACCTGTTTCTTAATACAAAAGGCTGCGGATGCAAGGTCGTCCCCTGATGAATCGATACCCCACCCCTCTCGCCAGATGCTGTCTGGCGCTGCTGGTGAGCGTGCTGATTTCAGGCATGGCGATTGCCGCCGATGAGGGCGCTGCGCCCGCAGAAAGCAGCGACACGGAAGCCACTGGTAAAGCAAAACGGGAGCCCAGAAGCAAATCCAGCCAGAGTCTGCAGCAAGGCAGCACCACAAAACGGAGTAAGGTCACTCTAACGTCGCCCGATGAAACACCCGCGGTGACGATTGAGTCCAAAGGCTTGCGCGGCAAGGCCAGCTTTTATGGCGCCAAATTTCAGGGGCGGAAAACAGCCACTGGAGAAATTTTTAACAACAAACTGTTTACAGCTGCCAGTAATTTGCTGCCGCTCGGTTCCTTTGTAATTGTAAAACGTCCAGATACCAATCTATGCGTTGTTGTCAAAGTCAATGATCGGATGCACCCAAAGCACCGCGCCCGTGTGATCGATGTATCGCACAGCGCTGCCAAGTATCTCGACATGGTTCGAGATGGCGTAGTGAAAGTACAAATTGTGCCGATTTCTACCAATGCGGTTCAAGGCAGTACCGTTGACTGCGCTATGGGCGGCGAACTGGAAGAAGACTGCGTGAACTGCGATTCACCCCTGCAGTTCAACAATTAATCCTAGGCCTCAAGATGGCTGATACGCAACACAACCTCCCGGCGAACGAGCTCTAAAGCACTTTTCATGGTGAAGAACCGATTGGTCTCATCCGAAGAAATCCAGAAGTCACCAATTTCTGCCTCCAGCTGATCGAGCCGCTCGAGTAAATAACGCAACTCAGCAACGTGCTTTGCTTCGTACATGCGCTGCTCAACCAGTTTGATTTCGTCATAGGCATCCGAAATCAGCATCCGTGAGCGAAACAAACGATAATTTGGCACAAGCCGGAAGAATGGCAACACAACAGCCAGAACGCCAAGCGCCAGCAACCACATGCGATCAATGTAGCTCACAACCCAAAATGGCATCAGGCCGGCAAGCCAAGGCTCGCCCTTGTCGTAATAGCGCTTGGCAATCGGACTTAATGGGATGCTTTTGTCGATATAGGCAGGGAAAGTATCACCTTTCCCGAAGAATAAATTGTTCTCATCGCCAATTTCATCGGTGGCCGTCAGAAAGAGTTGCTGAATAGCCGGGTGCATGTTTTTTTCAACTAACAACGTGACGGTAGAGGCGATCATGTGGATATCTTCTGGTGGATCTAGTTTGATCAGATTTAGCGAGCCCCGTGGAATCACTACCGTATCCAGATAGGGCATCCGCTTTACATAAGCAGCCGCGTAAGCGAAATCAAAAATCTTGAGATCGGGATGCGCCAGCAAATTCTGGATGGTTGGCGAATCAAATCCGTCAACAATGGCCATTGCTGCGATTTCCCCATCGAGCAGTTGCTCCATTGCTTCTGCGTGGGGCAGTCGGCGGAAATTTGCATCATCTTCACGCAGATGGATGCCCCGCATCGCTAGCATTTTCTTGAGCAAAAGCTCTGTGCCACTCCCTTCCAAACCGATTGCGATGGGTTTTCCTTTGAGGTATCCCAACGCATCCTGACCTTTCAGCACCGGGCCGCGATAAAACAACCACAGCGGTAAGTAGTCGATGCTACCTAGAGAATAAAGCTCCGGATACTCCCCCTTGTGCGCAATCCCCCCCAGCAACAATCCCGCGTTAACAGGGGACTGCCCAGCGGCAGCTTCTTCCAGGCTTTCGCGCGATCCCTTCGTATTCACCAGCTTCAGCGTTACCCCTTCACGGGCAAAAATTTCCCTGTAGCGCTTTCCTATGAGTTCATACGTTGAACCAGGTTGCCCTACGGCCAGCGTTACATCAGCGGGAGGTACTGGCCGTGTAACTATGACTAAAAGCACGAGGCCACAGAACAACACCAACAAAGACACCCACTCCTCGCGAAACAGAATACGCCAGGCCAAATGCTCTTCTTTGAGGCGGTTTTTCAGAAATCTTGCGAGGTTGTGGCTGTTTTTCGTGCTCATTGTTATATTGTGGCACGCGGCATAACAAAAAGGCCACGGCTTCCCGTGGCCTTTGATCGACACTGTTGCCGATTAGCTGGCAAGCACAGCTTCGATTTGGGCAAATGTTTTTGCCACAGAATGAATCTGTGTTGCCACGCCAAGCTGACGGGCAATTTGCGATGCCGAGAAGATGCCACGCACCATCTGACGATTGGTCAACGGATCGGCATCCACCACCAGCGCGTGGTTACGATTGTGCACCTTGAGAGTTTCAATAACATCCAGCACCTTGGCTTGGGCAACCTGCTTCAACGTCAGCACTTCAATGTCGTTCTGTGGCGTCATCACATCCTTAACGGTAATTTCGCCATGCTTCAGGCCTTGCTTTTGCACACACTGCATCGGCTTTTCACCCAGGACATCGGTCGCAGTCAATAATCCAACGACATCGCCCTTGCTGTCTGTCACGAGCAAAGAACGCACACCGCGCGAAATCATTAGATGGTTCGCATGGCTTAGCAACACATCCAATCCCACCGTGGCCGCAACAATCTGCTTCAGATCTGTCATAACTTCAATGGCTGGGGAATCGGGTGTCACGATGTCTGCCTGGCTGGTCGGCAAATGAAAGCCTGCACCTTTTTCCAGTGAACTGACCTTGAGGATGATAGGACTGCCCATGCTGCTGTCTCCTTTGGTTACCGCGGGGTTGACCCGTGTTCTTGTATGACGGCCACGTTATGGCACGTCTTACTTGCACTTTACTATTAAACTTACAGAATTATCCAGACAATTAATTGTTGCATCGCAACCATCCCCTATGAAACGTATAAACCCGATTACAGCCCTCATCGTTATTCTCTTTGGTCTGATGCTCTGGCAAATGCACATGCAACACTGGGGTAGCTTCCTGCTTCTGGTCGCTGCGGAGGCTGCATTGATTGCTGTGCGCTCTACTGAAACAGCAAAATCCAAAAGGATATAAACCATGCAGCGTATAAAACTACGTCTACTCGGCTTACTCACTACCTGGGTCTTAATCGGATGCTCAAGCCCACCGCCCTTCAAAGCCAAACCCATACCAGACAGTCCGGCAGCACCGGCTTATACACTGATAGACCAATACGGCACACAGCGTTCACTGAGCGACTTTAAAGGCAAGGTGGTGAGCCTTTTCTTCGGGTTCACACATTGCCCGGACATTTGCCCAACGCATTTGGCGCGGCAAGCTGAAGTCATGCGGCAACTTGGACCCCAAGCTGAGCAGGTTGCTGTACTTTTTGTGACGCTGGATCCAGAGCGTGATACGCCCGAAGCACTTAAAACCTATATGGATGCTTTTGACCCACGCTTTATCGCACTCACCGGATCTGCAGAACAAACCAACAAGGTTGCCAAGCAATACAAAATTTTCTGGCAAAAAACACCCTTACCCAATTCTGCGCTGGTTTATACGATTGACCACACCACCAACAGTTTTGTCATCGACCAAAAGGGGCGTTTGCGCCTAACAGTCCCCCATGAAATGTCCGCTGCCGATGTAGCCCACGATCTAAAACTGATGATTGAATCTAACTGATCATGACCCAATACACCTTTACACCGCCCACTGAAACACTGATTCCTGTTGTGGGGTCCGACGCAAAATTTCCTGTTCGTCGCATTTACTGCGTTGGCCGCAACTATGCAGAGCATGCGCGTGAAATGGGTGCTGATCCAAATCGCGAGCCACCTTTTTTCTTTTCAAAACCCCGCGACGCTGCGGTACCAGTCGGTGGCAATGTCCCTTTCCCGCCTGCGACCAGCAATCTACAGCACGAAGTCGAACTGGTCGTCGCCATTGGCAAAGGTGGCAGCGACATCCCCGAATCAGATGCACTGTCACATGTCTATGGATACGCCACAGGTATTGATTTCACCCGTCGAGATTTACAAACTCTCGCGCGGGAAAAGCAGCACCCGTGGGAACTAGGGAAAGGCATGGATCATAGCGCCCCGATTTCGGCCATTGTGCCAGTAACAACGCATACCCCAGGGGCAGATGCCGCCATCTGGCTTAAGGTTAACGGTGAACTACGTCAATCCTCTCGACTTAACCAGATGACCTGGAATGTTGCCGAAATTATCAATCGGCTGTCCCACTTTTTTGCTCTCGCACCGGGCGACCTCATTTATACGGGCACGCCTGGTGGCGTTTCTACCGTACTTGTCGGAGATTCGATAATTTGCGGCATCGACGGACTCCCAGATCTCAAAGTGACTCTCACCCAATCTGGCAATATTTCATAACGACCTGAGGATGATACGATTCAAAGCCTAACTATCCATCTGGGCACCTGGCATGCATTCTTTACTGACTTGGACATTTAACGGCGCCCTGATTGCCACCGCTGTGTTCATTCACTACGAAACGCTCTACAGCCTCGCACGCCACTTACCCAACCTGTCAAACATACCACCCCGCTACCGGGTATTACTCGGGGTGTTCATCATTCTTATCGCGCATGCCGTTGAAATCTGGGTATTTGCCTTTGGCTTTTACACGATGGTACAAAATGGCATGGGCAACCTATTCGGCATGACAACCGCAGATCTTTTAAGTGACTGCGTCTATCTTTCATGGATCTCATTTACGACCGTTGGCTTTGGCGATGTCGCCGCCAATGGTGATCTACGGTTTCTGCCCGGTCTGGAGGCACTGACTGGCTTTGTGCTCATCACTTGGTCAGCTTCGTTTCTCTTTATTGAAATGCAGAAATTCTGGCCTATGAATAAGCATGTCGAACACCACCCAGATAGCCGCGACCACTAAACAACCATTTAATCTGGGCATGCTCAGCGGATGTTAGAATCACGGCCTGATTTGTTGCTGATAAAGACCCCCGCATGGATACCGTTCTGCTGCTCAAAGCCCTCATTCTCGGCATTGTCGAGGGTCTCACCGAATTTCTGCCAATTTCTTCGACGGGTCACCTGATCCTGGCTGGCGATCTACTCGATTTCAATGATGAAGCCGGAAAGATTTTTGAGATTGTTATTCAGTTTGGCGCCATTCTGGCTGTGGTCTGGGAATATCGGGCCCGGTTGTGGGAAACGATTTCCTCTTGCCCCAGCAGCCGCAAAGCGCAACGCCTGATCATCAACGTTGCGGTTGCCTTCATGCCTCTGGCCATTCTAGGGCTACTATTTCACAAGACGATTAAAGCCCACCTCTTTAACCCGATCTCGGTAGCGGCTGCTTTCATCATCGGTGCACTGTTTATCTTCTGGGCGGAAAAACGCCAGCACCGAGTACGTGTGCCATCGGTTGATGACCTCACCTTCAAAGATGCGCTGATGTTAGGCTGCATACAGGCGCTCGCGCTCATTCCGGGCACTTCACGCTCCGGCGCCACCATTATTGGTGGTTTGCTCATGGGACTGTCGCGCAAAGCAGCGACCGAGTTCTCTTTCTTTCTGGCTATTCCCACACTGGGTGTTGCCACGATTTACCAAGTTTATAAAGAATGGGCGACGATCCAGAATACCGATCTCAGCATGTGGGCCGTTGGCTTTGTCTCCGCCTTTATCTCGGCATTCCTTTGTATTCGCTGGTTGCTCCGCTACATCACCACGCATAATTTCATTATCTTTGCCTGGTACCGGATTGTTTTTGGTCTGATCGTTCTGGTCACGGCCTATACCGGTGTCGTGAGCTGGTCTGCTCACTAACGCCACGGCAACATCATGAGCGAATACATCCTCTTCGAGGAAAGCGGCGCCTTCCGTGCCGCTACTATCCAGGCAGATCAGAATACGACACTGCAGGTAGAGCTTCCCGGTGGTAAACGTCAGAAGTTGAAAGCCGCGCAAGTGCTCTTGCGCTTTCGTGACCCTTCGCCCGCGCAACTATTGCCCGCAGCTGAACCACTCGCTGCAGACATGGATGCCGCATTTCTCTGGGAATGTGCGCCAGAAACAGACTTCGGCTTTACGGATTTTGCGGCAGACTACTATGGTCATACACCTTCCGCGATTGAAGCCGCCGCATTGCTCTTGGGCATGCAGAATGCACCACTGTATTTTCATCGCCGTGGCAAAGGTATGTTCCGTCGTGCCCCGCCAGAAATTCTAAAAGCCGCACTAGCCGGCGCAGAAAAAAAGCGGCTCCAGGCCGAAGCGATCGAGCGCATGGTTACGCAGCTTGTAGCCGGCTCTTTGCCGCCCGAGCTCATTGATCAGGTCGACGCATTACTTATTCAGCCAGATCGTAACCGTCCCGAGGTTAAGGCCTTTGAAGCGGCTTGCGAAAAGACGAATGAATCAGCCGCCGCGCTGCTTTTGCGTTGCGGCGCTTTCCCGGATGCTTATCACTGGCACTTTCGGCGCTTTGCCGCGGAGCGTTTTCCCAAGGGTATTGGCTTTCCCGAGCTACCAGAACCCGCCACGGCCAATAATTTACCGCTAGCCGATGTGCAAGCCGTATCGATTGATGATGCGAACACCACAGAGATCGATGACGCACTCTCGGTAACGCGTCTGCCGGGTATAGGCTGGCGCATTGGCGTTCACATCGCTGCCCCGGGGCTAGGCATTCTGCCCGGCTCTGCTCATGATGCCGTTGCACGCGCCCGCCTCTCAACGGTGTACATGCCAGGTCATAAAATCACCATGTTGCCGGATGACCTGGTGGCTCGTTTTACACTGGCTGAAGGCAAAGCCTGTCCGGCACTATCTCTCTACCTCAACGTTAGCGAAGACTTGGAGATACTGAGCCACGAATCACGCATAGAACGTGTGCCGATTGCCGCCAATCTTCGTCTGCATGAAATCGAGCCGGTCATGGATGCGGAACGATTGAACGCTGGCGACACGCCTGATTGCGCCTACGGCGACACCCTACGTACGCTATGGCGCTTTGCCGGTGCTTGCGCCGGCCGCCGTGGCAAAGCATCTGCCCAAGCCGGACTGCACGATTACCACTATCAGATTGACGGTCCTTTACACGATAAAACCACCGGTGAAATTCTCGATCCGGCTGCATGCACTGTGCACATTGAGGCGCGCAAACGCGGCAGCCCAGTCGATATGCTCGTCGCCGAACTGATGATTCTGGCCAATGCCACATGGGGTCAGTTACTAGCAGACAACGGGGTACCCGGTCTCTACCGTGGCCAGGTTGCAGGTAAAGTCCGCATGACAACCTCGGCGATTCCGCACGAGGGTCTGGGTGTGGCCTGTTATGCCTGGAGCACCTCGCCACTACGTCGTTATTCAGATCTGATTAATCAATGGCAACTCATTGCCGTTCTCTCTGACAAACCCGCGCCATTTGCGCCGCGTTCGGCCGAACTCTTTGCCGCAATGCGAGATTTTGATCTGACTTACTCAGGCTATGCCGAATTCCAGCGCCGCATGGAGCGTTATTGGTGTCTACGCTGGCTGCAACAAACGGGCACAGAACAGGTTGAAGGCACGGCCATGCGCAATGCACCTAATGTGCGTATTGATGGTCTACCGCTGGTAGTACAAGTACCCTCAGCACCTGAAATCGCTCCTGGAAGCCGTATGAGCCTCACGCTAGGTCAACCAGACTTGCTGGAACTGAGCATTCACAGCCGTTTTGAATCGCTGTTGGCAACCAACAACCCACCAAACGACGATGATCTGGAACTGCTGGACGAAGTGCCCATGGAAGACGCACTAGTCGAGGCAGAAGAAGACCTGGCAGAAAAAGAAGAAACGAATTTGTCGCCCGAAACCATCGTTCCGGCAACACCTGAATAGCCCGACCACCAGACAGAGGGACGCTCGGACTACAATAGCGATATGTCCGCAGCACCCAAAAGCATTTTTACACAAACGCAGCCGATGGCCGACCAGGATTCCTGGTCACCGAAGCCATTAGGTTGGCGTTTGCTGTTTAATGACCGGCTATTGTGGATTGCACTGGGTCTGTCTTTTATTGCACATATTGTCATTTTGGCGCCCCGTTATGGCATCAAGCTGCCGGAGCGCGGCGACAAATCGCTCACGATTTCCTTTCGTGCGGCAAGCCAATCGATCTCTCGTACCAAAGAAGATGCGCGGCAACCAAGTGATGTTGTTGCCAGCAAGCGCAAATCTGCACGCACCGAAGTCATCAAGCCCATAACCAAAAACACCAGCAGCGCCATTTTACCCAGCGTATCTGAAATGACTAACCGACCAGCGGCCCAACTCAGCTCATCAACACCCAGCACGCCGGCGTCTGGCGGCACAGTTGGGACAGGCCGCCGCGTGACATTAACGACCAATATGAAAGACTACCGTTACAGCCAATATCTTTCGGACTGGCGGAACAAAGTTGAACGCATTGGTGCCATGAACTACCCGGAAGAGGCGCGCGGCAAATTCTTTGGTTCTCTCGTACTTTCGGTCGCATTGCGCCCGGATGGGAGCGTCGACCGCATCATTGTTGTGCGCTCCTCCGGCAACAAAGTGCTCGATGAGGCCGCCAAGCGAATCGTTATGATGGGGTCGCCATTTGCACCATTCCCCCCGGACATTCGGAAAGAAACTGACTATCTGGACATTACCCGTACCTGGACCTTCACCCGGGGCGACGCATTGGAAACGCGATGACCACTTCTACCCCGCTGGATTATTACGCCGTTCTTGGGCACCCCATTCATCATTCGATGTCCCCACTAATCCATACGGCATTTGCTGCGCAAACCGGCCAATTACTGCGCTATACCGCAATTGACGTTGCCCCTGAAGCGCTAGAAACCACACTCAAGCGCTTGCCACAGGAAGGCTTTCGGGGCGTCAACATCACGGTGCCGCATAAAGAGGCCGCCTATTCTTACGCTAAAAAGCACGGTGTCTTATCAGAGCGTGCTGCCATGGCTGGCGCAGTGAATACACTCGCCTGGACTGCCAACGGTTTAATGGGTGACAACACCGATGGGCAAGGCTTGCTCAATGACCTACAGCAACGGCATGGTCTTAACCTGAGCAACAAGCGCATCCTCCTACTTGGTGCAGGTGGCGCAACCCGCGGTGTCGTTTTGCCAATACTGGCTACGAGACCTGCAACGCTGGTGATAGCGAATCGCACCGCATCGCGCGCCAACGACCTAGCTGCCTTATTCACCCCCAAAGCCGTATCTGCCGGCTGTTTATTACATGGCTGTGGGTTGGATGCGCTACCAGAACTCATCGGCACAACCGGCGCTTTCGATGTTGTCATCAACGCCACCAGCGCCAGTCTGAGCGGTGACGCCATTCAACTACCGGCGGATGCCATATCTGCTGATGGCTTTGCCTACGACATGATGTACGGCAAAGCCCCCACGCCCTTTCTTTCAGCACAACAAGCAGCCGGTATGCCCTGCTTTGCAGATGGCCTAGGCATGCTGGTTGAACAAGCTGCCGTGGCATTTGAAATCTGGCGGGGTGTTCGTCCAGAAACGCAACCCGTCTATCGTGCACTGCGTGAGCAACTCGCTCATAA
>JACCDN010385804.1_pt1 | contig 10908 bp, 7 predicted proteins | sample 7441691 | NCBI WGS metagenome assembly JACCDN01 (sample SAMN15323439, study PRJNA562643) | freshwater metagenome | isolation source: river surface water | place: USA:Blue River Watershed | collected 2017-08-16
AAAGCATGATTTCCTTAAATTTTAAAGATCTATCTCAACAAGAGTTTGTCAGTGCCCAATCCCAAGTATTACAAGAAGTAGATGGTACTCAACTTCCAACTTTAAACAATAGACCAGAGATACAACAAACAGGTGATAATAACTTTGTGATGTATCTAGGCATTACCAATAGTCATATTCCCATTTCTGAACTCATTACTTATGCTAACAATTACATTGTTCCTCAACTCAGCCAAGTACCAGGAGTCGGCGAGGCAAGTGTTGATAATGATATTCCCGTACTTCGCATCACTCTAAATCCGCAAAAAATGGCGGCACTGAAAATCAGCGTCAATGATGTGCAAAATGCAATTAACAATAGTAATACATCAGTCACGCTTGGTAATCTGTATACAGATACCCAATCCTTACAACTGAATGCACAAATGACAGTTCCAGATATCCCTGGCTTTGAAAATCTAGTTATTGCTAAAAAAAATAATCGACTAGTGTATCTCAAAGATATTGCTACCGTTGCTGTAACTGATCCAAGCCTTGACCCCGGATATGGTTATTTAAATGGTGTACCTGGCGTGGGTATTGAAATTGATGCAACCGATCAAGCCAACCCTATTGCAGTGGGTCAAGGTGTGAAAGCCTTATTAAGACAAATTAAACCATCGTTACCACAAGGGATGAATATTATTCCTGTCTTTGATTTATCACAACCCTTGCACCAAGCTGTAAATGAAGTATATATGACCATCTTTATCGCCATCATCTTGGTAATTTTAGTCACCTTGGGCTTCCTTGGTAATTGGCGTGCTACGTTAATTCCCATTGTAACCATACCGGTCTGTTTAATGGCTGCTTTTAGTATCATGTTTATGCTCGGCTTCACTATTAACGTCATGACCTTGCTCGCCCTAGTACTCGCCGTAGGTTTGGTAGTTGATGATGCCATTGTTGTACTTGAAAATACTTTTCGCCATATTGAATTGGGTGAAACACCTTTGAATGCTGCACGTAAAAGCATTGGTGAAATTAGCTTTGCTGTACTAGGTATCACTATTTGTTTGATTGCTGTATATATTCCGGCTGCTTTTTTACCCAATGATATTGATACTGCTTATTTCCAAGAATTTGCCTTTAGCTTAGCAGGTGCAATTTTTTTCTCTGGTTTCTTAGCACTTACACTCTCGCCTATGATGTGTAGTCGTTTTCTTCAACTTCATACAGATAAAGGCTATGAAAAAAAGCTTGATAAATTCATGCATAAACTTCATACCCGTTACGAACATGCTTTGCATTGGGTACTCAACCATCCTAAAACTATTATCTCTGTCCTGATTGCCAACTTAGCATTAGGAATCACTTTTTTTAATCTCTTACCAACAGATCTTCTTCCCAAAAGCCCCTTGCCCTACATTCAAGGCTTTTTAAATGGCCCCAACTCTACTAATTGGCAATATGCCGGTAAAGTCCTCGAACCTTTTGAACAAGCTCTTTTTCATGATCCCCACTTAGAAAACGTTTTTGTCTATGTAGGTGCTGGCGACCAAGGTATTTTTGTGAGTGGCAAAATAAAGAATGGCAATCCTAATAAAATTATTGCAGATCTTAACAACCAAATTGCAAAAATTCCTGATATCAGCGGCGGTATTTCGCAAATGGATGCCAACACCAATAATGGTTCAAGCCATCAGGGAAGCTTATATTTCTTTATCAACGGCTTAGCAAGCTACCAAACTATTGTTAATGCCGCTAATCAAATGCAAAAAGCCCTACAAATAGACCCTAAAGTTGCCATGGCATTAAATAATACCCAATTTAATTCCCAAGAATACAATTTAATCGTCAACCGCAACTTAGCAACTATTTTGGGCATTGATTTATCTACCTTAAACACTACCCTCTCGACCTTTTTGGGAGGATACACTTTTCCCACTACCGCAAATTACCAAGTAAATGGTTACGCCTATTCTATTATGATGCAATTGCCGCGCAATGATTTAAATGATCTCTCCATTCTACAACAGCTTTACGTTGAAAATAATGCTAACCAACTCATCCCTGTATCAACAGTCATCACCGCATCTCCAGGTGTCGATTTATCGGTACGCATGCACGTAAATCAACTGCGCGCTGCTGATATGGAAGTGAACCCGAACCCAGGTTACTCTAATGGACAACTGATCAATGATGTGCAAGCCAAAGCAGCAGACATTCTACCTCAAGGTTTACAAATTGCATGGGGAGGGACGGGACGTGATTTAATTCAAAACACTGCAAGTGGAAATATCTTTATTATCCTAGGTCTCGTCTTTATTTATTTAGTGCTCGCAGCGCTATTTGAAAGTTTCTTAGATCCACTTATTATTCTTTGCACAGTACCGTTATGTATTGTTGCTGGTTTAATTGGTCTCTATCTTATTGATGGATCCATTAACATTTACACCAAAATTGCTTTGGTGACTTTAATTGGTTTAGTTTCAAAACATGGCGTATTAATTACCCAATTTGCTAACCAAATGCGTAGCGAAGGTATGGAGATGCGTGAAGCAGTTACCAAAGCGGCTCTGATCCGTTTACGCCCTATCTTAATGACTTCCCTCACCATGATTTTAGGAGCAATTCCTCTACTTCTAGCTTTTGGTACTGACTCTATTGGTCGAGCCCAAATTGGAATTATCATTGTTTTAGGTTTGCTCTTTGGTAGTATCTTTTCACTCTTTGTAGTTCCAGTAGCCTATTTGCTGATTGGACGATTCAAAAAGAAATTCAGGTACTAATAAAATGAGAATTGCTTTCATTATGGATCCTTTCACGCGCTTAGTGGTTTATCGCGATAGCACTTTAATGATGATTGAAGCAGCGTTGAAACGTAAAATGCAGGTATTCTTTTTTGAACCCCAAGACTTGTTTCTCAAAGAAAATGGAGGCTATGCCCATACAACTGAAGTTTTATTTTGCGATGTAAAACAAAAAAACTGGTATCAATATGGCAAAACCATAACCCAAGCACTCCGTGATTTTGATGCAATTATCATTCGTAAAGATCCGCCTTTTGATATCGATTATATTTTTCTAACCTACCTTCTAGATCAAGCAAGCCAGGCTGGTGTACGAGTGTTTAATTCCCCACAGGCAATTCGTGATTTTAATGAAAAAATGGTGATCTTTCGTTTTCCTCATTGCATTGTTCCTACTTTAGTCTCGAGCAATAAAGATGATCTACGTACATTTTGGGAAGAACAGCATGAAATTGTAATGAAACCCTTAGATGGTTTAGGGGGGCGTAGCGTTTTTCATCTAAAGCCCGGAGATCATAACTTTACAACGATTTACGAAACTCTGACCCATCATGGTAAACGCCATATAATGGCGCAACGTTATTTGCCCGAAGCGCGCCTGGGTGATAAACGTATTATTTTACTAAACGGAGAGCCAGTTTCTATGGCTTTGGCTCGCATTCCACGTGAAGGTGAGGCCCGCGCAAATTTGGCATCAGGCGGTCTTTTTAAACCACAGGTTTTAACAGAGCGCGATCAGTGGCTTTGCACGCAAATCTCCCAGTTTCTAAAGGATAACGACATTCTTTTTGCCGGCCTAGACGTAATTGGTGATTACATCACTGAAATTAATATAACGAGTCCAGGTTGTATGCGAGAGCTTTCTGATGCAACGAACCAAAATCTAGCAGATATTTTCCTTGATGGATTATTTACATGAAAAAAATTAACAAAGTAACCTTGACCAATTTTTTTCACTTGATTTTCCTTTATTGGCGTTCTAAAGATAAAACCGTAAAAACTTCGTTAGTTTATTTTTTCTTAAGTATTGCCTTAGTAATTGCAGTGGTTTTCCTTAATGTTTATTTTAATAAACTCAATGGAATGCTGATGGATGCAATTCAAAATTACGATTTACATACCCTTTTGCATGTCATTTTAATCTGTATTATCCTCTTTGCAATTTTTACTATTTTTTCTGCTTATCAAAATTACTTTTATGCTTTGATGCAAATTCGCTGGCGCAATTGGTTAACCAATTATTTTGTGACACGCTGGCTAAGTTCCCGTGCTTATTATCAAATCGAAACCTTTGGCAGTGAGGTCGATAATGCTGACCAGCGAATTAGTGATGATATTAACGAACTGATTAATGTTTTTGCCGGGCTCACCCTCGGTGTTGTTCAAGCCATTCTATCATTAACCACTTTTTCCGTAATTTTATGGAGCCTTTCCACGCCACTTGATATACCTCTTAGCCATGGACGCATTTTCACCATTCATGGGGATATGCTGTGGTTTGCTGTAATCTATAGTTTAACAACAACCTTTATTACGTTTAAAATTGGACGCCCTCTCATTAACCTGTCCTTTATGCAACAAAGGTTCGAAGCTTTCTTCCGTTTCAACTTAATGCGAATTCGTGAAAACTCAGAACAAATTGCTTTATATCAAGCAGAGCCTTTCGAAAAACAACATTTACAACTTCGCTTCAATAATATTATTGATAATTTTATCGCCATTGCCAAAAGAGAAAGACTATTAGGTTTGTTCACTAATTTAATTAGTATTATTGCCAGTTTTGTCCCAACCCTGTTAGCACTTCCAGGATATTTTGCCCGCAAATATGCCATGGGAGGAATCTGGCAAATCATTCAAGCATTTTCAGTCGTGAGCACCTCCCTTAACTTCTTTATTTCAAATTATACGCAATTGGCAGGACTCACTGCTACTTTTAAACGATTACAATTGCTACTAGACCAATCCGATCATACTACTCAAGCAAATAAACCTTCTTTCTCTGCTAAACTCCAGCTTGAATATACTTCATGCTCTGACCTTATTTTAAAAAACCTAAATCTTTTTAAACCCGATGGCATTCCACTACTACAACAGTTGAACTATACTTTTAGACAAGGTGAACATACTTTGGTTATGGGACGATCGGGCATTGGTAAAAGCACTTTGTTACGAACAATTGCGGGCATTTGGCCCTTTGCAATAGGAACTATCTACAAACCCAATGCAAAAATCTGGTTTATCCCCCAAAAGCCCTATTTACCTCAAGGCACTATTTATGATTTGATGACCTTCCCTGACCCTACTTTATTCGACGAGGCAGCTATCAAAGAAACACTAAGTCTTGTCAACATGGGACATCTTCTTAATAATCCAGCCCCGGTCAATTGGTCTCACGCACTTTCCTTAGGAGAACAGCAACGCCTTGCTTTTGCACGTGTTATCCTGCATAAGCCGGATTGGCTATTGCTTGATGAAGCAACTTCTCATCTTGATGAGCCAAGTGAAACTGCACTCTATAAGTTATTACAGCAACAATTGCCTAAGCTAACAATTATCAGTGTAGGACATCGTTCTAGTTTGAAATCTTTGCATCATCAGGTTCTCACTCTGAAATAATAATAAACTTGTTTATTATTATTTGCGAATCGCTCTAATTTCAGATATCATGCTTTATCAATTTTATTCTTGGAGAACATCGAAATGACTGTTGACATTAAAGCCCCCCAATTTCCTGAATCAATTGCTGAAGGGACCATTGCCGCCTGGCATAAAAAGCCAGGGGATGCCGTCTCTGAAGGTGAAGTTGTGTTAGAAGTTGAGACGGATAAAGTCATGATGGAAGTTCCTGCCATTGCTACCGGAATACTTGCAGAAATTATCAAAAAGGAAGGCGATAGCGTTAAAAGCACTGAAGTCGTTGGCAGAATTATGGAGGGTGCTGCTGCCCCTGCGCCGAGTGCTCCTAAAGCTGAAGCGACTCCTGCTCCTACAGCAACCGCTGGCATACCACCAGCCGCTCCTATACCTGCTGCTGATAATACAGGCCCTGCTGCTCGCCGTGCGATGCAAGCCAATGATGTGAACCCTTCTGATGTTACGGGCTCCGGTAAAGGTGGACGTATCACTACCCAAGATGTCAGCCAGTTCATTAATAAAGGCGGCTCTCGTGTTGAAAAACGTGTGCCCATGACACGCCTGCGTCAAACAGTTGCTAAACGCTTACTTGAAGTACAACAAACCAATGCCATCCTTACTACATTTAACGAAGTAGATATGAAACCCGTTATGGACTTGCGTGCTAAATATAAAGACCAATTTGAAAAAGTACATGGCGTGAAGTTAGGCTTTATGTCTTTCTTTGTAAAAGCGGCCACTGAGGCCTTGAAACGCTTCCCCTCCGTCAACGCTTCAATTGACGGTAATGACATTGTATATCATGGCTATTTTGATGTTGGTGTTGCAGTATCAACAGAACGTGGCCTTGTTGTTCCCATTTTACGCAATACTGAAAATATGAGTCTTGCTGATATCGAAGCAGGAATTCGTGATTATGCGACCAAGGCACGTGATAATAAAATCACCTTGGACGATATGCAAGGGGGAACCTTTACTATCACTAATGGTGGTGTATTTGGCTCCATGCTGTCAACCCCCATTATCAATGCACCACAAAGTGCAATTTTAGGCATGCATAATATTGTCGAGCGCCCTGTCGTCGTGAATGGTGAAATCGTGATTCGCCCCATTATGTATTTGGCTTTATCTTATGATCATCGTATTATCGATGGCAAAGAATCTGTGAGCTTTTTAAAAACCATTAAAGAGCTCATTGAAGATCCTGCGCGGATTCTCTTGGCAGTATAAGCCATGAAAACGCCACGAATTGTCGTTATTTCTGCCCCTTCAGGTGGTGGAAAAACGACTCTGATTCGTGCTCTACTCAAATTAAATCCTAAATTACAAAGTGTTATTACGCACACTACACGTACCATGCGTCCGGGTGAAATTGAAGACGTACACTATCATTTTGTAGATTCTACAGTTTTTGAAGAAATGATTACACAGGATGCTTTTATTGAATGGGCAAAAGTCTATGATCAATACTATGGTGCTTCCAAAATGGCGGTACAAAAGGTATTAGATCAAAACAAAATCCCTATTATTAATCTTGACTGGCAAGGCGCTCAAAACGTTCGTAGAATTTATGGCATTGATGCTTTAACTATCTTCATCCTACCCCCTAATTTAGAGGCTCTAGAACAACGCTTACAGTCACGTGGAGACTCCCCTGCTAACATCCAAAAGCGCTTAGGTCTTGCTGAAGAAGAAATTGCCCATGCAAAAGAATATGATTATATTGTTATGAACGATGACTTTAATAAGGCTTTAGATCATTTACAAGAAATTTTGCAAGCAGCATTGAATAAGGCTTGATCTTTTTGCATATTTGTTATATTCCAATCAAAATTGCAATGATATTTTAGACTCTTTGATTACACACCATTAATTTTCAATCAGCGCTTTATAATATTGCTGCTGGTTTTTATATAATTTCAAATTAATCTTATTGTTATTCGGTGGAATCCCCAAAATATGCATCGAGGCTAAAGCAATTTTGGAAAATACGGGCGCCGACCCAATTGCACCAAATCCATTCCAATAACCTTGCGGGCCATACATACCAACAACAATAACAAGCTTAGGATCTTTCGCTGGAATGATACCCACAAAGAAAGCATTATGTCGTGTCGTTGAATAGCCTCCCGGCCCTAAAAACTGTGCTGTTCCAGTTTTACCTGCAATTACATAACCTGGAACATTTGCAAGCAACCCGGTCCCTCCCGTTGCAGGATCAGTCACCGCAGTTAATATGGTCATCATTTCTTCAGCGACTTTAGGATCCATAATACGTGTACCTTGAGGGGGATCAGTCAATTTAACGTAACTCGCCGGTAATAGAATTCCACCATTCGCATACGCTGAATACATTCTTGCCATTTGCACTAAAGAGGCGGAAATAGAATAACCGAACATCATAGTCGCAAATTGATGATCACCAATGGTTTTTAATGGCCAGACAAAACCGGAGGCTTCGCCAGGGAATTTCCCACCCGAAGGCTTCTTACCAAAACCAAAATTTAAAAAAGTATCATATAATTCTTGCCGTGGTAATGATAATCCGATAGTTGAAATCCCAATGTCACTAGATTTTACAATCACCCCTGTAAGTGTTAAAGGCCCATAATGCGCATCATCTTTAATTTGATAACCTTGAACCGTAATATAATTAAGCCCTGTAGCACTGATCATGGTATTTGGTGTATATTGCCCACTAATCAAAGCTGCTGTAGCGGTAACTGGTTTCATCGTTGAACCGGGTTCTAATTGATCGGTAATTGCATGATCCTTTACATTTTCTCCTGTGCGTCCCGTCATAGAGTTGGGATTGTAACTCGGATAACTTACTGCCGCTAAAACCTCACCTGTATGCGGATCCATAATTACCGCCCCACCCCAAGTAGCACCAATATTTTGTACCTGTTGTGATACAGCTTGATATGCGGCATACTGTAGACGGCTATCAATACTTAAATAAAGATCATGGCCATCTTTTGCCTCTTTCATCAGATGATTGATGCTATAGGTTTGGCCAATCGCACTTTCAGTTACCGATTGCTTACCGTAAGTAGGTTTTAAAAAATCGTTATATTGTAATTCCATTCCGCTTTGGCCATTATCATTGACATCAGTAAACCCGACAAATTGTGCCAAAGCTGCTCCCTCAGGATAGAAACTTTGCTGATCACGTTCAACATATACTCCTGGAATATTCATTGCATCAATGTTATCCGCAATATCTGGTGGCATATTCTTCTTGGCAATAATATAGCGATCGTTCGGATTCGCGGCTAAAAGATTGGCGATATCAGAATAAGACAAGCCCAAATCAGGATTATTGGCCAATTTTTGCCAACTACTCGGATTTTTTGACAAAACCTTACCGTCAAAAATAATGCTATCAATAGGCGCACTAATAGCTAAAGGCACACTATCACGATCGAAGATCACGCCTCGACTTGCTGGAATAATACGAGGGTGGTTGGCTTGCTGCAAACTTTTGTTCATTAAAAACGAACGATCAATTGTTGCAAGATAAAATAGCCTTGCTATCATTACAATGGCAATCAAAATAAGAATAAATAAGGCCACCTTAAGACGTAAGGGGGAAAAACTCTGATTTTTACGACTGTTTTCTGGGATCATTAGAAAATTTGAGTGAAACTTTGAATTAAGGCATTAAGCTTAGAAGGATCAGGCATTCCCGAAACCAACTTTGCTGTTCCATCTTGTAATTTATATAAAACTGCTGGCGTTGAATTAATTTGGGTCTCCGTTAAGAAAGCCATATTATTCTGCAACTGCTGTACAACCTGAGTGGATGGCGAAGCTAAAGGCGGAATACCACCATCCTCCGTTTGTTCATTAAAATTGAGTTCATTCTGCTGCAACATAGCAAGAGGATCATTTGCAGCAAGCATTGCATACACGCGACCTTGACTGGTGGGCTTTAAAAAGGCCACCGGAATCCAACGCACTGCTAACTGCCCTGACTTAATGGCCGGCTGCATTGCTTCATACAAACGATGACAGAAAATACAATTCGGATCAAAAATTATATAAGCTTGATGCGGCGCATTATTCGAACCTTGCTGAATATAGGCTGTGTTCCCGACATAATGAAACGCAATAGAAGCTGATTGTGGAGAAATATAAGTTTGATAATCTTGATTGCTAATATTCTGACCATTCGCGCTAATGACTTGCCCTATTACCAAATAACGCCCCCGGTTATCTACATAAATAATACCTTGAGAGCCTCCCTGGGTCGATTGCACCACATAACCCTCCAAATTTGCAACACTTTGGAATTGGTTTAATATAGATGCATCCCCATGCGTAACTTCGCTAATCAACGGTGGAATAGTTGCCAGCCTCGGTGCAGTATACCACCAAAAGAAGGCAGCACTCCCACCCAAACAAATGATTGCTGTAATAATGATTGCCAAAAGTATTTTACGCATAGAGAGGCGCCCTAATCATAGTATAGTTATTATTGTGCTGCCTTATTGATCGAAATCAATTGGATTTTAAAAGTAAGGGCTTGGTTAGGTCCGATTTGAGGAGGAGCAGCCTTACCATAAGCCAAATCAGGAGCCATATACACCATCCATGTTGAACCCACAGGCATTTTTTGCACTGCCTGACTCCATCCTGGGATAACTTGATTCACTTGGAAAGTTGCTGGTTGGCCACGCTTATAAGAACTGTCAAATACCGTACCATTTGGCAAACTACCTTCATAATTAACGGTTACAGAATCAGTAGGTCCAGGCATTGCACCTTTTCCTGCAGTGAGTACTTTATAATATAAGCCAGGAACTAATTGTTTTACCCCAGGCTCTGCAGCAACTTTAGCCAAATACGCTTGGCTTGCTGCTAAATTGGTTGCAGCTTGCGCTTGCTGTTTCTGCATAGCTTGTTGCATCATCTCTTTTTGGAAGTCGCTTAATGTAGCCTGCATTTCTTGTTCGGTAATCGCAGGAGTTTGGCTGTTTAAACCTGCTTCAAAGCCAGCCTCGAATTGAGCCTGCTCAATACCAATGCTTTGAGTATTAAAGCCTTTACCAATATCATAACCTACTGAATAGCTTACTTTATCCATTTGGCTATTGAGTACAGGTGCAGCCGCATAAGCGTTTGCAGATACAATGAGTCCAGCGGTCACAAGACCAAACATGAGTTTTTGTTTCATGATATTCCTTATTTGTTAAATTTTTCGAAGCGAAACTATCATACGTAATTGCCCCATTTAATGTCAATTTGCGTCATTCCTTTCTAAGAGTCGCTTTAAATTAGCCTGTGATACCCGTAGCTCTAGGTGAAAACGACCCTCCTCATCAACGCTTTCAGCCTCAACTGCTTTCCATTCATAAAGTTTTGAGCGAATACCGCCCTGATTGTTTTCTAAAGTTAGATTCCCTATAAACAAACTGTCAACTAAATGCCTTAAGATTGCCTCTTTTAATAAATCCATTCCTAGATTACCTAAAGCCGA
>JACCDN010526773.1_pt1 | contig 10908 bp, 8 predicted proteins | sample 7441691 | NCBI WGS metagenome assembly JACCDN01 (sample SAMN15323439, study PRJNA562643) | freshwater metagenome | isolation source: river surface water | place: USA:Blue River Watershed | collected 2017-08-16
AATCCGCAGGTCCCTGGTTCGAGTCCAGGTCGGGGAGCCAAAAAATTCAATATATTCAATAAGTTACAGAAAATGCTCACTAAAAAGTGAGCATTTTTTTTGCTACGCACCGACTACGCACTTCTTGCGATCTTTCCTATTAGCTTGTAATGTCTTACTCACTTTAGCCAAATTCAGTGCCCAACACTGAAAAATCTGCAAATGAGTGAGAAAAAAGAGACGACTCACATACTCGTTGAACGAAAGCTCGTGCTTTTTCAAAGACCACGAAGCAAAGTATGGCAGTGTCGCTTTAAGATTGATGGCAAATGGCAGCGATCTAGTACAGGCACTCACGACCTAAAAGAAGCTCGTGACAAAGCTTTCGATCTAATCAATGAAGCTGGTTATCGAAAGAAACTCAATTACGTCGCTATCACTCGCAATTTTCAAAACGTTGCAAACTATACAATCAAAAAATTAGAAGAGACAAAAGACACTCCTGACTACAAACCAATCTTTGAAGAATACAAGGCACTTATCACAAAGTATCTGATTCCATTCTTTGGAAAATATAAGATTGATAGCATCAACTATCAGCTCGTAGAAGAATTTAAAAAATGGCATGCCAATAAAATTGGGCACATTCCATCTCGCAGTACTGAACTTAACCATAACGCTGCATTGAATAAGATATTTGACTATGCTGAAGCTAATGGTTACATCCACGCAGTCAATCGCCCCACACTTAAAACTATTGGGAGAGCTAGCGAAAGAAGAGCTGACTTTACTGTTGCCGAAGTTATTAATCTCAAAGCAAACTTTGCGAATTGGATAGAACAAACAAAAGAAGATAGCAAACCAATTAGACAATTATTGCGAGATTACGTCTTTGTATTACTAGATACTGGTGCGAGACCTGGTAAAGAGTTACTGTCGCTGAAGTGGGTAAATCTGACACCAGACTTTAGACCTGATTTAATCGAAACTGGAAAAATAGTTGCTAATGAATTTGGCGAAGGTGAGAAAGAAATCACTTTCAAACCAAAACATGCAGTAGTTCTTGATATTACTGAAAGCAAAACAAAAAGAAGAAAATCAATTGGCCGATTAACGACATGGCAGGTATTGAATGAAATCGCTCAGAGAAATTATGGTAAGAAAATGCAAGATCTTATCAAGGAAGGTTGTACTGATAAGATATTTTTGTACAGAGAAGTACTTGGCAGACGAATCAAAAAAGTAAATCCAATTGCAGAACCTAGACTTATTGAAGCAACGAGTTTCCCAAAGTTATTTGAGAAGTATCTCAGAGAACATAATCTATTAGTAGATTCTATTACTGGTAAAGAGCGTGTTCTATATAGCTTACGTCATACCTACGCTACTATTGCTCTTGAGAGAGATAGAGTACCTGTGCATACTCTAGCAAAACAAATGGGAACAAGTGTCAAGATGATTGAGTTGCACTATAGCCACTTAGACGCTGTGAAAGCAATCGATCAGTTACGTGGCGAAGAAAGCCAGTCTCTTTTACAAGACTATACACAGCTAGACGAACGATTTTCTTACCAGCCAGAAAAAGATATAAAAAAACAATCAAAAAAAAGTAAAATTTAAAACCCTAATTTCTAGATCATTTCAACAGCAGTTCTCATCATTTTTGGATTGAGATCGATATATTTCTGCGTTGTGGCAATCGATTGATGACCTGCAAGAGCCATCAAGACTCTGACATGAATGCCTTTGTCAGCAAGATTAGTAATAAATCCACGACGACCTGAGTGACTAGATGCTCCATCAACCCCACTCCTTTGATAGAGATAGTGAAAATGCTGAGCAAGCGTATTCGCTGTAAAACCACGTCTGGGATGTTTTTGCGTGGCAAAGAGCGCAACTGAAGTATCAGTGAAATTAACGACGCTGAGCTTCTCTAAAGCGTATTTAGACATAAGATAGTTCTTAAGCTCGATCTGCAGTCTTTTTGGAATTAAAACTGTACGACCATGATTACCCTTAGTCTGATCAGTCTTTAAGTAAATCTCGTCTTTAATCTCCCCCTCAGAATTTAAGACATCACAAACTTTAAGAGCAGCAACTTCCCCAACTCGCATTCCTGAGAGATGAGTCATTAGTAACATTGCTCTATTACGAGATGGATGTTTATGAGATTCGCAGTACTGCATAACTTTCTTGAGTTCACGCTCAGATAAAACACGTGCTTGAGCCATTCTTTCCTCCTAAATCAAAGACTAGATGAGTATTTATCATGTCACCTTTTATAAAAAAATCAATGCCTGCTAATTCAAAATTCACTTGAATACTAAGATCCAATAATTCCAATGGTTTTCAAAGAAACCAAAGCTTTTCATAATTAGCTTTGATTTTATAATTTTAGTAATAATCTTCTAAAACAAGCGAATTAAGCTACACTTTCAGCTTTACGCTGATTAGTACAGATTTCAGACGCTATAAGCTCTGAGTTGGATCTGAGAGATTCTATTAACATTAGATTTCTTTTTGACTTGAGATATATAGCCCACAGCCATTTCTTTCGCAGCAGCTAGCATTTCCAAAAAATTATCAGGATGTTTTAAAATATGAATAACTTAATGAAGAGGTGTTGATATGAACATAGATGAAATCAAGAAAGTACTTTGGAATTTAAGTGTGGAATATGTTTATGAAAGTAACACCATGATAGGTGAATATACTTATGAAGACTTATTAGGTGAAATATCTATGGCATCAAGGAGAAGGCATATTATTGACGACTTGCAATTATTTGAAGTAAATGAAACAGAGGACTCCACAGAGGCAGTATTCATGTTTTCACCAGACTACTTGAATAGAGAATCTGAAATGATGTCTTGTGGAATGGATACCATCAAATGGAAATTAATACTTCCAAATGCTATTGAAAGAGTGAATAGTAAATATGATGATTATGATTGGGAAGAAATAAAAAAAGAAATAATAGAAAAAATAACAAATAGTAAGGTGGAAATAATCAACTACAACCAAAGTAGCGAATTTAGCTTTAATACTTTCAAAAATTCAATTTCAAGAGAATAGCCTGATGCAAAAAACAATCAGTAAACTCTACAAATATAACAAAAACACTATTCAGATTCTATTTGACTAAATTTCCCAACATAACCCTCAGCCAATATTGACTCATTAGCAATACGTATTTTGTGCTCAAGCTCGTCTGTAATAGCTTCCTCAGATATACCTTTATATCTATTAATTTTCTCTTCTTTAAGCTTCCAATATTTGATGTTTGAGTGCTCACAGATATGTTTTTCAATTCTCTCAAGCTCATACTTTGAAATCTTGTACTTGACAAATATCGCATCATGAACACGTGCAATGACTTCGTTATGTGACTTTTCAACTTCATTAGCTATCAAATCCATGATGTGAGTTTCTGCATGTTGAAACAACCAAGCCATGATCTTGCTTTTACTTACACGACCAGAATTTGTTTGAAGTTGTGATTCATTAAGTAGGCTCGGACAGACAACTTTAGTAAAATTAGTGAAGATAAAATGATCAAGTTTTTTTTGCTCTTCCATGAAATTTTTTATTAGATCACATTTAATAAAATTTTCACGCTCATTTATATTTTTAATTATTTTAACTAATGCAGGATTCATTGCCTTACCACTTTGATCAATCCATCCTTGCTTTGACATTCTTGCACCAAAACTTAATGCAGTTAATGCTTGCTTGATTGTGTCAATTTCATATTCATGAGAAATACTACTATCAGTAAATGTTTGACTTATTACGTATTCAGTAAATGCCTTTTTATTCTCAAGATAAAAGATTGTTGCACCAAAGTAGTTTTCGACATCATCATTAATTTTTTCTGCTTTTAAGAAGTTCTCAGAGAAACCTAACTTCCATGAAATTACTGCTGAACGAAGATCATATTCATAACAGTTACCAAGCATTGCCTCACGAAGAGATGTAGGTACTGATTGGATGCTTATGCCATGGTAATAATTTCTTCCAAAAAAACTTGGATTTTTCTTTTGTATAAAAAGCGAATCGCAAATCTGAGCAACTCTAAGAATTAAATACGCTTGCCTTAGTATTCTTTGTTTTTCTACTGAATTAATTAAAGTAGCTTTCTTAATAATCCAACTGATGTATCGCTTCAATGAGACAATATCTACTTTGACAGAATCAAAATGATCTTTGGGATTATTGTTTGACAATAATTCTGGAAATACATTATCAATGAATTCCGTATCGCTAAGATTTTCGTCACTAAGCCACTGATCAATCTGTTTGATTTCTTTTTTACCCAAAGCTTTCAAATCAAGCTCATCTGTCAAATTGACTAAATTAGTTAATCTGATCTTTGAGTATTCTTGACCAATAATACCCAACTCAACAATAGTAAATAGACCTAGCTTTTTCTGATTCAGCCAATCTTGCAAGTACTGCTTTTTGCCATCTATTACAAATTGACCACTTTCAATCATGATGTCTCTAGGACTAACTACATATAACTTAAAGAGCCTCAGACGATTGTCATTTGTGTAAAAGAGTGACTTGTTTAAATGAGCTTCAAGAATAGCCACATATTTGTCTAAAGCTATTTCTGCTTTATTGGTCTTTGGCATCGCTTGTTTAAGCGAACTGAGCACTATAGGGTCTAGGGACAGTTTGAGCATGGCAGTCTATTCTATGAGATCAGTCTATGAGTCATAGGGATGGAAAATGTCTTACACATATAGTAATTCATAACCCACACAAAACCCCTCACATATCCCATATGTCTTATAAGAAGTAATTGAAGAAAATGTCTGCGTATTTCGCTTGCGAAATTAAGCAGACAGATGAGCGATAGCTCATCTACAAGTAGAAGCCTAAGACCCCCAATGCACCCCCTATGACTTCTCATCTCTCAATTTTTCTCCTTTCCTATGATTATTTATTAAAAACCAATTAATTTTATTCAAAAACCAATGAGTCTAAATAGACAAACACTAGTCAAGGCATATTTATGGCTATAGATTTATAAACTCATTAAAACCGGAGAAAAAAATGAGTCTTTTAAGTCAACTGAAATTAGTATCAGCAAAACGACCAACTGCATTACCAAGTATTCAAATTCGTAGAAATAAGCTCAGTAGTAAGCTTTTTGACCAAATTGAACTAGCTAAAGCTATACAAGATGGGCGCACTTATGCACCTAAGAGATTTCGCTCTGTACGAGATCGAACTACTGGAGAAACTCGCAGCATTGAAGTAGCAAAGCGAGTACGTCAGATGTGGTTCGTAAGTGATACAGGAAAAGTATGTATACAAGTCAAGTATGGCACTAGACTTCTGGAATTGGCAAAAGGTAAAAACGCAGTAGAAGTGAATACAGCAGATGAACTCATCACTGTACTTGGCACATTGAAATCTGCAGTTGAGAATGGTGATCTTGATACTCAGATCAATACTGCAGCAGATTTGGTAAAGCTACGGTTTAAGAAATAGTTCAAATAAACTCAATAAGTTTCTTGATAAATACAGATGCTCATTATATTGAAGAGCATTTTTTTTTATGAAAATAACAGAAATCCTTGAGAATATTCATTGCTATCTAGCAATAATAAAATTACAAAGCAACAAAACAAATACAACTGCCAAAACAATTATTTATGCAGACGGTTTGTATCAAGCCAAAGCTCTACTCAGCTCAATGTATGGGGAAGGCTCAGTAATATCAATTACTCGAATAACTGAAAAACAGATTCATGAAGCTGTTACAGCCAATGCTCAAAGCCAATCTATATCTGATCCCCTTCCAACTAAATTAAAACAGAATTTAGCTAAGAAAGCTTTGCTTCGATTAATGAAGCGAAATTCTTTAAAAATTAAGCCAACTATAGATGATCTAAAATCAGCTAGTAATGAATTAGATATTCAACAAAAGCGTGTCAATCGTGAGTATGAGAAAAAATTGAAATGGGACGAGATTAGAAATAGGAAATAAGAAATAACTTATTAATTGTTAAATTTAATAATTTTATGTTTAATATCAATTTCCATATTCAACCAAATACCCACCCGTACCACTTGCAAAAACACTTGCATTTAGGTTACCTGTCTGCCAAGGGAAAAATTTTGGTATTGAGAATGAGTATATAAATAAGTGCCTAAAATCTGATCTATTGGGATCTGCTCCATGAGGAGTATCCCAAGGGGCAATCAGACTGTTTTGAATTTGATTATTTGAATAAAATAATAAACCTTGACCACCATCCATTAAACCCTCAGGTCCTGTTACCCATCTCCAAGTGCCAATAGCACCTGCAGATGAACCACCAACAAAAATATTAATTGGCTTAGGTAATGTTGGATATACCTTGGTATCAATAAAACTTAATTCACTGCTGGAAGTAATCGTTGCTAAATATCCAGAGAAAATTCCACATGTTTTGCCTTCAGCTAAAACTTTAGCTTGATCCCAAGATATAGATGATGCTGCAAATGATTTGTAATAATGGCTGTTAGATGCATTAAAAATAAATCCATTAGTAATTTTCGAGATTGTTAATGTTGGACTTATGCTAGATGCGCCACTAGCAGTAGTTGCCAAGACTGTGAAATTTGAAACTGAACTAGTTTCAACATCAGCCATTGTTCCAGTTATTTTTCCGTCAGAAGATAAAGATAATCCATTTGGTAATGTACCTGAATTTAAACTAAATATAACATTTTCATTAGTAATACTTCTTGCACTTAAAGAAATATTAACATCAGAAGCCTGACAATTCTCTAAAGATGCAAGGTTACCTGAACTTATCCATGTTATTAATGGTTGTGGTTTAATCGTAATTGACAAATTATTACTCTGCACAGTAGATACATCTGAAGTGCGCGCATTAACTGTGAATGTATATGTAGTATCTTGAGCAACTTGAGGAGTACTTCCCATTATTAGTCCTGATGCACTCAACACTAAGCCTGGTGGCAATGAACCACTAGCAAGTGTTGTATCGTAAATGACTGGACTCGGACTTGAAGTTCTTACATCAAGCTGTATTGAAACGTTAGTTCTTGATGGAGCTACTGAGTCATTTAATGTAGCAATTATTCCATTTGATACCCAACTAATCGAACTTGGTGCTTTAATTACGATAGATAAATTTCTACTAATTTGATCTGGCGCACCTTCGGATATTGCTTTGACTTGAAATGTATATGTTGTATCGCTAGAGACACCAGTTGCAGTTCCACTAATTAAGCCGTTTTCATTAAGAGTCAAGCCAACTGGCAACGAACCACTAACTAACGTTGTTTGATATCTAACTAGTGCATTCGAAGTATTTAATGCTACAAGCTGAATTGAAATGTTATTTCTACTTGGACTAAAAGAGTCGTAATATGTTCCAAGTAAACCATTAGAGCTCCAATTAATTACTCCTTTTTTAATTGATTGTACTAATTTGACTGAAGTGGGATCAATTTTCGCTAAAAAATTAGATGGGAATTCGATTGGCCTCGTTGCAACCTCTTCTAGTAAGTTTTTATGATCTAAATAATCAGCCTCATCATAATTAGATATATAACTAGAAGCAAACGATGGATTTAATGGATCGATAATTGTATAAGTTAATCCAACAAACCAATAATCTCTATGACCATTGATACCTTTCGAATTCTCTAAAGAAAGACCAAAACCTGAATTTGAATATTCAATTTTTGATTTATGCTCGACAGAACCATTTGAATAAGCTGCTTCTAAGCTACTATATTCATTAATACGATATTTTACTGAAGACTTTAAATAATTTTTATAAGTTATATCTTTTGCTCCATTACTAAAAGGATATACAAGCTTTTCTTTACCAGCAGCTTGTTCAAATGATATTGAATTATTCACTTTTAACTTAATTGATCCAGAATACCCAGTTACATTACCGAGGGACAATGTTTTGGGATCCATATAAGTGTCATATGAAGTATCTGTTTCTTTAACTACATAAGTTGGATCAAAATTTGTTCTCTGCCTTGCAATTATTTTCCATACATTTAAACCTACACTTTTAAAATTTGAAAATTTATTTGGATTTCTATAATTAATTGATGCAAGTCCATTATATTGCCTTAAATGCACTTCCGATGATCCAGAATAAAAACTATATACGTCTCTACCATCCATAACTCCCGCTGAAATTTTAGTATAAAAATTAGTTTCTGGAATATTGCTAATAGAATTTAAAGTTATATCATCTCTTTTTTTGGAGCCTCTGTAATAAAATCCAACACTAGAATTTTTTGTAAGTTGAATTCCACCACTTGCCGTGTATGACGGCACTTTAAACATTTCAGATTTTTGTTGAAAATTATTTTGAATACCAATTCTTAGTATTGCATTTGAGCTATAGTCACCATATATATAGTTTGTATTATTTGAATTTATATTTAATTTTGAATTATCATCAATTTTTATTGTTTTTTGCTTTCCAATAATATTGGAAGTCATCTCCTTCAATTTCTCTTTTTGTATTTCTTCTGCTTTTACGTCTCCAAGATTTGGTAAATTAAATTTATTTTCAATTTCTTTTTTTTCATTATCAATTTTTAAGCTATCATTTTTATCTGATGTCAAAGAATTTATATTGCTATTATCTTTTTTAAATTTTTTTTCAAGTTCTTCTTTTTTATCAAATTTTTTTTCTTCAGCTTTCTCAGTTTTATCTTTACTGATTGTTGCTTGATCTTTTTTGTTTAGTTGAGACTGAACCTTTACATCATTAGTTTTTACAATTTCCCTAGGAGGAAAGAATATATATCCCTTCTCTATTAATTCATTTTGATCATCTATCTCAGCAGAAATTGCTAAGTCATTTGTAATCACGCATGCGAATATAATCCACGTGAGTTCCATGGATGTTCTTAATAGACATTTTGTTATCTTTTTTAACAAAGTTGTATTTTTTATACATATTTTGACCTTTTAGAATCGTCAGTACTAGATGCTTCTTTAACTTTTATTCAATAATTTATAACTAATAGTTATATTTTTATAATCTTTAAAAAATTAGTATTTTATTAATTATTTTAAATCTATTTGATTAAGCTTATAAAGAAACATAGCCTCAGTTCTGTAATGCTTTAAATATTTTGAACTGATTTTGATTGAATTACGAATTGAATATTATTGGCGATACTGAGAGTATTTTTATTGGATGCTATTGATAATCAACTAGGCAATAGACCCGAGGTAAGACTGAATTTAATATTTTCATTGTTAACACTTCTAACATTTAACGATAGATCATATTCAGTCATATAGCACTGATAAGTTATTGGCAAATAGATCTGAAATCCATACTTAACGGCGAGCTATTAGACTACTGTTTTACACTTATCAGTGGTTAGAAGTTCCCTTTGATGACTTCTTTGAAAATGAATTCCTTAAAGATAATCTGTAGCAAGTTTTTTTAATCTCAAGTTCTCTTGCACGAAATCCTACATAAACCACTAGGATCAAGAAATCTAGTACCTGGTTTTATCTAGAAGCAAACCTTACCAATGCAATGATTTATGATGTAGTGCGCTCTTTACATGTGACCCTTAACTGACAGCACTTCATTGACTGCCTTATATAAGCACTATATACAGCTTATGATTCACTAGTAATTGCGCATCCTGATTCACATAGACATCGTAACTCTCCTCGCCTTCCGTCACCGTACCATGCTGACTCCAACCATCCCCACCTTGAGTCAACTGCACGGTGTCGCCTACATCTCCATCAATCTTCACAGTCGATAAGCCATTTACATCGTACTGTCCCAAGGACAACACATCGTTAAGCGCCACATTCAACATTGCTGGCTCACCTTCCTTCAAATCAACATACGAAATACCACCGCTCTTCTCAATAACGGCAGCCAGATCAAACACTTTGTGACCCGCGATATAGACAGAGAACAAGACATCACCCATCGTATGAGTTTTTCAATAGTTTGTTTTATAGCTTCCCATCAACCCTATCAAGTTGCCATTGTTAACTTCACTTGACTGAGTTACATTCAAAGAAATACTAGTGATACCTAGTTGAGCGAGCGAATGTAATTCAACTGATTGCGTAATACCATCTCCGTTATCTACCCAAACACCAATCTGACTAAAGTCTTGATCCTTTTCATTAATGACACTATCGTGGTTTGTATCTAATGGTTGTAGAGCTTGATAGCCATCTTTTGCTTTCTTCCCATTTGCTAATACCGTACCCTCACCAAACAACTCTCCACCATTATTAATGATTCCGTCTGCATTTAAATCTCGAACTAATAGTCCATCCCCTTGAGTTATCCAGCTAGTCCAAATAGCTTGGCCAGTATTGCCTAAGTCAAACATTGTTCCATTTGCCAATAGAGTGGTGTTGATCCCATCATCATGCAAGTCAAGAACAAGTGGAGTCATCGCCGATACTTGCGATGTTGTTAGCGACAAAATTTGCGTTGTTGTTAAACCTCCGATACTTGCCGAACTGAGCGCTGCAATTGACGAGGTTGTTAGTATCGCTAAATCCTGAGTCTCAAATGCAGACAACTGCGAACTACTCATAGCTCTTAGCTGTAAGCTAGTTAATGCTGACGCTTGTGATGTGGTCAGCGCTACTATCTGCGCAGTCGTTAATCCCTTAATACTTGCTGAAGTGATCCCTTGAATAGCCGAGGTTGTCAATGAAGAAAAATTTAATGTTTCAAAGGTACCAATCTGTGAACTGCTCAGTGCAGATAACTGCGTATAACCTAATGCTGCGACCTGTGACGTCGTGAAGCTTACAATTGCAGAGGTCTTTAAACCCCTAATCGACGCCGTCGTTATGGCAGATATATTTTGTGTAGCAAGTGCTGTAATCTGAGAACTAACCAATGCATTCAATTGAACACTTGTCATTGC
>JACCDN010263269.1_pt1 | contig 10907 bp, 9 predicted proteins | sample 7441691 | NCBI WGS metagenome assembly JACCDN01 (sample SAMN15323439, study PRJNA562643) | freshwater metagenome | isolation source: river surface water | place: USA:Blue River Watershed | collected 2017-08-16
CGCGCCAAGAGCGCGTCGAGGTTGCTGTCGATCCAATCCAAAAACTGCATGTCGGCGATGGGGCCGTATTTGATGACTTCAGCCAAGCCCGCGCTCATTTCGCGCTGGGGCAAGGTTTGCAGCGTGTCAAGGTCGCACACCACGCGCTGCGGTTGGTAGAACGCGCCAATCATGTTTTTGCCGATGGGGTGGTTGATGGCGGTCTTGCCGCCCACCGACGAATCGACCTGCGCCAGCAAAGTAGTGGGCACTTGCACAAAAGGCACGCCACGCATGTAGCAAGCGGCGGCAAAGCCAGTCATGTCGCCCACCACGCCGCCGCCCAAGGCGAACAGCACGGTTTTGCGATCTGCGCCTTTGCCCAGCAGCTCGTCAAAAATCAGGTTCAGCGTTTGCCAATCTTTGTGGCTCTCACCATCGGGCAAGGCCACGGTGTGCACTTGTTTGTAGAGCGGCGTCAACGCAGCTTGCAAACGTTCGGCGTAGAGAGGGCCGACGGTGTCGTTGGTGACGATCAATGCCGCTGCGGCTTTGGGCAAGTCAGCCCAAGTGCTGGCCGCGTTGAGTAGCTGCTCGCCAATCAAAATGTTGTAGCTGCGGTCGCCCAAATCAATGGCAACGCGTTCAAGAGATGGGGTGTTCGACATGAATCAGTTTCTGTGTGGGGGCGAGACGCGCGGACGATCAGCGGGCGCAGGCGGCGAGACAGGTTTGATGTGCCCCGCCAGCTCAAGCTGCGACACGATCATGTTGACCAAGCCCGCCACATTCGGGCGGCCCGTTTCGATGACGTAGTGCGCGGTTTCTCGGTAAAGCGGGTCGCGTATTTGGAGCAATTCGCGCAAGCGGGCTTGCGGATCGGCCACTTGCAAGAGTGGGCGGTTTTGGTCGTTGCGCAAACGGCGAAACACCTCTTCGGGGCTAGAGCGCAAATAAAACACGTGGCCGTGTTGGTGCAGGCGTTCACGGTTGATGGGGCGCAACACCGAACCACCGCCCGTAGACAACACACCGTGGTGGTTGTGGCACAAATCAGCCAACACTTCAGATTCGAGATCACGAAAGCGGTCTTCCCCTTCGCGCTCGAAATATTCGCGGACCGAGCAACCTAGGCGGTTCTCAATCGCGTGATCCGAATCCACAAAGGGGAGGTGCAGGCGGCGCGCCAATTGACGCCCAACAGTCGTTTTACCGGAACCCGGCAGACCCACCAAAACCAAGAACATATGCTTTCTTAACGTTCAACGGCACTGTGATCGAGCATTTTAGGGGTTATGAAGACCAGCAGCTCTTGCTTGGCCTGGGCGGTGCGGCGGTTTTTGAACAAATAGCCCAACACGGGGATGTCGCCGAAGAACGGCACTTTGTATTCGTCCTCTTGCTCGCTGGTCTCGTAAATGCCGCCAATCATGACCGTGCCACCGTTCTCCACCAGTACCTGGGTCTTGACGTGCTTGGTGTCGATGGCAAAACCTGCTGGGGTGATTTGACCAACGTTGTCTTTGGAAATATCGAGGTCCAACACAATCCCGCCCTCGGGCGTGATTTGCGGCGTGACTTCCAACTTGAGGTTGGCTTTGCGAAACGCCAAGGTCGATGCGCCACTGGCTGCGGCCACTTGATATGGCAACTCTGTGCCTTGCTCAATCACCGCTTTGGATTGGTCAGCTGTGACCACGCGCGGGCTCGACACGACCTTGCCTTTGCCATCGGCCTCCAAGGCAGACAACTCCAAATTGAGAAATCGGTTCTTGGCCGAGTTGAAGATGGACACAGCAAAACTGGCAGATGCAAAACCATTGAGGCTGGCCGCTGGCAAGTTGACAAAACTGCCAGAGGTGTCCAGTGCTTTGCCAGCGATGTTGAAGCTGGTGGCTTGTTGTGCCGTAGGGTTGGCATTGGCCATGACATTGGTGTTGGTCGGACCCCACACCGTTTGCGCACCGCCTTGCCCCATGCCGCCCAAACGCACACCGAGCGTTTGGCCAAAGGTCTCGCTGGCTTGCACGATACGCGCTTCAATCATCACTTGACGCAAGGGCACATCAATCTTGGCGATCATGTGCGCCACTTGATCAAGGCGCTCGGCAATGTCGGTCACGAACAGCTGGTTGGTGCGAGGCTCGGCCATGGCACTGCCGCGTGTACTGAGAATGCGCGAGCCGCCACCCATGGATGACAAACTGAATGGCGCACTCGTTGTCGGAGCTGAGTAAACAAGCCCTGTGTTGCCATAGCTTCCCATCGAAGGCGTGGATGACAGCACACTGCCGCCTTGGATTTGCGCGTGCACATCGACCGCCTTGGCATAGTTGAGTGTGAAGCCACGTGTGTGCAGAGGCTCTAGGTTTTGCACAGCGAGTTTGCTTTCATACTCAAGCTTTTCACGCGCAGCCACTTCGGCGCGAGGCGCCACCCAAATCACATTACCTTGTCGGCGCACGCTCAAACCTTTGGCCTGCGCCATGATGTCCAGCACTTGGTCCCACGGCACTTGATGCAACTTGAGCGTGAGAGAACCCGTCACGCTATCCGATGTGATGATGTTGAGTCCTGTGAAATCGGCCACGATTTGCAAAGCCGTGCGCACCTCGATGTTTTGAAAATTCATCGACATCGGCGCACCCACATAGGCAGGTTTAGCCTGCTGTGCGGACGTCGACAGCACCTGCCACCACACGCACAACAACACCCACCATCGCCAGCGAGCAGGACCTGTCGTAGCAGCGCGGTGGTACTTCATGGCGTGGCCTCATGCAAAGGCATGCGTACCTCGCGCGTTCGCCATTCCCCCGCAGGGTTGAGTGCCAACTCTTCCAGCACCAATTGATCGGGATGCACCGCCAGCACTTTGCCAAAGTCTTGGCCTAAACGACTCCCCACACGCACACGGTGAACGCTCATCATGGGCGTTTCTTTGGTTGCGGCCACGGACGGCAACACCTTGACCAAAGCCTCCACTGCCTCTTTCGATGCAATTTGCCCCACGTACTGCAAGCGCTCTCGCGGATAAGCCTCGAGCACCTCACGGGCACGCAAGAGTTCAGGTGCAATCAGACGGGCGTAACTGGGTTGTTGCTCGGCATGGGCACGTTGTGTTTGCACCCAGTTTTGGGGACTGAAGGGGTCAACAAAAGCCGCATTCGCCAAATCAACGCTCGCCAACTCGAACGCAACATCTGTGGCGGTGGACTGTGGCGTCACCACCAGCACTTGAGCAACGATGCCGCCACTCGCATTCGCCGTGAGTTCCAATGCGCTCACGGTCACTCCAGGCGCCTGCGCTGGCCATCGTGCCAGCCAATTGAGCCACCCGTCCCATGAGCCATGCACTTTCAAATGCACAGGCACCTGCTGCATGTGCAGTGCGTGGAGCGTCGGGTTGAGTTGAGGTTGATCTAAGCTCAGAGGCGACAGCTGCAAACCGTGCTCATGCGCCAAGCGGGTGAGCGTCGCAGCATCTGCGAAAGCGGGTGTGGCCTGACTTTCGGTTTGAAGCCATTGCGCGGTTTTCGCCAGCAAGGCTTGGGTGTTGGCTTGCTGGCCTAAGAGTTGTGCTTGGGCCTCTTGCGCATCCTCCCAAGCTTGCCAACTGTGCAGCCACCAAGGGCTAAGCAAAGCAACACCCATCAGCCCTGCCGTACCAAACCATGCATATTGCGCAGGCTTTGGCCACAACCAAGGCCGCCGCCAGTCCAGATGGTTCATTAGAAGGTCGGACCACTGCATCAGGCACCTACTTTCAGTTCGGCCTCGATACGAAATTGCCACACCAACACCCCCGTACGAGCGCTCGCAGGCAGGACTTGCAAGTGCGGCAACTCTGGCGCTTGCACCCAAACGTCAAGCGCTTTGAGTTGGGCCACCAACTGCTGCGCATGCCCCGCAGACAAAGCCTCGCCTTGCACCATCCAACGCGCACCTTGCTGCTTCACACTGGCCACCCACACGCCCTGTGTAGATTGGCTGAGAACCTGACTCCATCGCAAGGTCTGCGCTTGTAAATCTTGACGCATCTTCAACCAACGGGCTTGCTCGGTCCAACGGTCTTGCTGCAATTGTGCTTGGGCGTATGTTTTGTGAGCTTCATCAAAAGCACGCGTCGACGCCGTCATCACGTGCCGATGCGGTTGTTTACTGTCTGCAGCAGACGCCATGACCATCGCGAAACCGGCTGCCAAAAATGCACCCCCCATCGCACTCACCGCCACACCCAACCACCAGGCACGGTGCACTGCATGCTGCGCGGCCTCGCGATGGGGTAAAAAATTAAAGCCGGCCCCATCCCAAGCGTGTAAGGCCAAGCCAAAAGCCTCATCGCATTGGAGCGCCAAGGCCAGACTGGCTGGCGGCAACGTACTCAAAGCCCCATTCACAGCTGATCGCCGCGCAGCATCGTGACGCGGTTCGACCGCAGCGAGCTTCAAGCCTGCAAGCGCAACCACGCGTTGCAAGACTTCAACTCGAGAACGACGTGTGGCCTGCACCCTATACCGTTGCTCACCCTCTGGAGCAGGCTCAGTATCCAAGGTGTAGTCAATACAAACATCGTTAGCCGGCTCGGGCAACGTCGCTTGCACTTCCGCCAACAATTGAAAGGACACATCATCTGGCGATAACCCGGCAGCCAACGTCACCCAGTGATGGGAGATCCACGCGCCATCTACACCCACATAAGCCACTTGGGACTGGTAATCCCCCGCATCTAAATACGATCGCAGCCAATGCCCCAAAGCGGCGGACTGCAACACCTCACCTTCCTCAACCCAACCTGCGGGCAGAGCCAACCGCTCCGAACAGCAAACAGTGTCTGGGGCTGTCGGGGAGCCGCTGAGCACTACCAAACTGCACCCTTCTGAGGCAATGTCCAGCCCAACCACACTCAAACGTCTTGGATGAGCACCAGGCCACCATGAAGTCCAACGCATGAAACATCCTTTGACAAGAGGTCGCGATGCTCTGCATTTCAACGCGTTGACAAGCGGCTGCGGAGGTGTTTGACTCAGGACTTTTGTGATGCAGGCGTGTTTTTATAATTCTTCCCACTTATGGCCAAACACCTTCCCCCCGAGGGTTCGAAAGAACCAACCGCGACGCCTACGGCGCCCCGCTCATTGTTGAGCTATGTCTTGTTGTGGACCTTTGGCATAGGCGCTGCCATAGCTTCGGTCATCGCACTTCTCATTGGGGTGGCCTTGGCCATGATTTATCCGCAACTGCCCGATGTGTCGGACTTGGCCGATTACCGCCCCAAGCTATCGATGCGCGTGTACTCCGTCGAGGGCACCCAAATTGGCGAGTTCGGTGAAGAGCGCCGCAACCTCACGCCGTTCAAAGACATCCCCAAGGTGATGAAGGACGCGGTGCTGGCCATTGAAGACGCCCGCTTTTACCAACACAGCGGCGTCGACTACATCGGCCTCATGCGTGCGAGCTTGGCCAACTTGGGCCGAGCCAAGAGCCAAGGCGCCTCCACCATCACCATGCAGGTGGCACGCAATGTGTACCTGTCATCTGAGAAAACATTCACGCGCAAGATTTATGAAATTTTGCTGACCAACAAGCTTGAGCACATGCTCAGCAAAGACCAGATTTTTGAAATTTATCTGAACCAAATTTATTTGGGCAACCGTGCGTATGGTTTTGCGGCGGCCTCTGAAGCCTACTACGGCAAACCTCTGAAAAACATCAGCATCGCTGAAGCGGCCATGCTCGCAGGTTTACCCAAAGCACCCTCGGCCTACAACCCCATCGCCAACCCCAAGCGCGCGCGCGCGCGCCAGCTCTATATCATTGAGCGCATGGAGGAAAACGGCTTCATCACCGCTGAGCAAGCCACCGCTGCCAAACAAGAAGAATTGAAAATTCGCAGCGCAACCAGCAGCTTCAACACCCATGCCGACTATGTGGCAGAAATGGCGCGTCAGCTGATGTTTGCGCAATACGGCCCTGAGATTTACACCCGCGGTTTGAACGTGTACACCACCATCCGCGCCAGCGACCAACAAGCGGCTTATGCAGCACTGCGTCGCGGCATCTTGGACTACGAGCGCCGCCAACACTACCGTGGCCCTGAACGCTTCATCAACCTCCCCACCAAACCTGCTGAGTTGGAAGACGCCATTGACGACGCCCTGATTGAGCAAGGCGACAAAGGCGACTTGTTGGCTGCCGTGGTGCTCGAAGCCGCGCCGAAAAAAGTGCGCGTGATGCGCCAAAACAGCGAAGTCCTGGAAATCACAGGTGAGGGTTTGCAGCCTGTGCAATCGGGCTTGTCAGACAAAGCGCCCCCCAACATCAAGCTGCGTCCTGGCGCACTGGTACGCATTGCCAAAACCGCCAAGGGGGGCTGGGAAATCACCCAACTGCCTGAAGTAGAAGGTGCTTTCGTCTCGATCGACCCACGCGATGGCGCAATTCATGCGTTAGTGGGCGGTTTTGACTTCAATAAAAACAAGTTCAACCACGTGACCCAAGCGTGGCGTCAACCCGGCTCGAGCTTCAAACCGTTCATCTACTCAGCGGCTTTGGAAAAAGGCTTCACGCCCATGACCGTGGTGAACGATGCGCCACTGTTCTTTGACGCCAGCGTCACAGGCGGCCAGCCATGGGAACCCAAAAACTACGACGGGACGTTTGAAGGGCCCATGACCTTGCGCAAAGGCTTGGCCAAATCAAAAAACATGATTTCGATTCGCGTGTTGCAGTCAGTTGGCGCACAAAACGCGCAAGACTGGATTGCCCAATTTGGCTTTGACGCCGAGAAACACCCGCCCTACCTGACGATGGCTTTGGGGGCTGGCTCAGTCACACCGATGCAAATGGCAGCTGGCTATTCAGTATTTGCCAACGGCGGCTACCGCGTGAACCCTTACTTGGTGACCAAGGTGACCGACCAGATGGGAAAAGTCTTGTCTGAGTTCACACCTCCTCCATTAGATGAGTCGGCCCGAGCCATCGACGCACGCAATGCGTTTGTGATGACGAGCTTGCTGCAAGAGGTCACGCGCTCAGGTACAGCGGCCCGTGCCCAAGCCACGCTCAAGCGCAACGACATCTACGGGAAAACGGGCACGACAAATGACTCAATGGACGCATGGTTTGCCGGTTATCACCCTACCCTGACCGCCGTGACATGGATTGGCTATGACACACCGCGCAAACTTGGCGACCGAGAAACCGGTGGTGGCTTGAGCCTGCCCGTGTGGATCAGCTACATGCAGCATGCTTTGCAAAACGTAGCCATTGCCGAACCCACACCACCTGCAGGCTTGAGTCATGAGGGCGGGGATTGGGCCTACACCGAGTTCAGCAAAGGCGGTGGCGTGAGCAGTCTTGGCATGGACACGCGTTCCGGTAGTAACAGCGAACAACTACCTGCCAACGATGAGAAGAAAAAGATTCTCGATTTGTTCAAGAACTAACAAAAAAAGGGCGCCTCGAGGCGCCCTTTTTTTCATGTTGCAGACAAAGTCTACGATTTGAAAGTCAGTGTCTGCCCCGTTTGCGTGCTGGCATCTTGACTCAACCGCTCAAAAAACTCGCCTTGACCTTTGGTATCAGCCCAAGATTGGCCATCGAACTTAAAGTGGTACCCCCCTGAGCGCGCAGCCAACCAAACTTCGTGCAAAGGCTTTTGCAAGTTAATGATGATTTGGCTTTTATTTTCGAACGTGAGGGTGATCATGCCGCCAACTCGTTGATTATCAATATCCGTCTCGCCGTCATCATTGATGCGATCGCAGCTGATTTCAACGGCTTTGAGCAGAAGTTCTGCTCGGTCTAAGAATTCGAGATCGGTCATTACAATTTACATCATGGGTATTGAACAAAAGATTCTAGTCACGGGCAAAAGCCTACGCATTGTTGTGGCCTCTGCATTAGGTGCTTGCGCCATGCTCAGTGCCTGTGGTCAAAAAGGTGCGCTGTACCTGCCCAATGACCCCGAGTTCCAACAAAGAGCCACTTTGCCTGAGATCATGCGCCGCCAATTACCGGGCAACACAGCGACCTCACCTAGCAATGCAGCTTCTGCACCTGTCACCCCTGCATCCGCTGGTGGTCGTTAATTTTTCAAGAGCCTTCTGATGACACACACCACGCTTGCCGGTGCGCCCTTTGTGGCCACACAAAACAACGATTTGTATTTGGAAGGCGTCAAACTCGCTGACCTCGCGCACGCCTATGGCACCCCTTTGTTTGTGTACTCCAAAGCCGCCATGCTCAGCGCGTTGGCCGCCTACCAACGCGGCTTTGCCGGCCGCAATGCCCGCATTTGTTACGCCATGAAAGCCAATTCATCGCTCGCCGTGTTGCAAGTGTTTGCACAAGCGGGCTGTGGCTTTGACATTGTGTCGGGTGGCGAGTTAGACCGTGTGATTGCGGCTGGCGGTGATGCCTCCAAAGTCATCTTCTCAGGCGTGGGCAAAACACGCGCTGAAATGCGCAAAGCTTTGGAAGCTGGCATTGCGTGCTTCAACGTCGAGAGTGAAGCCGAACTCGAAGTGTTGAGCGATGTGGCGCACAGCATGGGTAAGCGCGCCCCCATCAGCATTCGCGTCAACCCCAACGTCGACGCCAAAACACACCCCTACATTTCCACAGGTCTCAAAGGCAACAAGTTTGGCGTGGCCCACGAACGCGCGTTGGCCACCTACCAACGCGCTGCCAGCTTGCCCGGCTTGCAAGTGACCGGCATCGACTGCCACATCGGCTCGCAAATCACCGAGTCCACGCCTTACCTTGACGCCATGGACCGCGTGTTGGATTTGGTCGACGCGATTGAAGCCGCTGGCATTGCCATTCACCACATCGACTTTGGTGGCGGTTTGGGCATCAACTACAACGGCGACACACCGCCTGCTGCTGATGAGCTGTGGGCACAACTCTTGGCCAAGTTGGATGCACGCGGCTACGGCCAGCGCCAGCTGATGATTGAACCGGGTCGCTCTCTCGTGGGCAATGCAGGCGTGTGCTTGACTGAGGTTCAGTACCTCAAGCCCGGCGAGCAAAAGAACTTTTGCATCGTCGACGCCGCGATGAACGACTTGCCTCGCCCTGCGATGTACGAAGCCTTTCACCAAATCGTACCTGTGTCTGCACGTGCAGGCGAGGCGGTGACGTATGACGTGGTTGGCCCCGTGTGCGAGAGCGGTGACTGGTTGGGTCGCGACCGTCAACTGACGGTGCAAGCGGGTGATTTGTTGGCGGTGTTGTCGACGGGCGCGTATTGCATGGCGATGTCTAGCAACTACAACACGCGTGGACGCGCGGCAGAGATTTTGGTGGACGGCACAAAGGCGCATGTGATTCGTCGTCGTGAGACAGTGGCGGATCAGATGGCTTGCGAGTCGTTGGTTCGCTGAGTCTTTTCTCTCGTCACTCTGGAAGCGGGCTCTTGGGCTCGCTTTTTCTTTTTTGGCTGTTCGTGTATTCGTGTGAGTTCGTTCGCTACGCCACGACGATCAGCCAGCACCTGACATGGCTCCCATCGCTGCGCGACGAATGTCGCCAAGTCAGGCACTGACTGCTCGCCGTGGCTTCGGGTTCTGACCTAAGGAAAACTGCAAGCGCAATCTGTTTGCAAACTCAAATTCGATGTGGCTACGGGTGTGCGGTCCCTGACGATTTCTGGTACTCCAGCATGAGGAAGGGGCCATACGCCCGTAGCCACATCAGCGAGTGAAACCACCCGAGCGAAGCACCCAATGCCACAGAGAAGAGCGAAAGAAACGCCAAGCCAGCAACACCAACAAAACAGAGGCATATACAAACACCTCTGCAAAGTTGCTCTTCCCCGCTCGCATCCAAAAAAAGTGCAACACCGCCAGCACCGCCACGCCATAGACCAGTCGATGCAGCCACTGCCAACGCTTGACACCTAGCCACCGAATGGCACGGTTGAATGACGTCAACGCCAAAGGCGTGAGCAACACAAACGCGGTGAACCCCACCAAAATGAACGGACGCTTAGCAATGTCTACAGCGATTTCGGCCCACTCAAACCCCATATCGAGCCAGCTGTAGCACAGCAAATGCAACACCACATAGAAATAGGTAAACAAGCCAAACATACGACGCAGCTTTGCCAATTCAGGCAAACCCAACATCACACGCAACGGGGTCATGGCCAGCGTGATGCACAACAAGCGCAGCGTCCAGTCGCCCGTGGCGCGAATCAAATATTCGGCGGGGTTAGCGCCTAATAAATCATTGACAGCACCCCACACTAACCACACGCATGGCAAACAGCACAACAGCCACAACACAGGTTTGGCGTGGCGGTGTTGCAAGGCCTTGCGTCCAAGTACAGTCACATCAATACAGCTTGGTCAGGTCCATGCCCGTATAGAGTTGCCCCACTTGCGCTTCGTAGCCGTTGAACATCAAGGTCTTACGCTTCTTGGCAAACAAACCGTCTTCGCCAATGCGACGCTCGGTGGCTTGGCTCCAACGCGGGTGGCTGACATTGGGATTGACGTTGGAATAAAACCCGTACTCTTGCGGTGCTGAACGGCCCCATGAATTGACGGGCTGCTTCTCGACAAAGCGAATCTTCACCAAACTCTTGGCGCTCTTGAAACCGTATTTCCATGGCACGACCAAACGCACGGGTGCACCGTTTTGATTGGGCAACACTTCGCCATACATGCCAAAGCTCAACAGTGTGAGCGAGTACATGGCTTCATCCATGCGAAGGCCTTCGACATACGGCCAATCGAGTACACGTGAGCGCACGCCCGGCATCGTTTTGGGGTCAGCTTGGGTGATGAACTCCACGTACTTGGCACTGCCCAAAGGCTCCACGCGTTTGATGAGTTCAGCCAGTGAGTAGCCCACCCAAGGAATCACCATCGACCAGCCTTCCACACAACGCAGGCGGTAAATGCGCTCTTCCATGGGGCTGA
>JACCDN010553242.1_pt1 | contig 10904 bp, 8 predicted proteins | sample 7441691 | NCBI WGS metagenome assembly JACCDN01 (sample SAMN15323439, study PRJNA562643) | freshwater metagenome | isolation source: river surface water | place: USA:Blue River Watershed | collected 2017-08-16
TAAGACTTCTTTGAATTCCGCCAAAGACTGCAATCCAAAAGCGGAAAACCCCAAGTTTTCAACTTGGGCCTCCTAAGGAAATGGGCAACCGCAATGGTTGCCCATTTTTCTTTGCCGCTAAACTTTTGACGTGCCCAAGGCACGCGCCACCCTAGCTCAGTCGGTAGAGCAGCTCCCTCGTAAAGAGCAGGTCAGGAGTTCGATTCTCCTGGGTGGCTCTGTGAGGGCACCCCGATTTAACGGGATTATGAAGTGATGACCTCTCTAAAAGTGAACAGGCAAAATGCCTGGGCGCCTTCGGATCCTTACCTAAGCCTCAATAAACTTCTTACTCAAAGAAAATCAGAGCACCCTTGACAAAAACCACAGGCGCAAACTCACAATTGTGCGAGCTTCTTTTGAGGTCGTGCACGGCCGTGAAAACGTCCGAGTAGGGTTCTAAGCTTGAGTTGAATAACTAGGGGGCACATGTCGTCAGAATCACAACGAGCCGAACTTCATAAAACCATTTGGCGTATAGCCAATGACATGCGCGGCAGCGTAGACGGCTGGGACTTCAAGACGTACGTCCTAGGGATGCTTTTCTATCGCTATATCTCTGAGAACCTGACCTCTTACATCAACGATCATCAACATAGGGCCGGCGATGAGGCCTTTGACTACGTGACGCTTGCTGATGACATGGCTGAGTACGGCCGCAAAGAGACGGTTGCTGAAAAAGGCTTTTTCATCCTCCCCAGCGAGCTCTTTCAGAACGTAAGAGCCAAGGCTAAGAACGACCAAAACCTAAACGAAACCCTTGCCCACATCTTTAGAAACATTGAAGGTTCTGCGGTTGGTTCCGCCAGTGAGAATGATCTTAAGGGCCTGTTTGATGACCTGGACGTCAATAGCAACAAGCTGGGTGGAAGCGTAGTAAAGAGAAACGAAAAGCTTGTAAAGCTCCTGGATGCAATCGGTGATCTCACGCTCGGCTCTTTCGCTGACAGCACCATCGATGCTTTTGGTGATGCTTACGAGTATCTGATGACCATGTATGCCTCGAGTGCTGGAAAGTCAGGGGGTGAGTTCTTCACCCCGCAAGAGGTCTCTGAACTTCTAGCCAAGATCACCGTGGTTGGAAAAACGGAAGTCAACAAGGTATACGACCCAGCTTGCGGGTCAGGCTCGTTGTTGTTGCAGTTCGCAAAGGTCTTAGGTAAAGACAATGTTAGACAGGGCTTCTTTGGTCAAGAGATCAACATCACCACTTACAATCTCTGCCGAATCAACATGTTCCTGCACGATGTGAACTACGAGAAGTTCTCAATCTCTCATGGCGATACTTTGACAGACCCTACCCACTGGGATGATCAACCTTTTGAGGCAATCGTTTCTAACCCTCCCTACTCGATCAACTGGGATGGAGACGCTAACCCACTCCTCATAAACGACGAGAGGTTTGCACCTCCAGGTGTTCTTGCCCCCAAGAGCAAAGCAGACCTTGCCTTCACGCTGCACATCTTGCATCACCTGGCCGTCAATGGCACAGCGGCGATCGTCGAGTTCCCGGGCGTGATGTATCGAGGCGGTGCTGAGGCGAAGATCAGAAAGTACCTGGTTGACAACAACTTCGTTGATGCCGTCATCCAACTACCCCCAGACCTCTTCTTTGGCACAAGCATTCAAACTGTGATCTTGGTTCTTAAGAAGTCCAAGACGGACAACAAAGTTTTGTTTGTCAATGCTGAGAGAGATTTTGTAAGACAAGGAAACAAGAACAAACTCAGAGAGCAGGACCGAGACAAGATCCTCGAAACCTTCGCAAGGCGTGAAGACGCTGACTATTTCTCGAGACTTGTTGAACACGAGGAGATTGCCAACAACGACTACACCCTCTCGGTCACCAGCTATGTCAAAGCCGAAGACACCAGAGAAGTCATCGATATCCAAGCGCTGAACGCGGATATCAAGGACATGGTCTCGAGGCAACAGGCACTCAGGCAGCAAATTGATGTAATAGTTGCGGACCTTGAGGGTAGCTGATGTCAAAGGTAGATGATCTAATTAGGGAGCTGAGTCCGAAAAGTGTCCCCAGGCTCCAACTCGACGAACTCGTAACAATTGAAAAGGGCTCGCATCTATCCGACGGTGACTTTCAGCCAGGCGCTTTTCCGGTTGTAACTGCCAGTCGCTCTGAATCTCGAAGGCACGCATTTTCGAATGTGGGACCGAAATCTATCACAATCACGTCACACGGAGCCTATGCCGGTCATGTCAACTTTTGGGAAGACCCAATCTGGCTTGCCGGAAATGTCTTCCTGCTCAAACCAAATCTCCACATGATTAGCCAGAAGTTTCTGTTCTACCTTCTAAAGCACAACCAGGAGGTTATTCAAGGCAAGGCGCGTGGAGGCGGGATCCCCTACATAAACACTTCGGATCTAAGAGGTCTTTGGTTTCCATTGCCGCCGCTCGAAGTGCAGAAGGAAATAGTCTCGATTTTAGACAAGTTTACCAAGCTAGAGGCCGAGCTAGAGGCCGAGCTAGAAGCTAGAAAACGCCAATTCAGTTATTTGTGCGATAAGGTCTTCTCACATACCTACGCGGAAGAAAAAAGATTCGTTACTTCGACCCTAGGCGAAGAAGGCCTATTTCAAAAAGGCTCAGGTCTGCAGAAGTCTGACTTTAGGGAAGCCGGAATGCCCTGCATCCATTATGGGCAAATTCACACAACCCTCGGTGCAGTTTCCCTTGAGGCAATGTCACGGATAGAGAAAGTCCTTTTTGAAAAACTGCGCAAGGCGCAGCCAGGCAATCTCATAATTGCCGATACTGCCGAGGACGTCGAAGGAGTTGCCAAATCAACTGCCTGGCTTGGGGATGAGGATGTTGCGGTTGGAGGTCACACTCTCATCTATACCCACGGGTTTGATCCCAGATACATCTCCTATTTCACCCGATCTAGCTATTTCCAAATGCAGAAAAACGCACTAGCTAAGGGCGTCAAAGTGAAGGATATTTCAGCGAAAGCCATGTCGAAAATATCTGTTCCGGTTCCTCCACTTGAGACTCAACGAGAGATAGGTGAGGCTCTCAGCCAGCTCGATGCCCTCATCAACAACATCAGTATCGGACTTCCCGCCGAGATCGCAGCAAGGCGCAAGCAATACGAGTACTACAGAAACAAGCTGCTCACCTTCAAGGAGCTTGATGCCGCATGAGTGTTCAGAGATTCGATCCAATAGCGGTTAGTTCCGAGAGCACAGTAGTTGCCGAATACTCCGAGGCAGAAAGAAAAGCAACTGCTTACCAATCAGAGGCAGCACTCGAAACAGCCTTTATCGAGTTACTGCGGGATCAGGCCTACGAACATCTTCGCATCACAGCCGAAGAGGACATGAGAGCAAACCTGCGGAAACAGCTTGAAGACCTAAACAAATACACATTCACAGATGGTGAATGGGCAAGATTCTTCGTTGAGAGCATCTCAGGCGAGAATGACGGCATTGTAGAGAAGACTAGGCGCATCCAAGACGATCACATTCAAGTTCTGAAGCGTGACAACGGTGAGACTAAAAACATCTACCTTGTGGATAAGCAAAACATTCACAACAACAAACTCCAGGTAATCAATCAATATGAGGCTCAAGGTAGCCGCTCAAACCGGTACGACGTTACCGTTCTGGTAAACGGACTTCCGCTCGTACACGTTGAACTCAAGCGCAGAGGCGTGGATATTCGCGAGGCTTTCAATCAGATCAATCGCTACCAGCGGGACAGCTTTTGGGCTGGTTCTGGGCTTTTTCAGTATGTACAGCTCTTTGTCATTTCAAATGGCACATTCACCAAGTACTACAGCAACTCGGTGCGAGAGCTGCACATTAGGGAAGCCAACGGCGCTTCTAGAACAAAGAAAACTAGCAACTCATTCGAGTTCACCAGTTGGTGGGCGGATTCGAACAATAAGCCCATCTATGACCTGATGGCTTTCGGAAAGACCTTTTTTGCGAAGCATGCCTTGCTAAACATCCTGACCCGGTATTGCGTCTTCACTTCCGATCAGGATTTGCTAGTGATGCGGCCGTATCAGATTGTTGCCACCGAGAAAATCCTGCAGCGAATCGTGACAAGCCAGAACATGAAGCAACTCGGCACCGTTGCTGCTGGTGGTTATGTTTGGCACACCACCGGATCTGGAAAGACGCTCACCAGCTTTAAGGCAGCGCAACTAGCCAGTAAGCTCCCGGAAGTCGACAAGGTTTTGTTTGTGGTTGACCGCAAAGATTTGGATTTCCAAACCATGAAGGAGTACGAGCGCTTCGAAAAAGGGGCCGCCAACTCAAACGCCAGCACTTCAGTTCTGAAGCGTCAGCTCGAAGACCCGAGCTCTCGAATCATTGTCACGACTATCCAAAAACTGAGCATCTTCATCCAGAAGAATCAAAAACACGAGGTTGGCAAGAAGCGAGTCGTACTGATTTTTGATGAATGTCACCGCTCTCAGTTTGGAGATATGCACCAGGCGATTCGCAAAGAGTTCTCCAACTACAACCTTTTTGGCTTCACCGGAACTCCTATCTTTGCCTCCAACGCATTAAGCGGCGGAAACCCCCAACTGCGCACTACAGAGCAAGCATTTGGTGACAAGTTGCACACCTACACGATTGTCGATGCAATCAGGGATAAGAATGTTCTTCCGTTCCGAGTGGACTACGTGAACACCATCAAGCTCCCGGAGATCGTGAAGGACAAGCAAGTTCGCGCGATAGACACGGAGAAGGCTCTTTTGGCCCAGGAGCGAGTGAAGCAGATCGCCTCCTATGTCTTGGAGCACTTTGACCAGAAGACTAGGAGGAATGAGAGCTACAGCCTCCAGGATCGCAGAATCAAAGGCTTCAACTCGATCTTTGCCACTCAATCAATCGAAGCCGCAAAGCGTTACTACTTAGCCTTCAAAGAGTTGCAGTCAGGCCTTCCAGAGGCGCAGCGACTAAAGATTGCCACGATTTACAGCTTTGCCCAAAATGAAGATGATCCAGATGGCATTCTGGCTGAAGAGGGTTTTGAGGTTGGCGGATTAGATAAGTCATCCCGAGACTTTTTGGACAGTGCTATCGATGACTACAACAAGATGTTTGGCGTTACTTTTGACACAAGTTCCGATGGGTTTGAGAACTACTACAAAGACCTAAGCAGAAGATTGAAGACACGAGAAATAGATCTGGTTCTGGTCGTCAACATGTTCCTGACCGGGTTTGATGCGACGACTCTCAATACCCTTTGGGTAGACAAGAACCTAAGACACCACGGGCTTCTTCAGGCTTTCTCCAGAACTAACCGAATTCTCAACTCGGTCAAGACCTACGGAAACGTCGTGTGCTTCCGAGACCTTGAAAAAGAGACTGCGGATTCAATTTCACTCTTCGGCAATAAAGAGGCTGGCGGAATCGTTCTGCTAAAGCCCTATCAGGACTACTACAGCGAATACGCAAAGTTGGTCCAGAAGCTGCTGGAAGATTTTCAGCCCGGGGAGATTCCACTTGGAGAGAGCGCTCAGAAAGAATTTATCTCTTCGTACAACGCAATTCTTCGCCTCAGGAACATCCTGGTCTCTTTCGACGAGTTTGCGGGAAATGAGATTATCTCCAGCGCCGAGTTCCAGGACTACCAAAGTTCTTACCTAGAAACTCGAAATCAGCTAGTTTCCCAGGCCTCGGGTGACAAAGAATCAATCCTTGACGACATCGTTTTTGAGCTCGAGCTCGTCAAGCAGATTGAAATCAATGTCGACTACATTCTGATGCTGGTCAAATCTCTCCGGGAAAAAGCAGGAGATCAATCTGCCGACAAAGAGATTCGCGTTGCGATCGAAAGAGCCGTTGATTCGAGCTACACGCTGCGCAGTAAGAAGGATTTGATTCAAAAGTTCATCGCTGGTGTGACACTAGAAACTGACATTGAAACCCACTGGTCAGAATTCATCCAGGAGCAGAGACTCTTAGAACTGGAGCAAATCATTGAGGACGAAGGCCTCGAACCAACTCGTTCACATGTTTTGATGGAACAGGCTTTCAAGGCAGGTGAGCTAAAACTTGAGGGAACCGCTCTATCGCGCATCATGCCAGCTGTAAGCATGTTCTCACCAAAAGGTGACCATTCGGCCCAGAAGAGCAGGGTCTTTGAAAAACTCAGCGCTTTCTTTGAGAGATTCCACTTACTCGGGTGAGAGGTTGATCATCGGGTTTATGGAATTGTTCAACGCGTTAGTCGACATCGAAATTAGAATGGGGGAGTGATTTATGAACGTAGTTGATAGAGCGCTCCAAATTCAACGCGAAAGTGGACTTGATGTCATTTGGATTCAGGTCGGACATTTCTTCGAAGCGTACGGGCCTATCGCAGTCGAGCTTTCCAGAAAGTTGGATTTAGTTTTATCGGACCGCAATGGCATACCCAAAGTCGGCTTTCCAAAGACACATACACGTCGATGGTTTGACAGGACCATTGCTCACGGGTACACGGTTGGGCTTGCCTACCAGGAGCGTGGAGGTGGCTATCGCATCGAGCGTAAACTTGGAATACGGAGTTCTACTATTTCGCCTTGGGACGCTCTACCAGACGAGTCTTTCTTGGAATCAGGGGACATCAAGTTCCTAGGTATAAGGGGGAATGGGCCTCTTCAAGCAAATGAAGTCTTCAAATTTCTTTCAGACGAGAGAGGTGCTTGGAAGATGATTTGCCGTAATCAACAATGCAATCATGACTCTAAGTTTGTTCATTGCATTACCAATCAAGAGGAAGCGCAAAAGCTGTTGGGGCTAGGAGCGATTAACGGAGTCATCATCTATCCCCAAGCTTGGTAAGCAAACCCAGAAATAGCCTGGTCAAACGGTGCCACACCATTTGTCATCACTTGGGTCTAGTGCTCAGAATCAGATTCGCGATACTATTCGATTTTCCCAAGGCAACTGGCTCTTCGCTTTGCCCTCAACAGAAGTTCGGTTATCGAAGTATTCTGGAACGCAGGAATTAGGCAGTGTCGCGGTTTGATGGCTTAGATAATCGAGAATCAAGCTACTGCCCCAGTTAGGTGACAATGAAGTACATCGGAGCACTGGATCTTTTTACCATTGGCATTGGGCCATCCTCTTCCCACACGGTTGGACCGATGCGGGCTGCGGCAGACTTCGCCTCCCTGGTTGGGGAGCGGCCAGTTGATTCAATTCACATCACCCTCTACGGCTCTTTGGCTGCTACCGGAGCCGGGCACGGCACCAAGGATGCTGTTATTGCCGGTTTTGCAGGACTCACTCCGGAGGGCTGTGACCCGGATGAGGTTCGCGGTGCTTTTGATGCTGCCGTTGCAAGCGGTGAAATTAGATTTCTCTCTCAGACCTTGCCATTTGCGGAATCCGATCTTGCCCTAAAGGCTCGCGAGAGGCTCGAGCAGCATTCCAACGGTATGAACTTTGCCGCCTACTACTCAGGTGAGCTAGTGCTAGAGCAGACTTACTTCAGTGTCGGCGGAGGTTTCATAGAGCGGCTCGGTGAACCTTTGGATACTGAAGAACGCGAGGTTCCGTATCCCTTTGCTAACGCGGTCGAGCTGTTGGCGCTTGCTAGAGCAAACAAGCTAACGATTGCTCAGTTGGCCTACGAGAATGAAATTGCCATTCATTCCAAGGCCGTTGTGGATCAGCGTCTGATGGCGATTTGGCAAGCGATGAAGGGCTGCATCGACGCTGGATTATCATCCGAGGGAATCTTGCCGGGCTACCTAAAGGTGCCAAGGCGAGCCAAGGACATGTCGGCGAAACTAGATCGCATGGTGATCGCCGGTTCTGCGGTCGGGGACCTAACCGCCGAGTGGCTGCAGGCCTTTGCGATTGCGGTCAACGAAGAGAATGCTGCCGGCAATCGAGTCGTTACCGCTCCCACCAATGGGGCAGCCGGCATCATCCCAGCGGTGGCATACTTCGCCAACCGCTATCGCCAGGTGAGCGACGAAAAGATTGCCTTCGACTACCTACTTACTGCCGCCGCCATTGGTGCACTTTACAAGCGGAATGCTTCTATATCCGGCGCTGAGGCTGGCTGCCAGGGTGAGGTTGGCTCGGCTTGTTCAATGGCGGCAGCCGGAATCACCGCGGTGATGGGCGGATCCTTGGAGCAGATTGAGAATGCTGCGGAGATTGCGATGGAGCATAACCTCGGCCTGACATGTGATCCCGTCGGAGGATTTGTTCAACTGCCTTGTATTGAGCGAAACGCAATTGCGGCGGGAACTGCGGTTGCAGCTATGCGGCTAGCGCTGCTTGGGGACGGTAATCACAAGATCTCGCTTGACACCGTGATTGAGACCATGCGCCAGACCGGGGTGGATATGTCCTTTAAATACAAAGAAACCTCCACCGGTGGTCTGGCCGTGAATGTGGTGGAGTGCTAAAAGCCCAACTACCATAATTGTGAAATCGATTTGAGGAACCCAATTGCCTACCTTCAGTGATGCCGAAAAGAAAGCTATGCAGGAGCGAGCTCGCGAGCAGCGGGAGTTCAAGAAGCTTTCTGGTGATGAGCAGGTCAGCCGCAAGATAGCTGAGATGGATCCGCACGAGAAGAAGATTGCGCAGGGAATCCACGATCTGGTGACCTCAATCGATGACCGCCTCAAGCCTCAGACCTGGTATGGCATGCCTGCCTACTACCTAGATGGCAAGGTAGTTTGCTTTTTCCAGGCCGGCTCGAAGTTTGAATCCCGCTACTCAACCTTTGGTTTTCAAGAGAAGGCTCAGCTGGATGAGGGCGACATGTTTGCCACCAGCTTCGCTGTTTTGGACTTCACCCCGTCGGTCGCCGAGCAGATATCGAACCTGGTTCGAAAGGCTGTCGGTAAGTAACTAGAAGCTAGCTAGTTCGGCCGCTGAGTTGAATACTCGCTCGCCTCTGGCCGATTTGTGAACCAGCTTGAAGCTTGGTGCTCCAACTGTGGTCGCAAACTCAAAGTGAAGCTCTTCGTTGGCACCCGTCCAGCTCATTTCGAGTCTGTCTGAACCTAATACCTGCCAGGAGAAGTTGCCCTCAAAAGCAGTGGAACGACGGATTCTTGCCATTGCGATGATCGCCTGGGTCACATCGCTTTGAATCGCCTGTTCAATCTCGGCAGGAGTGTAGTGGTGACGGTTCACGTCACGACCTTGGCCGGATTTGGCAAATAGTTGCTGGTCATCCATGCCGTTGAAAAGACCCACGTAGTAGACCTGTGGCTCTCCTGGGAGTAGGAACTGAACCATTCGGGAGATTACATAGGCGGTGTCATTAGCCAAGATGTTTGGCAAGGTGGCATTGATCTGGTGTGGCAGGTCGAACCACTGTGGAATCACGCTGGCGATAGCCGAGTGACCACCGGTGTTCTCCTCAGCCTTTTGGAAGATGAAGGCCATCTCGTCTTGAGTGATAAGTCCTGGACGACCACCGATGGGACCACCGTCAATCACGCCATAGCCATCGTGAGTGTCCAGCACGTTTAGGCAGTTATTCGGCCTGATCTTGAACCAGTTGTCCAGCCGGTCAACGGTGCCGTTGAAGAAGGAGTGCAGCAGTAGCGGTGCGGTCTGGAAGTCGTAAATCAAGTCAACTAGCGGAGCAATGTCCAACTGCTGGGTGTAGTGGGCGTGCACTTCAACAAGTACTCTCATGCCGTAGCCATGAATCTTCTCGGTGAGTTCTTTCACGAACTCTAAGGTTTCCTTCGTCATAAAGGAATCGGTGCCCGGGGTCTTTACCGCGTAGCCAATAGCGTCTAGGCGAACCACCTTCACGCCACCAGACTTTAGGGCCTGAAGGATACGGTCGAGGTAATCCTGACCGGCTGGGTGATTGATGTCGATATCCACCTGTGAAGGCATGAAGGTGGTCCAGACCAAGCGGCGCTTACCGGCGACGTTATATGCGGTGAAAGGGAAGCCAGGGCGAGGGCGGTAGAAAGAGGTGATGCCCTCCTCGGTGCCGCCATTGGGGAACACTACGTCATAGGTCAAGAACATGCCGGCATACTTCGAGGCATCGCCCTTCTCCTGCCAGTCCAAAAACTCTGGCGAGAGGTGAGAGGCGTGGTTGACAATCAAGTCCGCGGTGAGCTCGTGAGTTTCAGAGATGCGCTTGAAGTCGCTCCAGTTTCCAAGTCGAGGATCAACGATGGTGTGATCGATTGGGTCAAAGCCGGCGTCATCGCCGTCGTAAGGGTGAAAAAACGGCAAAACGTGAATGCCATTGAAGTCTTTTAGTGGTCCCTTTAGAAGCTTCTCAATCTCGGAGAGATTTCCTCCCACGCGCTCGGCGTAAACGAGAATGCTGGCGCCCGACATGGGTTCCTCCTGTAAGCGATTGCGGTACTTATTCAACCAATAGTAGTCAGCAAATAAGGGGTTAAAGCAAGCGTTTACAAATCCGTTAGCGGCCATCCAGCGAGCAAGCTGGCGTTCCTCCCGGCAGCCGGTGGCGGTTGGCTGAAACCCACTGGTAAACCACAAATGCCACGCTGGTAATCACTGGCCAGCGAAGCATGTAACCGGCTACTGCCCAGGCTGTTTTGGAGTCGATAAGTCCCTGGGCAATGGCTAGGTGACCAGTGAAAGTTTCGCCTTTGCCGACGTATTGCACTGCTTGCTCACACTGCTCAAGAGTGAGGCCCAGCTTGGCAAGGTCGGTTCGCTGATAGGGCGATGTCGCGATTCGACCCTTGGTCATGCGGTCAAAGGCACGAGCGCTCGAAGAGCAGAACTTGCAGTCACCATCGAAGATCAACATCACACTGATGTAAACCAACTGACCCTCGTGCTATTTCCAAAACTGCGCGAGATACTTGCCAAACCGTTCAAAGAAAAGCGTAAAGTTACAGGGTGAATTCCAAGCTGGCTAAATCA
>JACCDN011228471.1_pt1 | contig 10904 bp, 13 predicted proteins | sample 7441691 | NCBI WGS metagenome assembly JACCDN01 (sample SAMN15323439, study PRJNA562643) | freshwater metagenome | isolation source: river surface water | place: USA:Blue River Watershed | collected 2017-08-16
AAACGCAACGAACGGAAATGAGTGTGCAAACGCATAGAGTGGACGAGTTGCCACCGATGCAAGATACCCAAAAATCACAAGTACTTTTCGTTTTCCATCACGATCACTCCGCGCACCAGAATACACACGCAAAAATCCAGCCATCGCATCAGCTGCACCTTCCACAATACCAAGCGATGCTGCGCCGGATTTTAATACCGAGGTAAAAAAAGCAGGAAAAACTGAAAGCACCATCTCAGAAGAAATGTCATTGAAAAAAGAAACGAGCCCCAACAAAAAAACATTTTTCCGCACGCCCCACATTTTCTTTTCATTTTCCATTTCTTCTAGTGTACAGGAAGATGCGGGAAAATAAAAAAACCAATCCGAAGATTGGTCTGTTTTAAATAAGAGAATTAAAACGAAAAGGAAGTAAACCATGAATCAAGCTGCAGTTGTACATTTTCAGGAAATTTTTTGGAATGTTCCGTATAGTAATTCGCAACAGGTAATAAGTTTCGAAGCCCATGCTCTTCTTTTATTACTTCTCCGCAAAGCGTAATAAATTTTTCCAATAATTCTTCTTGAGAAAACACAGTTGCTGGTTGTTTCGTTGCTTGATACAACGTTTGCGCACGATATATGCGCTTTTTTTCAGCCTCAGTTTGAGCTGGTGTGCTGATCATCAATTGATCAAGAAGATCAATCAACTCCTCCTTTTTTGTTTCTATTGTTTCCATGTGAATGTTTTTGTTCCCAATCAAAATACCACAAAAATCTTTTTATGTAAAGTAATTCTCAGGGAGCTTCGACAGCCAACCGATAAAAAGACATGATATACTCGAAAGGAAACTCACATTAAAAAAACAAAAAATATGGAAACACACAGCTCGACTGGAACGTTCAATCGAGCGTTGTCTCGATTCGAACAAGAACACTTCAAAGCAAGAAGTAAGTATGGAAATGCATCTCTCTACATCAAGGCAGTCATATGCCTGAGTATTGTTGCGTGTAGTTATCTCCTTATTATGTCGGGGATTTTTTCAACCGACACATTCTTTGGAATATGCATGTTGATTATGCTCTGCGGAACTCTAGCATTCGGAATAGCACTTGTTGGCTTTAATGTCATGCATGATGCATCACATAACTCTTTTTTTAAAAAGAAAGAATACAACACACTACTATCGCAATTCCTTGATCACATTCATGGTGCATTTTTTGCCAACTGGCGTGTAAAACATGTATACATGCACCACACAAATCCGAACGTAGATGGTGAGGATGATGATATTGCAACTGGTAATCTTCTTATGCTACATCCACATAATCAATGGAAACCGATCCATCAGTATCAACACATCTATGCATTTTTCTTATATACTCTACTTTACTTTACATGGGTATTTTATGCTGACTTCAAAAAATTCTACAGCAGGAAAATATTGTCACGAGATATGGGAAAAAGTACACGACGAGAAACATTTTCATTCTACACATCAAAGCTTTCGTACGGAATTCTCTATATCGCGATTCCACTTATGAAATTTTCTTTTGTTGAATGGCTTATAGGGTTTCTTGTTTTTGGAGGAACTGTTGGTTTATTACTCAGTGTTGTATTCCAACTTGCGCATGTAAACGATAGATGTTTATTTACCACTCTTGACGAACGCGGATTTGATATCAAAGCACATCAAGTGCGCTCAACGGTTGATTTTGCAACCAATAGCAAAGTGATCACCTGGCTGCTTGGTGGATTAAACTTTCAAGTAATTCATCATCTTTTCCCTAGTGTCAGCCACGTGCATTACCCCGCGATGCAAGAAAAAGTTGCGGACATCACCAAAGAATACCAACTTACCTACCACCGAATGAGCCTATGGGGCGCATTGAAATCCCACGTACAGTACTTAAAAAAGATGGGGCAATTGAAACAAATCCCCTAACAATAAAAACGGAGTATACATGCTCCGTTTTTTTATTTCCCTTTTATTTTCCCTCCTCGATGTGTTTTATGAATCGTTACCAACACTCCAGTCAAACGCCCAAGCATGAGTCCGAAGATGAGCGAAAAGGTAATACCAGAAATCATATGGGCATCATGACGATACGCGTGTTCGAGATACCACTGCGTGGCAACACGAAGACCAATATACAGTGCAATTAAAATAAGACTCAAAATATCAAGTCGTCCACTACGCATGACTTCTTTCTTTTCATCCCATCGCGCTTTTTGAATACGAGAAAAAATAAACACACCAGCAAGAAATCCAGCAAAAGACACAACAAGTGCGAGCTCAGCAGTGAGTTTCGTGGCAATCGTGTCGTAAAACACAACACCACCAGTGACACAGGTGAGTGCTGCAAAGAGCGATACGCGGATAGTCAGCATGTGGTGCAACTTTCCCTGCTTGTGGAGCGTGTGGGTGGTTTGAATTTCTTGAGGTAGCTCGAGTTCGGTGGGTAATTTAAATTCCATAATGAAGGTTTTATTTTAACATAAAAATCAAAGCAGCGCGGCTACGCCGCGCTGCTTTGATTTTCCTTTTTTAATCTTTGTCGTCACCTCCATGACCACTATTCCCTTCATCATCGTCGTTGTTATCATCGTCATCATCAGAACCACTATTGTCATCGTCTTCATCTTCATCATCGTCGTCTGAGTCTGAGTCTGAATCTGAATCTGAATCATCTGAATCATCGTCTTGATCGTCATCTGAATCATTGGTCGAAGTTGGCGTAGCTACACCACTCGTTCCGGCACCAGATGATGTGTTTGAATCATTCCGTGAGTCATCACCATCATCGTCATCTTTCCCCCGACCACGACGGTCCGAATCATCGTCGTCATCATCATTTTCCACCTCAACCGACACGACACCATCTTCTGATTCAATTTCAATTTCAACTCCGTTTCGTTCAATTTTCAACTTCCCAATTTCATTGCTTGCAAGAAGTGCGTACAGTGCCTTGAGAAACGCATCATCTTCAGCAACACTTCCATCATTTTTAATAGAAGTAATCGTTTGTGTAAGAGCCTGATTAAAATCATCTCGATCATCTGAATCATCATTATCATCCACCGAACTCTCATCACTATTCATGCTTGGTTCCTGTTGTTTTTTTGAAAGATGCTCAGCTTCTTGAACACGTTCCTCAGCGATACGATGCGCAACTGCTGTTTTATCTTTTGCGAGCGAAAACTCCACACGCTCAGCAGCCATATCAATACTATACAGCGCATCCCCTGGTTTTGCATTATCAGATGCAGCGACTACGCCACCACCTGCAAGAAGTAAAAAAATTGCAATAATTGCTCCTGTCATAAATCGAACTCGTACTAATTCTAATAATGAGACCGTTTCACTTTTCTTCGCACGCACGCCTTGCCATATGTATTCTTTTTCAGAATGCGACAACTGACGTGCGCGAATTTTTTTCAATTGTACATCAATGTCATTCATATGTGGCAAGTGTGGTGTGTAATAATTCGACAGCTCGATGATGAATCACTTTTGCATTATTTTCAGTAACACCCATCATCGTAGCGATTTCTTGGAATGGAAGATCAGAGAAGTAGCGGAGTGTAATGACGAGTCGTTGTTTTTCGGGTAACGACTCAACAACACGCAGTAAGTGTCGATAATCTTCAGGCGCTGTGTCGTCGCTCGGAATATCGTAACACTCTTCAATCGAGACAGTGTCTTTCGCTGATCGCCGTGAGCGAGAAAGTTCGCGTCGCACAATCGTAAACACATATCCATAAAACTCTGCGTCTGAACGATACTGGAGTCGGGCGATTGATTTCCAAAGTGACACAAACACATCCTGCGTCAGCTCACTCGCCTGCTGTCTATCGCGCACCCTCGACAAAAGATACGCAAACACCGTGTCGGCTGTGTGTTCGTACAAGACCCGAAATCCAGCCTCGTCTTTTTTCGCATTCGCTACTATCGTTTCTAATTCCATGCTCCACCTAGTATATACCCACTCAAACCAAAAAGGTTACAAAAACGACCCGTGCGGGTCGTTTTTGTTCGTATTGCTCACTATTCGTGCATATTTCCATGAGAATGCGTTGTGTCAGGAAGATCAACACCATACCATGCCTTGTACCACGCTTTCATGTCAGCGATTTCTTTATTCTGGGCTGTGATAATTGCATTTGAGAGTTTCTTGATTTCAGTATGTTGTGCATTCATCAATGCGCTTTCTGCCATTTCTACCGCGCCTTCGTGATGCATAATCATTTCAGCAAGAAACGCTTTATCAAACGCGTCACCTGTTTTTCCTGAAAGACCCATCATCATGCCGTCCATAGCACCTTGCATGCCCATTTTTTTATGATCATCATCCCAGCGATCCATGCCACGATGACGCATCATGCCAAACCCTACAGAACTCGTGATAATAATTCCTGCGAGTAAACCAATCACTCCGTATAAAATGTTATTGTTTTTCATAATACATAGAGTATAGCAAAAAGTGTGAAGAAATAATGAAGATAAGTGGACTACTTTTTCACAAATTCATATACTTCCGATTCTGGAAGAACTTCAGCGCGAAAACAACAACAGAACGCATCGTCCTTTAATTTTTCTTGATTCAACGCATTAATACGCGTTTGCTCATCGCTATGCTGAAATGCAACAACAGATGGATACTGCGAGAGTTCTTTTAAAAGACGTTCGTAAGAGTGAATGCCGTAGATAATAAGATCAGTATAGATAAACAATGATCCACCGGGTTTCAAAACACGCAGTGCCTCGTCGATCAGTGGCTTACGCTCAGCGTAAAACGGATCATCATGTAGTACTCTATTGATCATGCGTTCACTGCGCTCTCCTGCTTGATTTGTCATAACAACCTTGGTACCCGTTCGATCCCAGTTATTGTGGATTGGTGCAGTCAACACATTGCTCAGCACGACCGCATCAATAGACGCATCTGCAACGGGAAGTGTGACCGCGTCGCGCACATGAAATTCTGTTTCGTGTGGCACAGGCAGTCCAGACTGCACATGTTTTTCAAGTGCTTTTTTTGATGACGCAAGATTTTTTTCGCTCACATCAATACAGATATATCGCATGTGTGGAGCGACTGGTATATCGTAGCGAATAAAAAAAGGAGTTATTCCGCCACCAATTTCAAGTGTCGTGTGCATGAGAAGAGTATACCAAATACCAGAAGGGGGCCTATCGAGAATCGAACTCGAATCGAGGGTTCCACAAACCCCAGTGTTAACCGTTACACCATAAGCCCCATATTGTGTTCGCACCGCGAACGTTGCATTTATACCAGATAATACACTTTTTTACCAGTGTTTTATTTCCCCTGCGCCTTCTTTTCTAGATACCGTACGTAGATCTGACTTCCAGCAATTCCGAGCGCAATGAGCACAACGTAGCTACCGAGCAACAGCCAGAAATTAATCATAAGTCCGCGAAGTGCGCCGAGAATAAAAATCACATACCAACTCGTAATTGAGATTGCGCCGAGTGCGAATGCAGTGCGACGGAATCGTGCGCCTGTATGTGGAACAACTTCATCCGTGTTCGTAAAGCGCATTCGAATCAATCGTGGCTGAATCACCACATTCAAAAAATACCCGTTCACAATAATCACCAGCACTCCAATCATTTTCACCACAAACTTTGGTGTTGCGAGCAACATTGCTGGTTTGATTGCAAACAAACAAATTCCCGAGATAACGATCAGCGCAAGTCCAACCCAAATCGCACTGGAAATTGTTTTCATCACGTCGGCTTCAGATTCAGAAATACGATAGTCTTTCAAAAATTTAAAAAAGAGAAAATCGGTAATCGTTGCACCACCCACACCAATTGATGCGCCAAGCAAATGCGCAATCGTGAGCGCTTTAATATGCGGAACAAACAATACTCCGACTTCGTGCGAAAACCCAATTACGGTGAGTATGAAAATAATCGTTGAAATAAGTGCCGACGATAAACACCATGCACACCATTGTTTCAATACAAATGCTTGAATGGAAATTAAATAGAGAGAAAAGAAAAACGCACCACCTGAAAGCACGATAAGCATGAGGCGGAATACTGGTGTATGAATATCGCCAAGAAATGCAATCACGTGAAGCACTGCAACAAGCGCATAATACACCATTCCCATTCGCTCAAGTGGAATTCCCAGAATCTGAGAGTAATGCGAGGTTATCACCGTGTCGCAACGGGAGCGAAACGGACAAATGAGTGGTTTTTTCACTCGCTTTTTTTCAAAAATATGAAAAGCGATGGCAAAGCCGACGAACGAGAGCAATAGAATGAATGCGTGAACAATTGTGTACATATTAGATATGTTCCACTATAGCAATTTTTTGCGCAACACTGAAATCACGATCAGAAATACACTTCAAATCGTGCGTCGAAAGGGAGAGTGTTACTTTTGTATACCGAATATCAATATCAGGATGATGCTCTTCTTCTTCAGCAATGTCAGCAACACGACCCACAAAATCAATCGCTTCGGGAAATGTTTTAAATTGAAATGTTTTTGTGATTGCGTTTTTATTCGCGTCGAACGACCAGCCAGAAAGTTCGGCAAGATTCACATCGCGATCATCATCGCTCAAACATTCAGCTTTTTTACATGTTGCGCAAATATCTCCTTTCATAGTTATATCTTACACGACGTGGTTGGAACCGTATCTCGTGCAAGTGCACTTCCCGTATTGTCGACACAGAAATATTGATTATTCGAAATTGGCGCACTCATCACGAATCCTTTTGCTGTGCTTGCACAATACACTGTTCCAGCACCAAGAAATCCTTCAAGCGGAACCATGAGCGATTTTGCACCAAGATCATCATTTGCAGTACAAAATCCGAGATAACTTTTTTTCTTGTTGTAATAACTTCCAGCAACAGCGCGCGCAGTTGAGAGCGTATTTTTCACTTGCGTATCTCGTTCAATCAGTGAAACGGTTTCTTGATAGCGCGTGAATGTTTGTGTTTTCGTAAGTGTGGGCGCAGGAATCACGACATTGTAATCGGAGAGCGTTATTGCAACAGTTGCGCCGATCATGGTCACTCCATCACTTGGCGCATCGAGGCGTATTTTAAACGACACTTTTCGCGGAAGGAGATCTCGGCTTCCAATCCAGAGTTCACCATCAGTCATAGTCATTGATTTCAAAAGAGTGATGGCATGATCAGGCAATGATTGTGCTGTCAGTCCTGCAAGCGCTGCATCAACTTTTTCTGGAACAAATGTAAATTGAAACACGCGGACCGGAGTCCCCGCATCATCACCTTGCGGTAATTCAGTAGTTGCCGTAATCGCACCAGCGCGAATCAGCGCAGTAATAACTGCCGGCGAACGTGTGAGAACGTTCAACGTTGTCATTGTTTTTGATACTAAGCTCGTAGGGAGTGTTGTTCCTGGAACAACAGAGAGCCATTGTGGATCATCTCCTGAAAGACCTTTTTTCAATTCTTCAGCACCAACAACATCATTCGTTTGCACATATAATCCCGCGTCATTCACCACTGTGTCTGCGTTCAATGAAAATCGCACTGCAGATGCGTCACCTGTGGCGATAGCATAGGTGTTGGTTACCACATTCCCGTTCGTTGTTTGTGATACTGCACCAGCGATAGAACCACGAAGTGGCACGCTCATCGTTTCTGAAAAATCAGGTGGGAAAATAACACCAGCACTGCGCAGATTTGTGCGCCCTTCTGCGGTGAGTGTTGTTGTCGCATCGATTGTTGCATTGTAGCGATATGAACTCAGTTCTGAAAATTTTTGGAGTGACATCGTGAGCGGAGAACCAAGTAGTGCGGGATTTACATACGTGGTGTACGCATACAACCCCCCACCAAGAATGCCAAGTACGAGAATCGTAATAAAAAATATTTTGAAAAATCCACTCCCGCGTTGAGGTTGTATTCCATTCGCACGCACTGTCTTTTCATTTGGCATTCCAACAAAATGTGGAATATCACCAGCGTGTGTTGGCCCGTAGACAGCTGGACTTGATGGGGTCATAGGAGTGCGCGCAACGGCTTGATACTGCGAGATTGGTTGAATGCCGTCTGTCGCACGTGTTGGTTGCACTGCGGGAGTGCTGATAGGCGCAGGAGCAAACGCTGGTGCGGGAGGAGTGACTTGGTTTTGCACGTATCCGCCATAATTTTGTGGCGCGTATTGCGGTGTTTGCATTGGAGCTGGCTTCGGTGCTTGCACAGGAGCAGCTGGTTGCATCACTGCGGGTGTTGGTGTTCCCCATGGCGACACACTTGGTGCACTTTTCATTGCATCTACTGGTGACTGCATCATTGGTGCAGGTGATGATTGCACGGGAATTGATGTAGATTGTCCACCTGGATTTGCAATGAAGGTAAACAGTTCATCAATATCACTCGCCTGCCATCCACCACGATCAACAAGCACACTGCGAATTGCATCGCGCGATGCGCCAGCACGGAGTTGTTCTTTAATATAAAATAAAAGGTCTTGATTCATCATAGGTTGAATACATTGTAGCATATTGAAAGTGAGGAATAAAAAAATCCTGACGAGTCAGGATTTTTAAGATGTATTACCGCATAATGTTGTATGCGATACGAGCAGCGTAGAATGTTTCTGTACGCACTGCTCCACTGGGATATACCTCGGCTTTACAAAAGAACCGTGGATGCATATAGCTCACAGAGAAGCCCGTATGCGCTGCTGACACAAAACCACAACCCACCATACTATTTCCAACACGAAACAACTTTGCAATCTCAATCTGATCGGAACGAGCCAATTGTGTATCCATAAGCACTTCATATTGTAGGTGTACTCGTAATTTCTTACTCATACACGCGAACGTTGGACCGAACAAAAACGAATGTTCGTAAATTCCTATCTCAGAACCTGTTGTGTGCTGCGTGTTTTCATTTACCCGTTTTGCAGTCACACCAGAAGTTAGTCCGAGAAGAAAATTATCTTCTCCAGCAAGTATTGAAACCATCGACGCAATTCCTCGTGTATGAAATTCTCCACGATATAACACATCAACAGTCAGTGGTTGCACTTTTGGATGCGCCACACGAACATGGAACAAAAAATTTGCACCAGGAACAAACACTGGCTCTTCGGTATCACCGACAGTAAAACTTTTTTGGATGGATGCGTTTCGAATTTCTTCCTTGCGGTATAAACCAGTTCCTGCAACAAAAAATCCGACTGCAATAGTATCCCCTTCTTCCACTTGGCAATACGTAAACGGAATATACTGCGCACGCATAGTGAATGCGCAGAACATACACAACATAACACTATACTTTTTCATAAAAGAGCTTTTTTCTAAGTATACACCTTTCCGGAAAAACGCATTGAATGGTAGTGTGATGCTATGCACGAAAGCACGCGCGACGGTAATACACTATACGCATGGAAACACGAAGGCGAATTGCTTTCTGAGCTTTTAGAGCGCATGCGAAACGAATTCAACATTCCTTCTGATTCCCCTATCACCTACGCCGGACGGCTTGATCCAATGGCCGAAGGAATCGTGTTGCTTCTCATCGACGACGCAGTCCATGAAAAAGATTCCTTGCTCGGACTTTCAAAAACGTACGACGTCGAACTACTGTTTGGAATTGAATCAGACACCGAGGACGCGCTCGGCATCGTCGATGGACAATACACCGTACCGACGCTCGAAGTCGCAACAAACACAATCCAAAACTTTCCAAAAAAGTATGAGCAACACTATCCGCGTTTTTCATCAAAACCCGTCGACGGGAAACCGCTGTTTCAACATGCGCGCGAAGGACGCGATGTGGAATCTCCAACACATGAAGTTGCAATCGCTTCCATAGAAATAAAAAATTCCCGCACAGCAACAGGAAAAGAATTAGCGGAACATGCGATTGAACGAATACAAAAAGTGAATGGCGATTTCCGACAAGAAGAATGTAGAGAGTCGTGGACGAAACTTGCACAAGAATATGCCGACAAAGAATTTTTAATTGTCGGTGTGACAATTGTTGCGGAAGGAGGAACGTATATGCGGATGATTGCAAAAGATGTTGCAGAGAAAATGGGGACGAAAGGAATTGCGTGGAAGATTGTGAGAACGAAGATTAACTAGAAATCGCAAAAGAATATGTGTTACTATTCCTAATATGAAAAGAAGCCGTATTTCTTTACTTTTTATTATAATACTACTTGCAGGGTTATCATTTATGGCAAACACACATGGATACTCTCCCGTTGATCCGACGGAGAAAGAAAGCACTAGCATCGAAGACCTACAAATACTCTACGCGGGTTCTTTTACCCACCCAGGACCTGAACTTAAGGAAGGAGGTGGAGATGATGAATTCGAAGAAGTTGGGACTAGACCGTGGGTAGCCCATATCTTTTTTGTATCAGAAATACCCTTCATGAGAGCTGACGTTGATACCAGTACGGATCCGAGTAAAATCAAAGAACCAGTATCATTACCATCAGTCCAGAAAGTAGTGTATTCTTTTTGGACACACGACGGAACATTTCAGATCAAAGACCGTTCATACAAACTAGAAGTTAAAGACGATGCTAATTCAAATAATTGGCGTGAAGATCGAGACGAACACTACATTCAAAAACCAGTAAGTATCAAAATAACAGAGATTAAGTAGGAATAGACCATAATAAAAATCCTCTAGGAAAAACCTAAAGGATTTTTATTTTTGTGCGCGAGAGAGGACTTGAACCTCCACGCCCTTGCGAGCGCTACCACCTCAAGGTAGTGCGTCTACCAGTTTCGCCACCCGCGCAGGTTTCGAAGCATCAATGTGATGCGCTTGCATTGTACACGAATGCGCTATTTTTTCAAGTAGGACGAAGAATCCAGCTGATCACTAAAGGTAGCCCGAACGGAACGTGTGCCTTTGAAAGGACCGTACGGAGCG
>JACCDN010319058.1_pt1 | contig 10903 bp, 7 predicted proteins | sample 7441691 | NCBI WGS metagenome assembly JACCDN01 (sample SAMN15323439, study PRJNA562643) | freshwater metagenome | isolation source: river surface water | place: USA:Blue River Watershed | collected 2017-08-16
CGACCATCATGCAGACCTTCATCTTTCCGGTCTACCTGGCAACCGCGGTTGCCGGCGCTGGCGTTCAAGCCGACGCACAACTTGGAATCGCACTTACGTTCGCTGGTCTGTTGTTGGCGCTAATTGCACCGGTGCTAGGTCGTCGCTCAGATGACAACGGTCGTCGTAAGTATTGGTTGATGTTCAACACCTATTTACTGGTTGGCATCATGATCGCGAGCTTTTTCGTAAAGCCATCTCCTGAGTTCTTTCTTATGGGTCTTCTGCTCTACGGTGCCGGAAGCGTAATTCAAGAGGCAGCGCTAATCAACTATTACGCGATGTTGAAATCAGTAACCACCGAAAAGAACATCGGTCGAGTTTCGGGTTATGCCTGGGCGCTAGGTTATGCCGGTGGAATTGTTTTGCTTGCCATTTCGCTAGTTGGATTCATCATGGCCGAGGTGCCTTGGTTTGGCATCGGAACTGAAGAAGCGGTAAACGTTCGCGCCGTCTTCTTGTTTAGCGCAGTGTGGACACTAATCTTTACGATTCCACTTTTGCTTCGCGTGCCAGAAATTCCAAAGAAACCGAATGCTCGCAAAGAAACCATCGTGCAGTCGTACAAATCGATTTGGGCGCAACTCAAGTCACTGCGAGCTCAAGCACCAGAGACACTTAAGTTTTTAATTTCGTCTGCAATCTATCGAGATGGTCTGGCCGGAGTGTTTACTTTCGGTGCAGTTCTCGGATCACTGGCATTTGGTTTCACACAAACCGAAATCATCATCTTCGGTATTGCTGCAAACATAGTTTCGGGAATCGGTGCCGTCATCGGTGGTCGACTCGACGATGTCTTCGGCAGCCGCACAATTATTCTGGCTTCGCTGGTTGGTTTGATAATCGCCGGCAGCTGCGTTTTCTTCTTCTACGATTACGGAGTAATCACATACTGGGTCTTTGGTTTGGCTCTCTGTCTATTCGTTGGCCCGGCACAGGCATCGAGCAGAACTTTCGTTTCGCGCTTTACACCTCACGGGCGCGAGGGTGAAGTGTTTGGTCTCTACCAGTTCACCGGTCGCGCGGTCAGCTTCTTGTCGGGCGCAATGTGGACACTCTCGATCACCATCGCCACGGCAGTCTTGGGCGGCAAGAACAACACCATCTGGGGCATCTGGGGCTTGATGTTGATTCTTATTGTTGGTTTCTTCTTGCTCACCAGGGTGCACCCGCGACCCAAAGTCATAGACGAAAACTAGCCGAAAGAAAATGCCCACCAGAATTGGTGGGCATTTTTGTTTGAGTTTCTACTGTTGCAGCGGCTCGTTGCCGACATCGGTGCGATAGAAGTTCATGTATGAGCGAGACGCGGTTGGCCCGCGCTGCCCCTGATAGCGGTTGAGATATTTTGCCGAACCGTATGGAGTCTCAGACGGCGAACTCAACTGAAAGAAGCAAAGCTGACCGATCTTCATGCCTGGCCAAAGTTTGATTGGCAATGTTGCCATGTTTGAAAGCTCTAGCGTGACGTGCCCGTTGAATCCTGGGTCAACAAAGCCAGCAGTTGAGTGTGTAACTAAGCCGAGGCGACCGAGTGAGCTCTTACCCTCGAGTCGTGCGGCAACATTATCGGGCAACTTTACAAACTCATAGGTTGACCCGAGCACAAATTCACCGGGGTGAAGAATGAAAGGCTCGTCGGGCGCGACCTCGATAAAGCGGGTTAGTTCTTCTTGTGGCTCGGCCGGGTCGATATATGCGTACTTGTGATTGTCGAAGAGTCTGAAGAAGCGATCTATGCGCACATCGAAAGATGATGGCTGCAACAAAGACATGTCGAGCGGCTCAAGGCCAATTTGTCCGGCTTCAATTGATGCGCGAATATCGCGGTCTGACATAAGCATGGGTCAAGATTACCGCTTAGATTTATGCCATGACCTCAAATCAGCTTCTCGATGAATTCGTCGACTTTTCAAACCGCCTGCGCGACTCGCTGGCTAAACGCAGTGAGGTCATCGGCTTAGTTTTGGTTGGCTCAACCGCTGACCTTGCCCGTGTCGACGAGTGGAGCGACCACGATTTCTTTGTAGTCACCAAAAACCAAACCGCCGAGAGCCTGCGTAAAGATCTCAGTTGGTTGCCCGACTTCGATGCAATTTCCATGCATCCGAGAGAAACGGCACATGGGCTCAAGGTTGTTTATGGCAACGGCAAGGTGCTCGAGTTTGCCGTTTTTGACGACAGCGAACTAGAGCAGGCTGGGGCAAACGCCTACAACGTGACTTTAGACCGGGCAGACATCGCCAAGCGCATGGCCGCCATCGCCAACCGAAGCAACCCAAAGGCCTACGACTTCGACACCGAGTTCGAGATCTTTTTGACTCAGCTGCTGATTGGCATCGGCCGGGCCAGACGCGGTGAAACCCTAATTGCCGGGCAATTCGTTCGCAGCTACTGCCTAAACCGCGTTTTGGGCTTTATGCGGGCCTGGGTCAAGCCACTGCCTGGCACTGAGTCAAAAGAAGACAATCTCGACCGGTTCAGACGCTTCGAACAGCAGTACCCCGAATTGGGCGCTGAGATCGAGAGCATTCTGCAGCAGCCCGTCGAAGCGGCCGGCAAGCATCTGCTTTCACTTGTGCTCAGAGTCGGCGAAGACAAGTTGAGCGCGCAGCAACTGAGCAAGGTTCGCATCGTGCGAGAGCGCTTCGGCTGGATTTAGTGGTCTAGCCCAACCTTGCGATAAATCGCCTTCATCCACTTCGGTGCCCACCAGTTAAGGTCGCCAAACAATCTCATTAGGGCCGGCACCAACAACGCACGGATGATTGTCGCGTCTAGCAGAATCGCAAACGCGATGCCGAGCCCGAGCATCTTCATGATTGTCACGCCAGAAGATGCGAATGCGATGAACGAAAGCGCTAGCACTAGAGCGGCAGCCGTGATGATGCGACCCGAGCGCTGCAAGCCAACAGCAACCGATTCGATCGTGTTCATGCCGGCGTCGTGCTGCTCTTTTATTCGACTCAGCAAGAACAACTCGTAATCCATCGAGAGACCGAAAGTCACCACCGCAATCAACACGACAGAAGATGTGTCGAGTGTTCCGGTGACTATGAACTCGCCGAGCAACCACTTTAGATTTCCGTCGATGAAAACCCAGGTTAAGAAACCGAAAGTTGCACCAAGTGAAACAACATTGAGCAGCACAGCCTTGATCGGCAGCAGCACCGAACCCGTGAACAGGAACATTAAAAGTAATGTGAACGAGAGAATCCAGATCGCCACCGTCGGAAGTTGTTCGACTATTCCATCTTGCGAGTCTGTGTAAATCGCTGCCGTACCACCGATAAGAACCTTGTGACTATCGAGCTTCACCTCGCGAATATTGGCCGTGAGCTTTTGACCCTCGAGTGCTCGTGGTTCAACATTGTGAATAGCTTGAATGCGCTGGTACCCGTTTTGCGCAAAGTCGGCAAACATTGGCGCATAGCCCTCATCGATGATTCCGTTTTGTGCGATTCCGGCAGAACTCTGAACCCGAATAATGTTGGGTAGTTTAGAAAGTTCAACCACATAGTCGAGAACGTCTTCACTCGAAGCACCCTTGACCAATATCTCAACCGGGCTTGCCTCTCGCCCACTGAACCGCTCGCGAATAACGTTGTTGGCGACCACCGCGTTGCTGCTCTGCGGAAGCACGCGGTCGTCAACCTGACCGAATTGAATGTTGCTCGAGAGGGTCATCAGGCTGCCGAGACCAATCAGGGCAACGAGGCTGATGGCCAGCGGGCGCCTCATTACAAAGCGGGCTGTCGAGCCCCAGAAGCCGTCATCTGTGGTTTTGATCTCGGTCTTTTTGCGGCCCAGGCGCAGCTTATTAACTCGATCGCCAAGCATGGCCAGCATCGCCGGCAATGCGATTAGCGCACCGGCAACCGACAGAGCAACCACGACAACTCCGCCGAGCGCGAAAGATTGAAGAAAGTACTGCGGAAAGAATGCTAGCGATGAGAGCACAACGGCAACAGTTATGCCACTGAAGAGTACGGTTCGACCAGCCGTAGCAACTGTTTCAATAACGGCTTCATTGACGCTCTTGTTCTTTGCTCGTTCTTCTCTGAAGCGATTCACCATTAGCAACGAATAGTCGATGCCGAGACCCAGGCCGAGACCCGTAATCAGGTTGAGCGCAAAAACAGACGTATCGGTGAATTGCGCCGAAACCCAAACGAAAAAGAAACTGCCAACAATTGAGAGACCGCCGATTAGCAGAGGCAAACCCGCAGCTACCAGTGAGCCAAAAACGAAGACGAGCAGCAGCAAGATGATTGGCACTGCGATAGCCTCGGCGCGTGCCAGATCTTCGCTGATGGTGGAATTTATTTCTGCGCTGATTGCCGCAAATCCCGCGACATAGATCTTGGCACCGTTGTAGTCACCTGTGAATTGCTCTGAAATTTTCTTGCCTAGATCTGACTGTGGTGCATCTTCGTTTAGCTTCACAAAAAAGTAAACTGCTTTGCCGTCGTCACTTCGAAGCGAAGGTGGCGACCCAAGCGTGTAGTAACTAGTTACTTTGTCAACGCCATCAATCTGTTTCAAATCATTTGCTAAATCGCGCCCGATGATTTTGCTTGCGGTTGTATCAACCAGGGTTGGCATGTCGGCAATCAAAACCACTTCTGGTGTTTGAGTTGCGAACTTTGTTTCGAGCAATTCAGAAACTCGCGCCGAGTCACTGTTCGGGTTGTCATAACCGCCGGCCTTTAGCAAACCGAAACTTTGAAAACCGAAAATCGAACTCAATAGAACTGCGGCTACGAATACCGAAAGCGACGATCGTTTGCGACGCACGACAAATTGGGCTAAACGTTTCATGGGCCTTTTCCGTTCTCGGCGTGCAAAGATTCCCTTATGAAGTCTTATCGGCGAATCGCACTGTTCTATTTCATTCTCTCAGGTGTGGGCCTGATTACAGCCTGGTACTTCAACACCGCGGCCATCCTGGGCCAAGAAAACCTGCTCACCGCTTGGTTTACGACAAACGCCGATCTGGTCTTGGCCTTTGACCTGTTTATCGTTGCCTTCGCCGTTGCGCCCTTCATACTCATCGAGGGCAAGAGGCTCAAAATGAAGAACCGCTGGCTCTATATCGCGCTTTCAGCGATTACCGCCGTGGCCTTTACTTTTCCGCTGTTTTTGGCCATGCGAGCTCTAAAAATGCAGAAAATCGCCCTCGCCGGGGGGCGAATCGAGACCCACACAATTCACAAACATCGCGTGGATGTCTGGGTTCCAGCCGACCTGAACCCAGAAACCCCGGTTTTGGTGATGCACGACGGCAAAAATCTCTTCATGCCCGAGTTTTCAACTTTCGGCGCGACCTGGGGTCTGCTCGAGGCCTTGCAGCCAGACGCCCGGGGCTACCGACGCATTCGTGGAGAACGCACCCCGATGATTGTGGGAGTCTGGCAGATCGATGACAGCACCCGAATCAACGAACTCGGCCCCCAGCGTTTGGTTGAAAAACACCCAGAGATTCTCGACATGCTGCCCGAACAAATGCAGCCGAGTAGCCGAGTGATGCTTAGCGACGCCTACCATGCCATGATTGTCGAAGAAATTTTGCCATTTCTCGCGCAGCGTCACTCACTCAAACTTGACAGCAGCCGCACTGCAATTGCCGGCTCAAGCATGGGTGGGCTCGCATCGCTATACGGGCTAGCGAAGTATCCCGATGTGTATGGCACAGCTCTCGCCTACTCGACACACTGGCCGTTCGGAATGCAGCTTGCAGTAGATGGTCTCGCTGACATGTTGCCCGACGCCGGCAAAAACAGAATCTGGACAGACTGCGGAACTATCGAACTTGATGCGCTCTATGGCGCGATGCATGAAAAGTTTGTGCAGCGAATGCACGCTAAGGGCTACACCAACGACAGGCAATTCATCGGCGCGGTGTATCCGAACACGGGCCACAGCGAAATCTGGTGGGCGGGTCGAGTTGAGCATCCGATTAACTGGTGGCTAAACCCAAACGAACCAAAGAGCAATTTCACAGACCGCGAATGGGTTGGCTTGCCGCAGTAGGTAATTATGGAACGTCGAGAAATACGCGGATACGACGCAGTGCGAAACGCCGCAAAAGATTTTGAAACCTACTCGAGCGATCTGCTCGGTGATCGAGATGTGCGCTCCTATCGGCAGCTGCCGCTCGAGGCCGACCCTCCGCGGCACACAAGTTTTCGCGCTGCAGTACAACCGCTATTTCTCAGTGCGGCCATAGAGCCCAAGGTTGAAAAATTCGAAGCGCTCGCACGCAAGTTAGTTTCAGAACTAAACGCGCGCGGTGGCGGTGAGATTGCGAGTGAGGTTTCACTTCCGTTTGTAATTGGTTGTCTCACGATTATTTACGATCGGCCGCAAGACTACGACGAGTGGCTGTCGTGGGGCCCAGACGTCTGGACAGCCGATTCGCACAAAAACGGTTCTGCGCAGCACGTTCGCGATGGTGCCACTCTGCAGGCATACCTCGACCGAGTTTTTGACGCCGCACAAACCAACATCGTTACCGACCCGGCCAAACAAGATGTCTGGGATGTCGTCTCACAACTGCAGGTCGATGGTGCCGGCATCTCACGCGAAGAGATGCAGGGAATTGCCAATGTTTTACTGGCCGGCGGACGCGACACGGTTATCAAGCTGCTCACAGGTCTCACTTGGCACCTGATTGCTGACGAGTCAGACCGCAACTTTTTAGCGAACAACCAAGACTGGTTCAACCGCACGATTGCCGAGATGGTTCGCTACTTATCGCCGCTGCCGAAGATGGAGCGGGTTCTGCCAGAGGATCGCACGGCAGTTGATTCAGAACGAAATGTAGAAAACTACGTGCTGCTGAGTTTTGTTTCTGCAAATCACGATAAGAGCATTTGGCCAGACCACGACGTGGTCGACATTCACCGTGATAGAAAACCTCACCTTGCCTTCGGGTTTGGTAGACACTCTTGTATGGGTATGAACATTACCGAGCACGAAGCCGGAGCATTTCTGCGGGTGCTGCTAAACGACTGGCCCAACTGGAAGTTCGAAGGTGAACCAGAAATTGAATGGGCCAGCGCTCAAGCCGCCGACGGATCAACCATTCGCTTTATCGACCGCTTCAAGTCGCTAAGGGTTGCGGTCGCCTAAAAGATCGGGGCGTCGTCGTCTGGAATGAAGTCGCCGTAATCGGTGTCATCGATTGCCGGAGTTTCTGTGTTGTGGTGACCGTTCATGAAAGCGAGCACCCGCGCATCGATTTTTACATCGCTCATGCGAATTGGGCGTGAGAGATACAAACCCTGCAGTGAACGCACGCGACTGAGAGCAACGTAGGTTTGACCCGGAGCGAAAGCGCCGGCACCCATGTCGATCATTACCTCGTCGTAGGTTTGCCCCTGGGATTTGTGAATCGTCACACCCCAGGCAAGACGCAGCGGAAACTGTTTGAATTCAGCCACCGGCACGGCAACTAAAACCTCTTTCACCTTGTTGGTATCTTCGTCGAAAAATTCGTCGAGCTCGTAGCGAACCTTCTCCCAGGTTGCACGCCCAACGTCAAGTCGCTCGCCATCGACCTCAACCACAATGTGGCTGTCGCTCTTAAACTCCACCACGGTTCCGATGGTTCCGTTAACCCAGCGCCTGATGGCCGAGCCATCAGAGTCTTTGAAAGGGCTCGAGTCGTCGTTTTTGATAAACATCACCTGAGCGCCGAGCTTCAGTTCTAACCGCTCATCAGCCGGCTTCACCTTCTCAAAGGCCTTGAGGTCGCCCGACGCCGATGCCATAAACACCTTGGGCTTATCGGCTATTTGCGACAGTCGACTTATGTTCACCTGATCAACGGTTCGGTTGATTGTCGCCAGGCGCAGAATATCGTCGTGTGGTAGCGGTCGCACGGCCAATCGGTTGAGTTCGTCGATCATCTCTTGAGTGCACGAACCATCACGAATGGAATTAAGAATGTCTTTGAAGTGCCCGTCTGTCTGTCTGAAGATCTCGATGAGCTCGTAGCGCTCGAGGGCGGCGTCGCGCCAAACGTGAGCATCGAAGAACCAGTTGCTCTGGTAGTTCTCCGCCATGTAGGCAATCTCTTCGGGGTTCTGCGGTGGCACAGGCGCTAACTGATATGGGTCACCAAACATGACCACCTGAGCGCCGCCGAAAGGCACCTTGCGCTTACCCCTGGCAATGCCCATGGCCCGGCTCATGGCGTCCATCATGTCGGCATTTACCATCGACACCTCGTCGATAACCAAAATGTCGATGGCCGCGAGAATATCTCGGGTATAGCGGCGCATGTGCTTGCTGAGGTCAACGTTGCCCAAAACGCCAAACGGAAAACCGAAGAGCGAGTGAATCGTGGTGCCGGCTACGTTTAGAGCGGCCACCCCGGTTGGGGCGCAAACGGCCACCGACTTATCGGTGTTTTCGATCAGGTAGCTCAACAGGGTCGACTTGCCGGTGCCGGCTCGACCGGTAACGAACACGTGAGCGTCTGTTGACTCGATGTACTCAAACAGGCGCTGCTGTTCGTCTGATAGTTGAACCTGCAACATTAGTTTTTTCCTTGGTCTCGATTTGAAAGCTTTGAAAGCATTTCGTTGTACTGCTCGAGCTCTGTGTTTCCGGCGCGATCTGCCGCGCGATCTAAACGCTTCGCCTCACGCGCGTCTGATCTGAACCATTGAATCGAGACGATAATCGTAAGCGCTGCAGTAGGCAATTCGCCGATTCCCCACGCTATAGCTCCACCGATTTTTTGATCTTCAAGCGGCGTTGGGCCCCAAGTTCGACCCATCGCACCAAACCATTCGGGCAGAAGCAAACCGTTGCCGGCCATGAGCGCGAGCCCGAAGAAAGCGTGAAATGCGAGTGTGCCAATTAGCAGCATAATTCTCATCGGATACTGAATCTTGTGTGGTCCGGGATCTACTCCGATGATTGACTGCACAAAGAGATAGCCAGTGATCAAAAAGTGCATCACCATCCACTCGTGGCCAATGTGCTCGCGAGTCGACCAGCCAAAAATCGGTGTGAAGTAGAAAGCAACCAGCGAACCAGCGAATAGAACAGCGGCAATCACCGGATGCGAGATAACTCGAGCGTATTTGGTGTGCACCGCCCAGAGCGCCCACTCGCGAATTCCTCTCGATTCGTCTGCGCGTTTTTCAACCGCTCGAGAAAGCAATGTGATTGGCGCGCCGGGCACCAATAAAATCGGCACGGCCATCGTTAGCAGCATGTGCGCGACCATGTGAACACTGAAGAGATACTCCTGATAGGCATTGAGCGAGCCGCTCGTGATGAAAGCCAGCAAAAGCATTCCACTAACCCACGACACGGTTCGACCAACCGGCCACTTGTCTCCGCGAAGTCGAAGTCGGCGCACCCCAAGCAGGTAGGCGGTTATCGCCGAAACCGAGACCAGTAGCCAGATAAGGTCGGGTTTGGTCTGGGTGAAGAAGGTGACCAGAGTCAGTTCGGGCGGCAGCTTCTGGCCGGTCAAGATTTCGGCCGGGGTCGTGCCAACCAGCTCGGTTGGGTTTATCGGCGGGGCAGTTCTGCCGAGCGCAGCCGCGAGCCCCATGGCTACCGCCATGATTACCAGCTCAACGCCGACGATGCGCCAAAACGCGTTAGGTTGCTCAGCGATGTTGGCGACCAAACGCCGTCTGTAAAGCGCGCCAATCACACCCAGCAGGGCAATAGCGCCTAGCTTCGAGAGAACAAGAGTGCCGTAGCCGGTCATCCAGTTTTCTATGCTGCCAATTCGCAGGCTGGCATTGATCACACCCGAAAGAAAAACCAGAGCAAAGCTAAACAAAGCTAAGGCCGAAAAGCGGGCCACCTCGATCTGCTTCACACCCGCGCGCAGTCGGGCAATCGAAAGTGCGATGAGTCCGCCCACCCAGATCGAGATTCCAACCAGGTGTAAACCCAGCGAGTTAACGGCCATACCGTGGTTTGCCGTGCCCGATGCGTGACCGGTAAGTGCCATTGGAACCAGAGAAAGAAAAGCAACCGCAGCGGTGAGAGCTGCCGCGGTTAGGCGCTGCGAAGAAATGGCGAGCACCGAAACCAAAACACCGCCCGCCAGGTTGAGCGCTAAGTACTGACCAAGTTCAACTTGCGAAACAAACTGCCAAAAACCTTCGCCATGGTTTTGTTCAAGAGTGAATGCGGTGCCGGTGATGTTCAAGTATGTGAAGTTGAGAGCAAGCAAACCCGCAAGCACCCACACAATGCTCGCCGTCGCCGCTGTATTCATAACGACTTTGAGTTGCTTGCTGCCTTCTGCAAAAACAAATGCCGCGATAACTAAGGCACCTACGGTTGTGGCCATCGCCACATTCATTACCGATCGCGAAAGCGGCAAACCCCAGCGAACAACTTCACCCGGGTCTAAAAGCGTGAATGGCTTCGCGCCGCCGCCAATAACTAGAGCAATTGTTGTTGCGGTCAACAGCGCAATAAGAAAAATGAGCGATAGCAAAAGCAGCCTGTTGCTTATTGTTGCTTGCTTATCACTCACGCACTAAGCCTAAGTTAAGCAAAAAGGCGCCGACCAAAGTCGACGCCCTTTTGCTGAAACTAATGACTACTTAACGGCAGCCTTTAGCTTTGATCCTGCAGAAACCTTTACGGTGTTCGAAGCTGCGATCTGGATGGTTGCACCAGTCTGTGGGTTGCGGCCGGTACGAGCGTTGCGGAAACCCTTCTCTACTGACAACCAACCTGGAATGGTAACTTTGCCACCCTTGGCTACAGTCTTTGCGATGGTGTCGAAGAATGCGTCAACTACACGGTTGACTGCAGCCTGTGACTCGCCGGTCTGCTCAGCGATTGCTGCTACGAGATCGCCCTTGTTTAGTGC
>JACCDN010360174.1_pt1 | contig 10903 bp, 8 predicted proteins | sample 7441691 | NCBI WGS metagenome assembly JACCDN01 (sample SAMN15323439, study PRJNA562643) | freshwater metagenome | isolation source: river surface water | place: USA:Blue River Watershed | collected 2017-08-16
GCTTCTAGGATTTCGTCTCTGCGACCACTTACCGGAAGATCTTCCGGGTAGTTGATCTGCAGGTCATCCATAGTTATCTAATGGTATTTCACCAGCGAAGAGATTAGTCTTGCGGCCAACCACCCGGTGGGCCAATTAGCAAAAGTGCGGCGAATATCGCGGCGACAACGAGAATCATGGTCGCAATCAAAAGAGCTGGGCGATTGATAAACCAGCGGAAAAGTTTGTCGAACCAGTTCGCATCGCGAGGGTCGGCCGATTCGGTGCGACGCCAGTCGCCGTTCAAAAGGCCGCGGCCGTCAACTCGGCGCTCAAACGGAATGGTCGCGTAGGGCACGATTGCCAACAGGACGCCAAGCGCGATGCGCCAGAAACCCCAGCGCTGATTTACGCCAACCACCGCTGAAGTTACCGCGTAGCCCAAGAAAACCGCCCCGTGAATTCCACCGATGATGGTGAGCATTAGCGGCGGTGCGCCCATGATTGCCCTAAAAGCCAAGCCGCCAAGAAGCAGGGTCCAGGTCAGGGCCTCGCCGAGGGCGAAGAGCAAAAACAGTTTGCGGGGTGAAGTCAGTGAACTTTGGGTCATGCCGCAATAATACTGAGCGTCTTTGAACCGTGTGCCACGGTCGAAACGGTGACCAAGATTTCACCGGCTCCGGTTGACCGAACGATTGCCAGGGCTCGGCCGTCGAAGGCCGAAACCACCGATGAATCGAAGCGAGTTTCGGTGCTCGGGTTCGAACTGCCAAGGCCGGCAAGCACACCGGCACCAGAAACCTCGACCGTGATTTCGTCATTTGCCAAATTGAACAGGTTGCCCGATGCGTCTCGCAACGAGATGTCGATGTGCGCAACATCTTGGCCGTCGGCGGCAAGCGATGCACTGTCGGTCAAAACGCTCAACTGGCTTGCGGCGGTTGCCGAGACAAGCGAAGTTCTTGAGATTTCAGTGCCACCGCGCTTTGCGACGGCAACCAATTCTCCGCTTGAGTAGGCCACCTCAAAGTTGGCGACCAATGGCTTTTTGATTCCGACCGGTGCAGAACCAAGCGATTGCCCGTTCAGAAGCAGCTCGACTTCTTCTGCATCGGCATAGACCTCAACGCGAATCGGTTTTCCTTCGAATCCAGACCACGACCACCCCTCGACAACGTCGCTCCAGGCCCAAGGTGGCGACGAAACCAAAGTGTGCTCAAAACGAGCCGGGTGCTGAACGGCAATAAAAGGCTCGACCCGAAGGCCAAATACGATTTCGCGGTAATACGAGGCGGGACGACGATAACCGGTGATGTCGATATCGCCGCAGTAGGCCAATAGGTAAGGGTACTCGCGACCGAGTCCACCCTTATAAGACTCATCCTCTTTGTAGGCGACCGAACCGATACCCACCTCGCCGAGGTAATCCCAGCCGGTCCAGGTGAAGTCACCAATGACGTGATCAAACTTCTCGACCAGCGCCCAGTTCGAGGCGATTTGGTTCGGGAAGGTTTCAGAACCAACAATCACGCGGTCTGGGTGCTCGGCCAAATCAATCTCGTAGCGACCCTCGGCGTAGTTGTAACCAACGACATCAAGGGCAGAGGCGACTTCTTCGACCGCGTCGCTAACCTGTGGTGTGATTGCAATCGCGTTGAAAGTGCCCGACATATCACCATCGGCACCCATGAACTCGTTTAGACCGCCGGCCTTTTGAATCAGCTCAGACATGTCGATGGTGAGCATGGTGTTGATGCCGTTGGTTACCGGTCTGGTCGCGTCAAGCGAGCGCACCTTGTCTGCGATGCGTCGGTTCCAAATGCGGCCGGCGGTGCTGCCCAGCTCAGGTATCTCGTTGCCGATTGAATAAAGAATCACGCTCGGGTGATTGCGCGAGCCAAGAACCAGTGACTCCACGTCACGCTCCCACCACTCCGCAAAATTGCGGGTCTGATCGAACTCAGATTTTTCAATCGTCCAGGTGTCAAACGCCTCGTTCATCACAAACATGCCCACCTCGTCGCAGGCATCCAAGAATGCCTGACTTGCTGGGTTGTGCGAGATTCGCACCGCATTAAAGCCAGCATCTTTGAGCTTTTGAACCTTGCGGCGCTCAACCTTGGGCAGCGAAATCGCACCAAGCAAGCCGTTATCAACATGGATGCAGGCGCCTCGAAGCTTGACCGACTGACCGTTCACGCGCAAACCACGTTTTGCATCGACCGTTACGGTTCGAATGCCCAGAGTTGCCTCTGCACGATCGAGAACTGCCGAGCCAGATCGCACGGTGGCCTTGAGTGAATAGCGGTTTGGCTGGTCAACCGACCACAGGGCCGGGTTGGCAATCGTGAACTGTTGGGTCACTTTCGAATTGCCGCTTGGCAGGGTCGAAACCGGAACCTCCCGAGTGGAAACCATGTTGCCGTTCGAGTCATGAATTTGTAATTCGAGCCTTGCTTCGCTTGCCGAGAGCGCGGCGTTGCCCACCTGGGCCGAAACTGAAATCACGGCCAAACCACCGTCGATCGACTTAGTTTCGGCATGCAACGAATCGGCAACCAGATGCACGGGTTCGCTCACCAAAATCTGCACCGGGCGATAAATGCCGGCACCGGTGTACCAACGCGAATCTTTGTGAGCTCGAACCTCTACGCGAATTTGGTTTGATTCACCCGGCTTCAAAAAAGCGGTTAGGTCGGCAATAAAACGGGCGTATGTGTATGGGCGCTGTGCGACCAAAGACTCGTTGATATAAACCAATGCGTTGCTTGCGACACCGTCGAACTGCAGAGCAACCAGCTTGCCGGCCCATTCGGCAGGAGCATCGAAAGTTTTTACATATGTCCAGGCGCCACTTGGGTGATAGGCCGAAGCCGAAGCCGAAGGCGCATCTGGCGTGCGAGTCGCATCACGCAAAGAATCGTGGGGCAGAGTGACCTCGCGAACCTCTTCTGGCCCACCCATGACAGCCGCAAAAGGGCCCATCGGTTTGCGAACAATCCAGCCATCGTTAAAGTCAAAGTTGCCTACGGCATTCGAAAACATGGTGGATTCCTTCGGTGAGATTTGTCCAATGTTATCGCTAACCTTGACGCATCTCGTGGGCTTGCATTAGAACTGAACCATTCGAATCTTGGATTCTAGGCGGGGAAGATGAACAAACTAAAGTCGGCACGAATTGCTATCGCACTGCTCAGTGCTCTCGTTCTTGTGGGAGCTGGGCAAACCGCCTTCGGCGCGACAGCCAAGGCGGGTGCAGCCTGCACCAAAGTTGGGCAGACGACCAAAGTTGGCAAGACCACACTGGTTTGCACCGCTTCAGGCAAGAAAAAAGTTTGGAAGGTAAAGACACCGGTGGTTGCCAAGCCGGCTCCGATTCCTGCGCCAGAACCAGTTGACCTAACCGCGGCCTGCAAGCTGCCGGTTGCCGATGGGCGCGGCGACGTAGCAATCGCTTTCCCAAGAATTTCCGACCGCGGTCAAACCACCGGCGTCGTGAAATCGAAGATCATTTTCGTCGACTTCAGCGACGCACCGGCATCCAAGACGACTCAGCAGGCTTTTGACATGATCAAGCGCGCACCAGAGGTGTTCAGCGAAGTTTCTTATGGCCGACTCGATTACCAGCTTGACCCAACATACAAGTGGTACCGAATGAGCAAACCGGCAACCTCGTATAACTTCAACACCTACGAATCTCAACGCGCCTACGTTGAAGAGGCTCTGAAGCTTGCTGACAAGGATGTCGACTTTAAGGACGCCGGAAGCTTTTTGATTTTTGCTAACCCCGATGCAACCCATTTTCAAAACGGACCAGCGGTTAGCTATTTCGAGCGGGATGGCATCGTGCTTGACGGCACCAACCTGCACAACGGCGCAACCTCGGGTAACGACATCAACGTTTGGGGCGCCATTTGGTTGAACCACGAGATCTCGCACTCTCTTGGTCTTGTCGATGTTTATGCCCGCGACGAAGCTGGCTTTGGCTATGCCGGTTTCCACCGTTATGTCGGCTACTTCAGCTACATGGGCTTTAGCGACTTCAACTCGCAGGCACCCGGGCTTTTCGCCTGGGAACGTTGGGTACTTGACTGGCTAACTGATGACCAAATCAAATGTGCCACCTCGCCGATTGGTCAGCACACCATTACCCCGGTTGAAACCAAGGGCGGTGTAAAGGCACTGGTAATTCCAACTGGCAAGACCACAGCCATTGTGGTTGAGAGCCGCCGAGCAGTTGGCCTAGACAGCAAGCTGGCTAAGCCTGGTGCCCTGGTCTACAAGATTGACACTTCACTCCAGTCTGGATTCGGGCCAATTCAAGTGCAGAGCAACTTTGACAACACACAAGACATCTGGAAGACCAAGGCTCCTCTAGCCAAGGGCGAATCGCTCAAGGTTGGGGCTTACACGATCACTGTGCTCGACGCGACTGCCGACGGCGACGTGATCGAAGTCAAATAAGCGCGAATGAAAAATGCCACCCAGCGCGGGTGGCATTTTTCATTTACGCGTTTAGTGCTCGGCCTTGCGTTCTAGGGCAGCACCCTCAACGTCGACATCCGGCAAAATTCGGTCCAGCCACTTAGGTAGCCACCAAGCTTTGTCGCCGACCAAGGTCATCAGTGCAGGCACCAAAATCAGGCGAACCAAGAAGGCGTCAAACAGCACGCCGACGGCTAAACCGAATCCGATTGGTCGGATCGTGGTCATCTCAGAGAACGCAAAGCCACCGAAAACTGTAACCATGATGATGGCCGCGGCAATTACGACCGGGCGCGACAGGTGAATTCCAAAGTTGACAGCCTCTTTGGCTGACTTGCCGTGAACGAAAGCCTCACGCATGCCCGAACCAAGGAACAACTGGTAGTCCATCGCTAGGCCGAACACCACACCGATGATCAGGGTTGGCACAAAGCTCATGATCGGGCCCGGGTCGTGAATGTCGAAGACCTCGCCCATCCAACCCCACTGGAACACCGCAACGGCAGAACCGAGCGTTGCAACCACAGTCAGCAGGAATCCTGCGCTTGCGATCAGCGGAACCAGAATCGAACGAAACACCAGGATCAAAAGGAACAGCGACAGCAGCAGAACTGCGCTAAGGTAAAGCGGCAAGGCATCCGCTAGCTTCTTTGAGATATCGATGTTCGCAGCGGCAGCACCCGTTACGCCAAGGTCGACTCCATACTTCTGGTTGAACTCATCCGAGAGGCCGCGCAGAGCAAAGACCAACTTCTCGGTTGTTTCGCTGGCTGGACCATCTACCGGAATTACCTGGAAGAGGAACTTGGTCTTGTCATTAGAAACCGCTGCGGCAATTACCGAAGAAACGTTTGGCAACTCCATCATTCGGGTAGCCACACCAGCCTGAAACTCGAGGCGCTCAAGACCATTGATCTGGCGATCGGCAGAAGCCACGGCAACCAATGGGCCGTTTACTCCGGCACCAAAGGCCTTTTCGGCAAGTTTGAACGACTTGTATTGAGTCGAGGTAACCGGCTCTGATGAACCGTCAGGCAAACCGAGTCGCATCGAAGCGAGCGGCTGCGCAGCCACGCCCATGATGAGCACAACGGCGGCAATTGCGAGCCAAGGGCGCTTGGTTGCAAACACTGGTCGAGTTGGGTCTTTCATAACCGGGGCTTCGCCTTCGGCAGCCAAAGCCAGCTTGTTGCGCTCGCGCTTACTAAGCAAGCGAGTTCCCAAAAGGCCAAGCAGAGCGGGAGTGAAGGTGACTGCTACCAACACAGCAACCACAATCGAAACCGCTGCAGCATTTCCCATTAGACCCAAGAAACCCACGCCGGTCAGGTTCAGCGCAACCAAGGCGATGATGACCGTTAGGCCGGCAAAGACGACCGCGTTACCCGAGGTTCCGTTGGCCAATCCGATCGATTCGCGAACATCCATGCCAGCTTTTAGCTGACGGCGGTGACGATTGAGAATAAACAACGAATAGTCGATGCCCACTGCGAGGCCAAGCATGGCGCCAAGCATCGGTGTTGTGGCGGTCATGTCGATCACCGATGAAAGTGCCATGGTTGCGGTTGCCGAAATGCCAACACCCAAAATGGCGGCAAGCACCGGAAGACCGGCACCGACCAAGGTTCCGAGCATGACGAACAAGACAATCGCAGCCATGATTAGGCCGGCCACCTCGGCAGGGCCACCGAGGGTAGGCATTGCCTTGGTCAGTTCTTGGGAGTATTCGACCTGCACATTTTTAATTGGATTAGCTTCGAAGATTGCCACGACCGATTCAAGTTGTGCCTCTTCGATCTCACCGAACGGCTTGTTAAACATCACAATTACCGTGGCGGTCTGGCCATCTTTCGAAACGGTGTGAAAGTTCTTCATTGCGGTCATGATTAGCTGCGAGGCGGCGATCTTGGCCTTATTTGATTCGATTGCCGCATAGCCGTCGTCTACCTTTTGCTGCCCGGCTGCTAGGTCGGCGGCACCGGCATCGATCTTTGCCTGACCGGCATCGATCGCAGCTTGCTGCTTAGCGATCTCGGCAAGACCCGCGTTTAGCTGTGCAAGGTTGGCGAGCAATGGGTCAATCTGCGAGGCTGGGGCATTCGCTGCCTTCAGCTGTTCAATCGCACCGTTTAGCTGGGCCAACTTGCCATCAAGGTCGGCTTTGGCTGCGGTGAGTTTGGTTTGACCGGCGGTCAGTTCGGCCTGAGATTTTTCGAGCTTGGCTTGGCCGGCGTCAATTTTCGCTTGAGCAGCCTTCAATTCTGCTGGTGCCGCGTCAAGCGCAGCCTGGCCGTCGCTCACCTTCATGCGGTTCTTTTTTAGGCTGGCTTCGGTGGCAAAAGGGTCTTGGGCGATGCCCACTATCTCGAGCGCTTCGACCTCTTTTAGCACTGCCAAAATCTGCTTTTTGTCTTCGGCGTTAAACGCGAAGCCATTGGTCTTGTGCAGCAGCACTTGGGCATTGCCGTTGCTGGCCTTCGGGAACGAAGTGTTTAGGTCGTCAATGACCAACTGCGATGGCGTGCCAGGCAGCGACATACTGGTCGAAAGTTTGCCGGCGAAGTTGACCATCAGGCCAACGCTCGCGGCCAGAATCAAGAACCAGCTGACAATCACAATCCAGGCTCGACGAGCTGAAAAGATGCCAAGTTTGTAGAGCAGATTTGCCAAAGATTTACCTATCCCAAGAGCGACCGCAGAGATTGAGCCAGTCTCTAGATACAAGCGCTAAGACAAAAATAACATTCCCATAACAAGAACGCTCGGTGAACTTTGTCGGCCTGCTAAGCCCATGCCCATAAACTCGATAACTGGGGCCGAAGGCCAAATTCGAAAAGGAACCAACTTGGCACACATTTCACTGCTGCGCAGAGCAATCGCAGAGTTCTTCGCCACCGCGTTTTTGCTAAGCGTTGTAATCGGTGCAAACCTGCAGGCAGAGGCCATGACCAAAGACGTTGGCGTGGTCATGCTGATTGTTTGGTTCTCATTGATGTGCGCTTTGATTTTGCTAATTTTCGTTTTCAGCCCAATTAGCGGTGCACACCTAAATCCCGTCGTCACATGGGTAATGGTTTTCAAACGCCACATCAAAACCATGGATGCCGTCGTCTACACCGTGGCTCAGATCTTGGGCGGCATTGCCGGTTCTATCGTTGCCAACCTGATGTTTAATACCCCTGCGATTCAATACGCCAGCCACGTGCGCAACTCCCCGGGCGAATTGATCGGTGAATTCATTTCGACCGCTGGCCTGATAGCCATCATCCTGCTGCTTAGTGACCGAGGCTTGAGCAAATGGGCCTGGGCAGTTGTTCCCGCATGGATCGGCACCACTTTTCTTTTCACATCGTCGACCTGTTTCGCCAACCCGGCTGTAACCATCGGCCGAATCTTTAGCTACACCGGTGCGGGCATCGAGGCCAACTCGGTCTTGCCGTTCATTTTTGTGCAGTTTGTCGCTGGAGCGATTGGCATTTGGATTGCCAAATTGCTTCGATTGAACCCAGCCGCCAACTAGTCTGAAACTATGCGCGCTCTTCTGGTTGTCGACGTTCAAAAGAACATGGTCGAAGGTAAATATTCAGTTCCAAATGCGGCCGAATTCTTAGCGAAGTTCGAGACGAAGATTGGCGAAGCCCGCGACGCCGGCGAACCGGTCATCTGGGTTCAAAACGATGGCCCCGAGGGCGACATCGATGAGCCATTTAGCCCTGGCTGGGAGCTTTATTTCTCACCGGCAGACGGCGAACGAGTAGTTCGCAAGGCCACGCAAAACGTTTTCGAATCAAACCCTTCTCTGGCCGACGAACTAAAGTCACTGGGCGTTGACTCGGTTGAACTAATTGGAATGCAGTCTGAATACTGCGTTCAGGCAAGTGCGCGAGGCGCAAAAGCAGCCGGCTTTTCGGTAGCTTTGAACCCCGCACTACACGCAACTTTCCACGATGGCACCCCGGCTACGAATTTTGCAGATACCTGGGAGGTTTCGGCCACCGAACTTGCTGCCAAGGTGCAAGCGGAACTCGAAAAAGACGGCGTGCTAGACGCTTAAGTTAGCGATAACATTATTGGCAACAAGTTCGATTCTCGAAGGGCCAAAAAATGACAGCAGCAGCTAAAGAAATCTGGTTTCTAACCGGCACCCAGAACCTCTATGGCCCAGAGACCCTCGAGCAAGTTGCTCAGCAATCTCAAAAAGTGGTCGAGCAGCTGAAGTCGGGCTTTGGTGCCTCGGCGAACATCGTCTGGAAGCCAATTTTGAAGACCAGCGATGAAATTCGCCGCGTGATGCTTGACGCATCGGCAGCCGACCAGTGCATCGGTGTGATTGCCTGGATGCACACCTTCTCGCCTGCCAAGATGTGGATCTCGGGCCTCGACGCACTTCAGAAGCCACTGCTGCACTTGCATACTCAGGCCGGCCAGTCACTGCCATGGGCAACCATCGACATGGACTTCATGAACCTAAACCAGGCAGCTCACGGAGACCGTGAATTCGGTCACATGGTGACTCGCATGGGCACCGCGCGCAAGGTGGTTGTTGGTCACCCAACCGAAAAGCACGTTCAAGACCGCATCACCGCTTGGGCGTTTGCCTGCATCGGTTGGAACACCTCGCAAAACCTCAAGCTCGCCCGCTTTGGCGACAACATGCGTTACGTGGCAGTCACCGATGGCGACAAGGTTTCGGCTCAGATGAAATTCGGCATGTCGATCGAAAACCTTGGCGTGAACACCCTCGTCGCAGCAGTTGCCGAAGTCAGCGATGCGGCAGCTGAGGCGCTCTGCCAGGTTTATGAAGCCGAGTATGACGTTGCTCCAGAACTTCGCGCAGGTGGCGCACGCCACGAATCGCTGGTTTATGGCGCAAAGATCGAAATCGCACTTCGAGGCATTCTCGAGGCTGGCGGCTATGGCGCGTTCACCTCAAACTTCGAAGACCTCGGCGACCTTCGCCAGCTTCCGGGTCTTGCCGTTCAGCGCCTGATGGCCGATGGCTATGGCTTTGGTGGCGAAGGCGACTGGAAGACCTCGGCGCTAGGTGCAATTTTGAAGTCGATGACTCCGGCCGGCGGCGGCACCTCGTTTATGGAGGACTACACCTATCACTTCGGCCCAGGCACTCCAAAGGTGCTCGGCGCTCACATGCTCGAAGTCTGCCCAACCATTTCGGGCCAGAAGCCAAAGATCGAAATCCACCCGCTCGGCATCGGTGGCAAAGAAGACCCAGTTCGTATGGTTTTCACCGCAAAGCCAGCGCCGGGGCGCGTTGTTTGCCTTGCCGATATGGGCGATCGCTTCCGCTTGATCTCTAACGAAATCACCATCGTCGAGCCAACCGAAGACCTGCCAAAGCTTCCGGTAGCCCGCGCCGTTTGGGAGCCAGCTCCTTCGCTTGCCGAATCGGCCGAAGCCTGGATTCTTGCCGGCGGTAGCCACCACACCGTGCTCACCAACTCGGTTTCGCTAGAGACCATCGAAGACTTTGCGCGCATCGCGAAGGCTGAACTCGTCATCATCGACGAAGACACCAACCTTCGTGCGTTCCGCAAAGAACTACAGTGGTCAGCAAGCTACTACCGACTAGCAGCACAGATTTAAAGAGGGCAAATGACCGCCGAAATTCAGCAAGCTCGACAAGACCTGGCCCACCTGCACGCCCAACTCTGGGATGCCGGCCTCGTGGTTTGGTCTGGCGGAAACATATCGCAGCGAGTTGAGGGCGGCTTTGTAATCAAGCCGAGCGGTTTGCTCTATGACGAGCTGACCCCCGAGAGCATGATTCACTGCGACCTCGACGGCAACGTGATTGCCGGCGATCGAGCACCATCGAGCGACACCGCATCGCATGCTTACGTGTATCGCAACATGCCAGAGGTTGGCGGTGTGGTGCACACGCACAGCAACTATGCCTCGGCCTGGGCCGCTGTCGAGAAGCCGATTCCTTGCATTTTGACCGCAATCGCAGATGAATTCGGTGGCGAGATTCCACTCGGGCCGTTCGCAATCATCGGTGATGATTCAATCGGTCAGGGCATCGTTGAAACCCTGCGCGGTCACCGCTCAAAAGCAGTTTTGATGCGCCAGCACGGGGTCTTTTCGATTGGCAAAGACGCAAAGTCGGCTCTCAAGGCAGCCATCATGTGCGAAGACGTAGCCAAGTCGGCGCACCTAGCCCACCAACTAGGCGACCCAAAACCGATTGCCCAGCACTTCGTTGACTCGCTATTCGACCGTTACCAGAACGTCTACGGCCAGAAAAAATAATCTTTCTTGCAAGGGCCCCGGATTCGCACAATCGCTGCGAGCGCGGGGCTTTTTGCGATATTGTTGAACTAGGTCCGCGCAACGGCGAGCGTATCGGCAGAAAATGGCCCCTCGCCTACCTTTCCCTCTAATAAACCTTTAGGAATAGACATGACCGCATCAGCAAATA
>JACCDN010328016.1_pt1 | contig 10902 bp, 7 predicted proteins | sample 7441691 | NCBI WGS metagenome assembly JACCDN01 (sample SAMN15323439, study PRJNA562643) | freshwater metagenome | isolation source: river surface water | place: USA:Blue River Watershed | collected 2017-08-16
TACGGGTAGAATACAAATTATATCAGGGTGAGCAGCATGGTTTTCGGCAAGCAGCAACTATCATTGATTCGCTGCAGCGAGAATTGGAGTTTTATTTGTCGGTGTTTTATGGATAGGGGCAAGGGAGAGGGGCATTGCCATGACCACAACCCCTCGCATAACTACCTATTGAATTAATTAACGTTTTTCGCAAATTTTGTGGGGAGCCTTCAGGTTTATGCGTCGGCTATTTGTTTAATAACGCTTGTCCTTGCTGGGATTTTCTTTTACGCCTACTTGTTGCCAAGTTTTTTTCTCATCATCATCAGCAGCATATGCGCCAACAGCTCCAGCAGGTGTATAGTTATTGATATATCTAGCCAGTAGCTTGCGTTGGCTTAGTTTAGTGCCATTGCTAATCTCTAAACGATCAGCGCCTTGAATACCTAAGCGCGCAAAACACTCGTCGCGTAGCTCAGGTGGTAAGTATTTTAAGGTCTTAAAATTTAAAGTACTGGCTGTGGCGGTATAGGATTTATTATGTCGATCTTGATTGGCTTTTAATATCTCTAGAATACTAGTTACGGTGTCTGAAATTGAGCTATTACTGGTGGAATATATACTAATAATTTTAGCCAATCTTTGTGCATACGCAATTTGCTTAGCAGAATCTAGCCCTAATGGCAGGCGCTTGATTTTTGCTTGTTTCTCTTCAATGTAACGGCCAAGAAATGCTTCAAAACGTCGTTGATAAGCTGCTTTTAATTGTTTCTCATAGTCTTGAATGCTAAGTTCAATATATTCCAAGCCGTTCTCATGCATAGCGGCAGTATTATCGGCATACAAGTCCTTTGTAGCCAGATATGATAATACCTTGTTTTTTTCGCTGTCTAAGCCTAGATTACGTAGAATTTGGCTGTAAGAATATAAATCATTATCAATAGAAAATCTAAATTTTTTATCTAATGGTTTGTTAAAAATTTCGGGGCTAAGATATCCTGGTGTGCCTTGAACAGAATCAAGCGCCACGTAATTTTGCCCCCTCGGGATAATTTCACCAAAACCAAAGTCTACTACTTCCGCTTCGAATGTATCACTAAATTCACTAGTTTTTCTAATTATAATGTTGTTCAAGCTGAGATCGTTATTCAGTATTCTTTTTTCCAGATAAAAACGCATAGCTTTTAGCACCGCTATGGCTATGTGTAATTTTTGTATCTCTGACATATTGCGGTTACTTACTGATGCATCTAAATAAGAGCGTATTGATTGGCCAGTGACAATTTTTTGTAGGCCGTAAGCTTTGTCTTGAATCATTCTATGTTTGATCCAAGGAGTTGCAGCTGGTCTTGATCTTATTAGCTTCACTGGTTCTAAATTGAGGCCATATAGCAGATTGTTGATCGCTGTTGCTTTTATAAAACTATCTGAGTTTGGTTCAATTTTGATGGCCATCAAGCTGCCATCACGTAATTGCATAACTTTAACTTCACCAGAAGCACCATAGCCTAGAATACCCTCGATTTCTCTTTTGCCACTGGCTAATGCACCTATTATGTATCCAGGTTCTTCATTGCTTGGTAATACGATAAATGAGTGCCTTGATCCGGGAATATCAGTCTTACGATCAATTTTTAAAGGCCTAGTTAAATTTCTCAGTTCGCCATGTTGCTGGCAATAATCTGCAATAAAAGCATCGACCAATGGCCATTCGTCGTCAAGTTCAAGTTTGGTAGGTTGATTGTTAATATACCAGTAACTGTTAATCGGATCTGTGTTTAGTTGCGGTTTATTTGTAGGTGCAGCTTTAGCATCTGACATAGAATATGGTAGTAGTTGAATCAATAGTAATCTGTTATTTAATTCTTCAGCTAATTGAGTATTGCTTTTGGGCTTCGCAGTGTATAATTCGATAATATAGTTCTCCAGCAGCACCTTTAGTTCTTGGAATTCAGCAGCATCAGGTATATTAATTGGCAGACCGTATATAGAGGATAATTTTTTGATTAGAGCAGACTTATACTCATCCAGTAGCCCTTGGTACTCATTTGGTTGACTTTTCTCTATCCCAAACTGTTTGGCTGCAAGAAGGGTGTACTGTGCGGATTTTAATAATAAATCAAACTGTGCCTGATTCGGGTTTTGCATAAAAAATCATCCTATACTCGATTATTTTGACTATGAAGCTTGCATTTGGTTCCGAGTTTTTGCTGGATGTAAAGCCAGGCTGGCCGCAACGCGTAGGTTCAACAGTATGGGCTTATATCTTATGTGAAATTTAAACCAGATACGTTAGTAGCTCTAGAACTTCTAATATCTTGTGCAATTTGCTCTAATGCAGATTTTAATGGTGCCGAAAGTGCTGGTTTGCCAGCATCAAGCGTAAATTCTATATTTCTAGCTTGTAGATCTTTCATGACAGCAGTAGCTAATTCTTTTGTTTGCGCTTCATCTCTATCGCCCATAAAGGATAAATTAATTTTGCAGTCGGCCTTGCCATCAAGTAGTGCATTTATTATAAGTTTTGCTTGGTCTACTAGAGCTTTGTCTTTTAATGTTTTGCTACATTCCATTTGTAAAGTATCTTGGCCCTTTGGGGTAATGGTTGACAATAGTTGGTTATTAGTTTTGTCAAAAATAGTTATAGGTTGCTCTTTTTTTGGAGCACTCATTTTTCTGCCTAAAAAACGCGACGGAGGAGGAGCTGTTTCAGTTTTGCATGTAAAATCTGTTGTTGCTTGTTGCTGAATTTTATCACTAAGACTAATTGGTGCTATATAAGCGGGAGTCATAGCTGCTTTGCTTGTACTGTTAGAATTAGCAATTGTAAATCCTGCGCCTGCTGGAGTAGGGCTTCCAATGGTAGAGCTTTGAAGCGGTATTGATGATGAACTTGCGGTTGTACGCAAAATTGGTTTTGTGCCGGGCGATTGATTATATGCTCTGAGCGTATTGGCGAGAATATATTTGCCGAACGAAGTTACATTAGGTTTATCATGTAATAATTGTTCTTTATCTTTATCGTGAACTTCTAGTTTTTGCAGGCAGGAATTTTGTAGTTCATCTGGTAGCTGGCGCAAGACCTCTAAGTTAAACACACTCGGCGCAAGAGTAATGCCTTTATCATTTAGTTGTTGTTTTTTAATTAGTTGCTCTAATAGGTTGTCTGCAACTTGGTTTGGATCAGATCCTGTATTCGTAAAATACTCGGTTAATATGAGTTTTATATCCGCTGCAATTGCTTTCTGTGCTTTTGAATATTTAGATTTCAGGTAAGAATCAATATATGCAAGAACTTTTTTCTCTTCTGTAACTCGTAATTTTTCTAGATTTTCTATAAGTTGATCTACTGTCGGTCTATCTTCTGGGGCTTTAGATGTCAGTTTTGTAATACATTCTGCGTCTAATCCTAAATCGACGCTAAGTAATTTACCAAGAGCATACATGTCAGTTGCTTTTGAATAAAGTACCTTTCCATTTTTTATATCGTCTTCAGTAGCGTTTTCTATCTCTGGCGCAGCGTAACCACGGGTATACTTCAGCCCATCTTCAGCAAAATATTCTCCTTCTTTTAATTTATTGGATAATCCAAAATCAATTGCCGTGACTAAGAACGAATGTTCATCGTTCATAGCCTTAGTTAACATTAAGTTTTCTGGTTTAATATCATTATGTAGAATATTTTTGTCATGTAAATCTTTGATGGATTTTGCAATGGCAATTGCTAAATCCAGCTTTTGTTTCATAGGCATCTTTTTTGCTGGATTCTTGCCTAAATATTGCCAAATGTCTCCGCCATCGAATAATGGTTGAATCACATATGTTTTGTCTTTTATTGTTCCTTCACCAATCCATTGAGTTTTGTTTTTTCTGTCCCTGGTGAATACTACAACCTTGTCTTTGCCCATTGCCTCTTGTAGAATTTCAGCTTCGTTTTTAAAGGCTTTATTCGCAGCTGTAATTTTTACTGCATCTTGTGTTCCATCTTGCCATTGGATAATCTTAGTGACACCGAAACCACCATGGCCTTCTATACCTTCGTCTACCGTGCTACGTGAAAGGGCGCCGATTTTATAGCCTGGTTCCCCTTCTATTGGAATAACAAGAAATGAATGCTTGCCATTATCAAGTTCGGTTTCTCTGTCGATTTTAAATGGTGTATCCAGAGGAATAGCAAATTTGTCTTGGTTGGCAAGGATGTATTGATTAATTTTATCCCATTCGGATTTGGCAACATTTAGCTTAGTGGTAGCCTTTGTACGTTTATGCCAGTCCTTTTCACGACCAATACCACTCATTACTTAACCCTCTACCAGCGTTATATTTGAGACCATAAAAAGGTGGTTTGGTTCCTGATGTTGAGGTGATTGCTGGATGGAAATGCAGTATTATAGAACAAGGGCCGGTCCCTGTGCCGGCCCTGTTCTATGTAGTGCCGGCCCTTGCTGATGAAATGGCCCTGCAGGTTTCCGCTCACCCTCGTGACTCGCTACCCGAATTTATGCTAACCTACTGGTTCTATAGCCATACAGTGGATTGATTAATGAGCCTCCTGCAATTAGACATAACCAGATTAAGCCACGACGGGCGCGGGGTGGGGCGTGATAGCCAGGGCAAAACCGTGTTTGTGGACGGGGTGTTACCGGGCGAGACCGTAACTTATACCTTAAAAAACAGCAAACGCCGGTACAATGATGCTTTGGCGGTGGAAATTGTCACGCCTTCGCCAGAACGAGTTAGCGCTAAATGCGCACACTTTTTAACTTGTGGTGGCTGTTCACAACAACATGTGGCGCATGCTGCGCAGTTGGCTGCAAAACAACAGAGCTTAATAGAACAACTACAACATTTTGGCCAAGTTATCCCACAAAATATTATGCCGGCGCTTACTGGACCAATTTGGGGTTATCGTACTAAAGCACGCTTAGGTGTCAAATACGTAATCAAAAAAGATAAAGTATTAGTCGGATTTCGCGAACGGCAAAAAAGCTATCTTGCTGATCTCGACAGCTGTGAAGTATTACATCCGCGCGCTGGTAAATTAATTAGCGCCTTAAAAACTTTTATTACTGGCCTTAACAGTTACCAGACTATTGCACAAATCGAAGTCGCGGTTGGTGATGATCAATTGGCGCTAATATTTCGCCATATGGAAGCACTAAGTGCTAGCGACGAGCAGCAATTAATTGGCTTTGCGCAATTACATAACTTTGATTTATATTTACAACCAGGCAGCAACGATAGCATTCACAAAATCTGGCCTACGGATGGTCACGAGCGTTTATACTATAGCTTGCCAGCGTATGATTTAAAACTAGCGTTTTATCCTACTGATTTTACGCAAGTAAACCCAGCATTAAACCGGCAAATGCTGCAGCAAGCGTTAAATTTATTACAGCTAACCCCGCAAGATCACGTATTAGATTTATTCTGTGGCTTAGGAAATTTTACTTTGCCTATGGCTAAGTTTGCTGGAACTGTAACTGGAATTGAAGGCTCAGAAGCAATGGTGCAACGTGGCTATGAGAACGCCAAGCTGAATAACATAACTAACGTGACATTTATGGCTGCAGATTTAACTAAAGATCAAAGTAGTGCAATTTGGGCGCAGCAAAACTATACTAAAGTCTTACTTGATCCGCCTAGGTCGGGAGCCGCAGAAATCTTGCCGCTGATTGACAAATTAGGCGCGCAAATGATTTTATATGTATCCTGCAATCCAGCGACTTTAGCTAGAGATAGCGGGATTCTAACCAGGCAATATGGTTATAAGATGCAGTCAGTAGGGATTATGGATATGTTCCCGCACACCACCCATGTGGAGGCGATGGCTTTATTTGTCCGTTAAATACGTGGATAAACAATGGTAAAAGTACGCGACGCGCAGCCCTTATTAGATGATGGAACGATCGATACTAATGCTTGGATTAAGAATGTTGCCAGTAGACGTAGCAAGCAAGACGAGGAGCTAATTCGTAAAGCTTGCGCGTATGCCATCAAATCTGAGAAGTGGCAACTGGGATTTTTTGCAGCCGAGATTCTGAATGATTTAGGCTTAGATACCGCTTCGTTAATAGCGAGTATTATTTACGAGACATATAATAACGATCAGCTTAATCTGGAACAGATAAAAAGCACGCTAAGCTCAGAAATTGCTAAATTAGTCGTTGGTGTGCAAGAAATGGATTTAGTGCATGCGCGTAATCCATTAAAAATTAGCTCTGCAGAAGTAGCGCAAGAAAATCTGCATAATTTACGCAAGATGTTACTCGCTGTAGTGGAAGACGTGCGGGTAGTATTAGTCAAGCTAGCTATTCATACCTGCGCTATGCGCTTGGCCGTTCGCGCCAGTGATGCTATCAAAACACAACTAGCATATGAAGCCAAAGAAATTTATGGCCCACTAGCCAATCGTTTAGGTATCGGGCAAATTAAATGGGAGCTAGAAGACTTTGCGTTTCGCTTCTTGCAGCCAGATGTCTACAAAAATATTGCTAAATTACTTGATGAACGCCGCTTAGATCGTGAAAAATATATAATTGAAGTAAAAAAACAAATTAAAGAAGCGTTGTTACAGCATGGCATCCATGCTGAAACTTATGGCCGCGTAAAACACATTTATAGTATTTGGCGTAAAATGCAGCGCAAAATGGTTGGCTATAATGAAATTTATGACGTACGCGCGTTGCGTATTATCGTGCCAACAGTTAGTGATTGTTATGCCGCATTAGGAGTAGTACATACTTTATGGCAGCATATACCTAAAGAATTTGATGACTATATAGCCAACCCGAAAAGCAATGGCTACAAATCGTTACACACGGCGGTAATTGGTCCTTATGGTAAAGCATTAGAAGTGCAAATCCGTACCCGGCAAATGCACGAGCAAGCTGAGTTAGGGGTGGCTGCACACTGGCGCTACAAAGAGGGCAGCGAACATGAACCGTACTATGAACAAAAACTTAATCAATTACGACAAATCCTAAACTGGCAGGACGAGTTAATTTTAGATGGCGATGCCGTCGAGTCATTACGTGCCGAATTTTTTGCTGATCGTGTATACGTATTTACGCCTAAAGGTGATGTGATTGATCTGCCAGTCGGTGCCACTGCCATTGACTATGCATACCATATTCATACTTCAGTGGGTAATCGCTGTCGTGGAGCGAAAATTAATGGCAAGATGATTAGTTTGAATCAGCCGTTGCATAATGGCGCACAAGTAGAAATCCTAACCGTCAAAGAAGGCGGGCCAAGTCGCGATTGGTTGAATCCGCATCTCAAATATATTGTTACGGCCAGAGCCAAAGCTAAAATTTCCCAATGGTTTAAATTACAAAATCGTCAGCAAAATATTAACGATGGTCGTGATAATTTAAATCGTGAACTAAAGCGGTTGGGTTTTGAACACGTTAGTATTAAAGAGCTAGCAAATTTGACAGCTAATTGTAGCGACGAGGACGATTTACTGGCCGGTTTAGGTAACGGTGATATTAAAATTTCGCAAGTGTTGGGCGCGATGCAACGACTCAAACATCAGCCACAAGGCATGCAACCGTTGACGGAACAAGAAATCAATATTCGGCATGATCATGTAGTGGCGAAACCAAAGCGCAAAAATGCTGAAATTGTGGTGGCTGGTATCGACAATTTGCTGTCACATATGGCTCGTTGTTGTAAGCCAATCCCGGGCGATGAAATCATTGGTTATATAACCTTAGGCGAAGGCGTGTCGATTCACCGTCAAGATTGTATTAACGTATTACAAGTAAGCGAAGCTAAAAAAGCACGTTTGATTGCCGTCGCATGGGGTAATAAAGTTAGTAATAATTACGCAGTCGATATCGTAATTAAATCTTACAACCGTCGTGGGTTGGTACGTGATATTTCTGCAGTTGTAGCTGGCGAGGATGTGGATATTATTACCATTCAATCGTTGACGGATAAAGAATCAAACAAAGCAGATTTTAAACTTAAGATCGAAGTGCCAAGTATTGCGGTATTAGGTAAAGTATTAGCCAAGATTCATCAAATTCCTAATATAATCGAAGTCTTTAGAGTAGATGCGTGATAATTATGCAAGCGAAATTTAAAACCTGGCTTAATACCTATTTAAACCGCCGCATGTTTGTGGTTTTATTGTTAGGCTTTGCTTCTGGTTTGCCAATTGCCTTAGTTGGCGGTACTTTGCAAGCCTGGTTTAAAACTAACGGTGCTAGCATTGTGGCAATCGGTTTTATGACTTTAATTTCGCAGCCGTATTCATACAAATTCTTATGGGCGCCGTTATTAGATAAATATGCAATTCCTGGTTTTCTTGATCGCCGTCGCAGTTGGATTTTATTGATGCAGGTAGGCATTATAAGCTTGATTATCTTAATGTCGTTGTTTAATCCAGCTGAAACGGTGTTTATTATTAACTGGGATGTGCCAATATTATTAATTCTAGGCTTGTTATTAAGCACTTTTTCTGCAACCCAAGATATTGCAATCGATGCTTATCGTATCGAAATATTAAAACATGATGAGCGCGGTTTAGGTTCGGCCTTGGGTATTGAGGGTTATAGATTAGCCATGATTGCTTCGGGCGGTTTTGCTTTAGTGTTAGCAGATAAATACGGTTGGCAGGTTACGTATTTGTTGATGGCAGGTTTGATGTTAGTGGGAGTATTGGCCGTAGGGCTTGCACCTGCAGTGACATATAACGGTAACGCTAGAGGGCAAAAACTGTCAGTAGTAATTTTAGCGGCGTTCAAAGATTTTTTATTACGTAAAAAATCTTGGTGGATATTATTGCTAGTGGTTGTATATAAACTAAGCGATGCATTTTCACATGCGTTAACTACAGCATTCTTATTAGATTTGCAATTTAGTTTGTCCGAAGTAGGTATGATTAATAAAGTACTGGGAGTATTTGCAACTTTAGTTGGCGTGTTAGTGGGTGGTTTATTTATGACCCGCGTTGGCTTATTTAAGGCTTTGCTAACGTTTGGTATTTTATCGGCCGTGACTAATCTTACGTTTATGCTGTTAGCAATTACTGGTAAACATTATGTGGTGGCATGTTCGGCGGTATTTATTGAAAACATTTGCTCAGGCATGGGTACGGCAGCATTTGTCGCATTTATTATGAGTTTATGTAATCCTAAGTATACCGCTACGCAATTTGCCTTATTATCTTCGTTAGCTGCCCTGGGACGAGTTTATGTTGGACCAGCGTCAGGTTATATCGTTGAAGCGGTAGGTTGGGCCTGGTTTTATTTCTTTACTGCAATTGTCGCCGTGCCAGTTTTGCTGTTGCTGGTTGTATTGCGTAAATATATTCAGGTACGAGATGTGGACTTGGTGTGATCTTATTGACAGGTTGCTTGTGCGCTTAACGCATCGGTAATTGCGTAGTTACTATTATCCCAGTTAGTACCGGTGTTCTCATTTATCCAGAAAGGAAATAGCTCCTCGGGGTTTGACTCAGTTCCGCCATAAGAATATAAACATGTTTTTTGATAATTATTATCAATATGATGTATAAAACAATCCAGATCAGCGTAGGTTACGTCGGAGCTGAAACCAAGTGCTTGCGGATTCAAAATAAAAGTAATTTGCGTATTATCGCCACAAGTTGCTGGGCCGCCACCGATCCATACTGCTTCGGGACTCACGCCAGTGACATATTCCGTGATGTCAGTGCCGGAAGTTGCTCTTTCTTCGCTTGGATTATTTGGATCCGCCGCATAGCCTAACTCTCTAGCTGAAGGAAAATGCGAAAACTCCATGGAATAAGTTATGGAGCGTTGCATCAAAGCGTCGACCACTGGTGCTAGAGATTGAAATCTAGATTTTATAGTGTATTGTTTATAAGCTGGCAGGGCCATAGTAGCTACTAACGCCAGGATTGCGATGACTAGCATTAGTTCTATTAGCGAAAAAGCAGATTTTTTTCTCATTTTTTGCGATTCTATATCAGTATTTACCATTAGTAATTATAGAGCTATATATAATGAGTGGCGATACACTAAACCTTGTTAATCCTCACTAGGATCAATGCCGCTATCTTTGTAAAATTTCTGAATATGTTGCAAAATTTCTTCCGGTGTCTCTGCGACATGATACAGCGTTAAGTCATCGGCATCGATCATATTTTCAGTTAACAGTGTATCTTTAAACCATTTAAATAATGGCGCCCAGAATTTGCCGTTTACAAACACAATCGGGATGCGGCGAGTTTTTTTAGTTTGCACTAGACTTAAAATTTCGCTTAATTCATCTAAAGTGCCGTAACCACCAGGCATGACTACATAAGCTGAAGCGTATTTGACAAACATAATTTTACGGGTAAAAAAATGCCGAAAACGTAACGAGATATCTTGATAATCATTATTACAAACTTCGCCTGGTAACACTATATTTAAGCCAACACTAAATGATTTACCTTGGAATGCGCCTTTATTACCAGCTTCCATAATTCCTGGACCGCCGCCAGTTACGACCGAAAAGCCTGAATTTGACAATAACTTTGCCGTGTCGACGGCTAATTTATAATAGGCGTGATCAGGTTTAACTCTGGCAGATCCGTAAATACTAACTGATGGTTTGATGTGAACTAAGCGTTCATAACCCTCAACAAATTCAGCAATTACCTGGAATATTTTCCATGACTCTCGTGTCAGCGTCGAGTCGTTAACTTCCGGGGTAACGGGGCGTTTTTTATCAGCCATATCGGATTTCTTGGGCATGTAATTTTCCATCTATTATAAATTAGGGTATAACTATATAATAGTACGATTTGGTAATATAGTAGCGAAGAGCATACATGAAGCAGATGAAATGGCCGTCCACAGAAGAGCAAAACCTGCCTTTGCGTGAAGATATAAGATTGTTGGGTGACTTGCTTGGCGAGACCGTTAGAGAACAAGCGGGCTTAGA
>JACCDN010903996.1_pt1 | contig 10902 bp, 4 predicted proteins | sample 7441691 | NCBI WGS metagenome assembly JACCDN01 (sample SAMN15323439, study PRJNA562643) | freshwater metagenome | isolation source: river surface water | place: USA:Blue River Watershed | collected 2017-08-16
CGCGTGTTCACCATGCTCATGGGCGACGAGGTGGAGCCACGCCGCAATTTCATTGAGAGCAACGCGCTGCGGGCGGGGAACATCGATATTTGAGTGTGTAGGTTCTCAGAACTGATGCAAATTTTCTTAACTTTGCAAATAATCAAAAGCCCGGAATTCCGGACTTTTTTGTAACTGAAAAAGTAAGATCGCTGTAGGCTGAGAGTAGACGGTCATTGAGGTTCACGTGACCGGCAGCAGTCGACCCGTAGCACTCAGCCACTGATTTTGCGACCTTTTCATGTACGCAGAATCTGCCTGTCGGGCATAGTCCATAAAATTAAAAGTGAAGCGGTAGTCGTCTTTCAAACGCAATAATTTAGGATCATGAATGGGTTTTTATTGCATCACGATAGGAGCGCACAGGGCATAGCCCACCTTATGCAAAGCCTTGATGTGTGGTGACGGCGCACCAACGGCCGCCAGTTTTTTTCGCAAACGGGTGATCCGCATTTCCAAGGCCGAGGCACCCGTGGGTTCTGTGCCGTTGCCGCCGAGAATTTCAGCCATTTGCCAGCGTTCAAGTTTTTTTCCAGGTGCGCGCACAAATGCACTTAGCACAAGTACATCGCTGGCTGTTAGCTCCACTTTGCCGTCGGGTCCACTCAGTTGCATGCGCTCAAGGTCAAGCAAAAATGCAGCTTGGTTTTGACCGAGGATCCGTAACCTTTTTCCTAAAGCGCTAACGCCTGCCATCAACTCCCGCGAGTCCACGGGCTTGGTCAAGTACAAGTCTGCGCCACTTTCGTAGCCCAGCACCTTATCGCCAATCTGCGCACGCGCTGTTGTGATCACGATACCGACATTGGGTTGCGCCGCCCGCAGTCTGCGCGTCAGGTTCAAGCCATCCTCATCTGGCAAATTCAAGTCAATGACATAGATGTTGGGCACAAAGCCACCGGTCACGTCATCAATGTCTTCCGCCATAGGAACGCCGCGAACGTAATGTCCTTGTTGCTGTAAGAAAGCGAGCATCACTTCTCGAAGCGCATCGTTGTCTTCGACGACCAGGATTTTGAGGGCGACATCTTGCATGGGGTGGTAGTTCAGCGTGTTGTTAATTTTGGTGATGCTGCAATTTTTTCGATCTGATTCCTCACCATAGCTAACATCAGACAGGTCGTTGCGGCAACCAGATGCTGAAGACTGCACGGTCAATTTGTGTCTCGTAAGCAATATGCCCCTGCATCAAATCCAGCAAGCCTTTTACTAAAAACAGACCCAAACCTGACCCGGATTGCCTGCGAGCCTGGGGGCTGCGGTAGTATTTTTCGAATAAGCGCTCGGCATGGGGTAGACCCGCTGGCCCAGCCGCGTTGCTCACTTGCCATAACCAACCGGCCAGCCCGTTTTCCTGTGCGCTTCGCACGCTGATCTGGATGCGGCTGCCGGGCGCACCGTATTTGCAAGCGTTGTCCAGCAGATTGCCCAGCACGATCGACAACATCTGTGCGTCGGTTTGCAATTGACCGCTCTCGTCATGTGCCGACAGATCCACCTGACCCGACAGGCGACAACTCTGAATGCAGACCTTTGTGAGCGCGATCGGATCCAGGCTTTGCCAGTCAGCTTGCAGCCCCTGATCGGCCAACTGCCCCGTGTGCACGCAGCGCTCAATCACCTGGTTCATGTCGGCAATGGTCCTTTGCATGATCTCGGGCTTGAGCTGACCCATGTCCATCCACAAGCGCAGCGTGGCCAGCGGGGTTTTCATTTCATGTGCCAGCATGGCAAAGAGCTGGCTTTGTTCTTCGCGATGTCTTTTTTCGCTTTCCGCTTGCTGCTGGCTGCGTTCCAGGGCCAAGCTAATCAGCATTTTCTCTTTTCCTAGCGCCTGAGCTCGGATCTGCAAAATGAGAAACATCACAACGCCGTCTAAAACGATATGGGCTAAGCTGGCAAACAACACCATCCGATGAGGCTCAATCCAGCCCAGGTAAATCAGACCGGGCATTGAATTGATCGAGCTGTAGGTCACCAAATAGATCAGCAAAACGGCCAGTGGAATAGGCTGTTGGGCGCGCTTGGGAGCCGCAGTTAAAAGTGCCACGAGCGAAACTGCCAAACCTGTCAGTACGCCGATATTGGCAAGTGCCAGCATCAGTTGGGTGTACCCGAACACATGCAGCAGCGGCAAGGTGGCAACCGCAAGTGGGACCCCCAGCGTAGCTCGCCATGCCAGTCGGGCAGGTCTATAGCCTTCGATCAGCGTGCTGAAAAACCAAAGTGAGGTGCTGATCATGGCGATAAACAGCATTGATGCCAGGATGGTAAGCACGCCCTCGGGTAACCATGGGCCAATCACCACGCGTCCAAAACCCATGATGAAAAAAGCCCAGACGGTGGCAAACAGTTGTTTCAAGGCAAAAGCGCCAATGACCTTTTCGCGGGTACCCCACCACTGAATAAAAGCCCAAGCCGCAAATATGCCGGACGACGCTATCAAAAAGCCCATGGCCCATTCCTGCAAACGGTTCAATTGCTGGGCCTTGCCATACGGCATCACCTCCACATGCAGCGTGCGGGCGCTAGTGCTGCGCATTTGCACATAGACCGTGCGCTCGTGCGGCAAGGCTGGAATTTGCATCATGAAATTGATCGAAGCCGAGTCTTCATCGCTGGGCGGTAAGGCGTCACCCGTGCGCGTGACCTGACCGGTAGCGGGGTCGTAAAGCGTCACATAGTCCAAAAAAGGTGGGCGCACGCCCACCACCCAGGGCATTTGCAGGTCCTGTTCGGCCGCCTTCAGTTGCAGCTTCACCCAGATCGTCTCGGTGCCAAAACCCCAGCTGTTCCATTCGGGCAGATCCAGCCAGTCGCTGGCCTTTTGAGCATCTTGCAACGTATCGAGCCCGGTTTTGTCCATGCGCCATTGGCGCGATTGAACCAGCGGATGAGCGGCAGATTCGTCGGCGAACGCCCCGCCAACCAGCAATAAGAAGGTGCAAAGAGATAGGAGCAAGCGGCTGAAAAACAAAGGCATGGATGGGCTTAATTAAATAAGGCGGTGGACGGTGCTGTGATCTTTCTACTTTAGCGAAACCTGAATGTTGTCTGGTTCGACGCCTTTTGCATGACAAGCTCAATCGACCTCAAGTCCGTGAGGCAGCACATTGGTGACTTGGGGTTTGGTTAGTTTTGGTGAGTGTGAATGACTAATCTACCAATATCAACAAATATTCACAGGCTTTGTGCTGCTTAGTCACGTCAAGGCAAAACGATCATCCAAGACCTGTGCACCTATTGATCATGCGTGATGAATTCTTCAGCCCCAAGCGTTGGCTTTCTATCGTGCTGGCTATGGCTGGCATGACAGGCTTGCACGCCTGGGCTCAAACCCTGCCCGATGCCGGCAGCTTGCGCCAGCAGATAGAGCAGTCACGCGCCTTCCCCTTGCCACCCGCAGCGCCGCCGCGGCGGGTCGCACCGCCACCCGAGATCAAGCCGCCGGTGGGCATGACTGTGCAGGTCAAAGCCTTTCGTATCGAAGGCAACACCCTGCTCAGTTCCGAGCAGCTCCTTGCCACTTTGAACTTATTCGTCGGCCGCAATCTTGGTTTTGAAGGGCTCCAAAGCGCTGCTGATGCCGTGACCGCCGCCTACCGCGAGGCTGGCTGGATCGTGCGCACCTATTTGCCGGAACAAGACATCAGCGAGGGGACGATCACCTTGCATGTGTTGGAAGCGCGCTTCGGCGGTGTGCGCTTCGAAGGGGTACCTTCTTCACGCCTGATGCGCAGCGAAGTCTTGGCCTTTGTGCAGCGGCAGCAAGCCACGGGCTTGCCGTTGGCAGCCGTCGCCCTTGACCGCGCCTTGTTGCTGCTTGACGACCTGCCGGGCGTGAGTGTGGCAAGCACGCTGTTGTCAGGGCTGGCTGAGGGTGACATTGATCTGGCCCTGCAAACCACAGACGAGCCTTTTGTGTATGGAAATATCGTACTGGACAACACCGGCGCAAGCGCGACTGGTCGCCAGCGCCTGACGGCCAACCTGAACATCAACAGCCCCGGTGGCAGGGGCGAGTTGCTCAGCTTCAACACCTTGCACACCCGTGGCAGCGACTATGCGCGCGTGGCCTTCACCGTGCCCGACGGCCACAACGGTTTGCGCCTGGGCGTGAGCGCCAGCAGCATGCAATACAAGCTGATTGAGGGATCCGAAAGTATCTTGGCGCTGCAAATCCAGGGGCGCTCGAGCAGTATTGGCCTCGACTGGAACTACCCGTTGGTGCGATCGCGTCTGCACAACCTGTATTTGTCTGGAGGGCTCGAAAAGAAAAGCTTTTCCAGTGCCAACCGCAACAGCAGTACGGCCGATCCAAAAAGTGCGTCCGACTACGAAACGGACAGCTTACGTCTGACCCTGTCGGCCAACCGATTTGATGAGTGGGGCGGTGGCGGTGCCAACAGCGCGTCACTGCAAATGCTCTGGGGACATTTGACGGCCATGCAGGCCCACAGCCAGATCGACACACTGGAGCGCGCCTACCGCAAGCTCGGCTATAGCCTCAGCCGCCAGCAAACGATCACGACCAACCATTCGCTGCTGCTCAGCCTGCAAGGCCAGCAGGCGGTGCAGCCGCTCGATTCATCTGACAAATTCTTCATTGGCGGTGCCAGCTCGGTGCGCGCCTACCCGGTCAGCGAATTGGGCGGTGAGCGCGGCCAAACGGTGTCTGCCGAATGGCGCTGGCGTTTGCCGCCAGATTGGGTGCTCAGCGCCTTTGTGGACCATGGGCGGGTGGTGAGTTTGCCCATCACCCCGAGCGATTCCATCAAGCGATTGGCTTTGCTTGGCCACGGCCTGAGCGTCAACTGGCAAGGCCCGAAAGGCCTCAATGCCCGACTGACCTGGTCACGCCGCAACGGCACGAACCCTAAGCCCACCGACAGCGGCACCGACAGCGACGGCACCCTCAAGCTCAACCGCTGGTGGCTAACGGCCAGCGTCCCTTTTTGATCACAGGCGGACCATGCGCACCTTTGTTTTTGCATCCACCTTGTTGGCCGTTTGCGCCAGTGCGTTGTCTCAAAACACAGCCCCGCCCACACAACGTATCCAACCCATGAGCACCGACACCCAGACCACCGCCTTTTTCTACCAAAAGCCTGTTGTGCTTGATCGCGAGCAGCACAAGGGTCTGCGCCTGAAAGCCGCCGACGCGCGCTTTGCCGCCAAAAACCAGGCGGTGCCTCTGGTGGTCGCCGAATTCCCCGAGGCCAGTCTGGAATACCCCATCGCCTTCACCAAAGGGCAAGACGGCCAGTGGCTGGCCTTGGCGCTGACCGGTCTGCAAGCCGGTGCCAACGCCTTTGTGGACGCCAATGGTTTGTGGCGCGCACGCTACGTGCCCGCCAGCGTGCGCCGCTACCCCTTCATCCTGGCCGAAGGCCAAGACAAAGCACTCAATCTGGCCGCCGACCTGGCCGCCCCGCAGCTGGGCACAGAAGGCCAAGCCCTGTTCAACGAGCAGGGTGAGCCGACCGAACTGGTCAAAGGCGTGATGCAGATGCTGGCCGACTTCCAAAACCAGGCCAAGGCCACGGCCAACTGGATCAAGCAGCTCGAAGACGCCAGTCTGTTGGTGCAGCAAAACCTGCAAGTGCGCTTGGGTGACGGGCGCAATGCTGTGGTCGATGGTGTCTGGATCATTGACGAAGCCAAGCTGCGCCAATTGCCTGACGACAAAGTGTTGGCCTGGTTCAAGAGCGGTGAGCTGGCCGCCTTGCATGCCCAAATGTTGTCGCTGCGCAACCTGGTGCCCCTGCTCGAACGCAGCCAGCCCGCCGCAGAAAAACAAGACAAACCGGCGCGCAAAAGCAGCAAAGCCAAAGCCCCCTGACATCGCCTGACGATGAACAAAACCTTCCGCAGCATCTGGAGCGCCAGCAAGCAGGCCTTTGTGGCCGCGGCCGAGGGCGTGTCGGCCAAAGGCAAGTCGTGCTCGGGCGTGAAATTGGCCGCAGTGGTAGCCAGCCTGGTGGGTGGGCTGACTGCGCACGCCCAAACCGCACCGCCCACTATGGCCTTACCCACCGGCGGCAAGGTCAGCGCGGGGCAGGTCAGTATCGGACAAAGCGGTGCCAACATGGTCATTCGCCAGACCAGCGAGCGCGCCGCCATTCAATGGCAGACCTTCAATGTCGGCAAGGACGCCCAGGTGCAGTTCCAGCAGCCGGGAGCCAGCAGCGTCATGCTCAACCGGGTCATGAGTTCAGACCCCAGCCAAATTTTTGGCCGCATCAGCGCCAATGGCCAGGTGGTGTTGACCAACCCGGCAGGCGTTTACTTTGGCAAAGACGCTCGGGTGGACGTGGGGGGCCTGGTGGCCACGACCCAAAGCATCAGCGATGCCGACTTCATGGCGGGTAAGAACCGTTACGAACGCAAGGGCAACACCGCCAGTGTGGTCAACGAAGGCGAGCTCAAGGCCCACCTGGGCGGCTACATCGCCCTGCTGGCCCCCGAGGTGCGCAACCAGGGCGCCATCATCGCGCAGATGGGCACCGTGGCCCTGGCCGCTGGCGAAGCGGTGGAGCTGCAATTTGACGCCAGCAACCGCCTGACCAACATCCGTGTCGAAGCCAGTCAGATCGCCACCCTGGTTGAAAACCGCCATGCGGTGCAAGCGCCGGGCGGCTTGATCATCATCAGCGCGCAGTCCATGGACCGCCTGGTGGGCGGCCTGATCAAAAACAGCGGCCGCATCGAGGCCCATGGCCTGCAGCAGCAAGGCGGACGCATCATCTTGTCGGCCAGCAAGCGGATAGAGAACACCGGCAGCCTCTCAGCGAATGCCACCATTGCCAGCATCGCGGGGAACACTGCGGCCGACAGCGGCCCGGCTGGCCGCATCGAAATCAGCGCGCCCGAAGTGGTCAACAGCGGCAGCATCACGGCCACTGGCATCGACAGCGCCGCAGGCCAGCACAGCGCAGGCAGCTTGCGCGTGCAAGCCACGCATTTCACGCAAACGGCCACAGGCAACATCGATCTGAGCGCGCCCGGTCAGGGCGGCCGCCTGGAGATTCAGACCACAGACAGCGTGCAGCTGCAAGGCCGAGTCGATGTGTCGGCCACGCAAGACCGCTCCGGCTCGGCTGCCGCCGCTGCCGACGTGACCGCTGGTGCCGCCTCTCAGGGCGGCCAAATCGACATTGCCGCGCAAGGCGACATCGAACTGAACACCGCCACGCTGGACGCCAGCGGCGCACAGGGCGGCAACATCCTGCTGCAGGCCCAGGCCCAGCCACCGTCGCAGCCAGACCAGCCACAGCCACAACCCCTGCCCGATGCGCCGGGCCAGGGCCGCCTGGCCATCATGGGCCAAAGCACACTCAGCACCCGAGGGCGCAGCGGCCAGGGCGGCAGCGCACTTTTGATGGGCGAACACATTGAGTTGCTGGACAGCACCCACATCGACGCCAGCGGCGCCACCGGAGGCGGCAAGGTGCTGGTGGGGGGTGACTGGCAAGGTGGCGTCTATGCCGACACCCGTGTGTGGGCGCAGGCGCTGCACCAGGCCAGCACCGTCACGCTGGCTGCCGACGCCAATATCGACGCCAGTGCCACCGTGCAAGGCCAGGGCGGCACCGTGGTGCTTTGGAGCGATGCCACGCGCGCGGGCACCGTCACCACCGTGGCGGGCCGCCTCACCGCCCGTGGCGGCACGCAAGGCGGCGACGGCGGGCGGGTCGAAACCTCGGGCCACACGCTCCATGTCGAGGGAGCCCGCGTCAACGCTGGGGCCGATGTCGGCTACGGCGGCCAGGGCGGGCTTTGGTATCTGGACCCGTCTGACACCACCATCTCACAAGCAGTGGCCAACAGTTATGTGGCGACCCTCAACACCGGCACCAGCGTGCTCAACGACGTGGTGGGCAACATCACTTGGAGCAGCGGCGTCACATTGGCCAAAACTGCCGGGGGGGATGCCACGCTCACATTGCGGGCGGGCGATGGCGCTGCCCATAGCATCACCCTGACGGCGCCCAACATCAGTTCGACTTCGGGCCGTTTGAACTTGGTGCTTCGCACCCGCTTCTTGTCCGCGACCAACTGGGCGGGCACCATCGCCATCAATGGCGGCAGCATCACCACCAACGGTGGCCACATCTGGCTGGGCGGCGGTGCGACTGCCGCTGTCTGGAACGGACTCGATGTCGGCAATACCGCCGCCCAGGCCACCGCCACCGGCACGGTGGGGCTGCAAATCCAAGACGCACAGATCAACACCGGTGCGGGCCACTTCTACGCCTTTGGTCAGTTGAACTTGGCCAGTACCTCGGCCACAGGCGTTGGCCTGCGGGTGGCCAATAGCCGCATCACCACCACCACGGGCAGCGTGACGCTGCAAGGCGAGGTGTTGGGCAGTTACAACTCGGGCAACGGGCTGGATCTGAACAACAACAGTGCCATCACCACCACCAGCGGCGGCATCACGCTGCGTGGCACGGCTAGCGCCACCAACAGCCCAGGCAGCCAGGTGTTTGGCCTCCATGCTTACAACAAGGTCACGATCAGCAGCGACAGCGGTGCCATCAGCCTGTATGGCAGCACCACCGCCAACAGCCTGACCGGCGCGGGTATTGGCTTGCGCACCTTTGGCACCGGCGACGGCAACCAAACCACCGGCGTGGGAACGGGCTACAACGTGGCGGTGGTCAGCAACAGTGGCAACGTGCTGCTGGACGCCTCAGCCCAAAGCGCCCGAACCGACAGCTGGCAGCACGGCCTGATCCTGGCGTCAGCGGGCAGTGACAAGCATTTGGTCAAAACCACCAGCGGGGGCATCACCCTCAAAGGCAACATCAACCACACCCGTTCGGACGGCTCGGGTTTGCAGATTCAGGTGGGGGCCGCTACAGGCAGCGTGCAGGTGGTCTCCACCAGTGGCGACATCTATATGCAAGGCCTGCAGCAGTCGCGCAGCACCGCCGCCAACAACAACGCCATGCGCTTCACATCGGCGGCATCCGTGGGCAGCATCCGCTTGGGCGCCAGCAGCGACAGCGCCAGCTATACCGGCAAGCTCACCATCGAAGCAGATTCGATTTTGAACGCAGGGGCCACCACCACGCTGGGCGCCATCAAAGCGATTGGCAGCGGCGCGTTAAGTTTCAGCTCCAGTGGCGCCACCTCGGTCAAAGACTTCACCCTGACCGACAACTGGGACCTGGGCACTGCTCACAGCAGTGTGGCCATTGGCAAACCCACCGAAAACAAAACCATCACCCTGGCCGCACCGATCACGGCGGCGGGCCCTATCACGCTGTATGGCGGCAACCTCTGGCTCAAAGACCAGCTGACCAGCACCTTGGCCGGAGCCAAGATTCGGCTGACCGCGAGCAACCGCATTTATGGCGACACGGTGGCCAAAACCATCAGCACCAACGGGGGCGATGTGGTGCTGGCCGCCGACAGCGACGGCAGCGGTGTGGGCAACATCGACATTTACAACGGCCTGACCATCGACACCCGCGTGATCGCCAGCGGCAGCACCAAGAGCACCGCGCTGACGGGCGGTGGCCATGTGACCTTGGGCGGCGGCAACACCGCCGGCACGGGCTTCGCCTCGGGCGAAAACGCGGCTGGGGCCGAAGGCATTCGCATCGACAACAACTTCACAGTGCGCTCGGGTGGCGGCAGCATCACACTGCGCGGGCAAAGCTGGGCAGGGGCCGTGTCCAGTGGCGCGGGTGCCTGGGGGGTGGGTTTTTGGAATGGCAGCTTCACCGCCGATGCCGGGGAAGGCCAGGTCGTGATCGTGGGCACCTCCCGCTCGACTGGAACCGACTCCGTCAAGCATGGCATCACCGTGTATGGCAGCACCGACATCCGCTCGGCCTATGCGGGGGGCGATGCCATTTCTTTGGAAGGCACCACCACCACCACCGCGTCGGGCCGCAACTGGGGCATTTCGTTCAACTGGGTGGAGAGCTCTGGCTCGGTCAACATGGTGGCCAGTGGGCAGGGGGGCGGCATTGTGCTGTCGGGCTATGCCAACGAATGGGCGCTGCTGTTTTGGCGCCCGGTCAACCTGATCAGCAATGGTGGCCACCTGCTCATGCAAGGCAGCACGGGCGCGGGCAGAAATGGCGCAGGCCTGTACCTTGGCGCCTCGGCTGTCACCCAATGGTGGGGCAGCTCGACCGACGCGGCCTACAGCACCTATTCCAAAGACGTGGACCTGACGCTGCGTTTTGACAAATACAGCCTCAACGGCGTCCGCCCCAATGTGGCCACCAGCGGCGACGTGTGGTGGACTTCGGACAGCAGCTCTTTTAAGCAGCATGTGATGACCAACTGGTTCAACTGGAATCAGAACGGTCAAACCATGGCCAGCCTGACGATTGGTAGCCCCGGCAACTCCGGGGCCAATGTGACCCTGAACGGCAGCAGCAGCAACACCAGCTTGCTGAACGTGGCCGGTCCGGTGACGGTGACCGGGCGCTATATCGCGCTGTCGTCAGCACTCAACATCACCGGAGACGGTGACGTGAGCCTGCGCGCTTTGCAGGAGTTCTCCCCGAGCATTTTGATCGGTGGCGCCATCAGCAAAACCGGCGGTAGCGACGCCACACTGACCCTGCGCGCACCGGGGCGCATCGACCTCAAAAACAACATCACCGCCAGCGGTGCTGGCACGGGCAAGCTGAATATTGTGGTTTGGGCCGATGACAATGCCGACACCAAGGGCGGCATCAGCGTTTCGGGTGATCGCACCTTTAGCAGCAATGGGGGCGATATTTGGTTGGGCGGGGGTCGCAACGCCGTGCAGTGGAATGGCTTGACGGTGGGGGATGGCGCAGCCGGTACCGGCTACGACAACATGTCCCTCGACATGCGTGGCACCTTCAATAC
>JACCDN011000840.1_pt1 | contig 10897 bp, 5 predicted proteins | sample 7441691 | NCBI WGS metagenome assembly JACCDN01 (sample SAMN15323439, study PRJNA562643) | freshwater metagenome | isolation source: river surface water | place: USA:Blue River Watershed | collected 2017-08-16
ATCCTGAAGCGCAAGCAGAAGGAATTGCGGTTGCTGAAGCTGCGTAAGCAAGGCTAGAGTTGTTGTTAAAACCAGTAACGCTGGAAATTGAACAAGTTATTGGCGAGCAAGTTCCTGAAATAGCTGCAGCCCCTGAAGATGCGCAAGTGTAAGTTGGAGAGCCAGAATATCCTGAAGCGCAAGCAGAAGGAATTGCGGTTGCTGAAGCTGCGTAAGCAAGGCTAGAGTTGTTGTTAAAACCAGTAACGCTGGAAATTGAACAAGTTATTGGCGAGCAAGTTCCAGTTATGTTTGCGGGATTGCCTCCAGAACAACTATAGGTTGGAGAGCCAGAATATCCCGAATCGCATAGAATTGCACCACCTCCCGGATTGACCGAAGAAACGCTGCTGCCTGCAAGCGAAACTGAACAAGTAGAAAGATTGCAGCCACCATCAGTGACAGTGCCAAGCAAACAGTTGGTGCCGATCGAGCTTTTAATGTCCCACTTTTTTGCTAAATATTTTTCAACATCAATTCTTTCTGGATCAGTCAAAGCCCGACTAAAAGCAATTACCTCTCCAATCTCGCCCTCGTAAGACTTACCAATTTTTAAAGACGAAGAGGTTAATCCTGAAATTTTATCAGCATCGCTTGAAGATCCCGACAACATGCCGTTAATAAAAGTTTTTTTGCCACTAGCCGAATCTTGAACAAAGGAAAAAAATTTAGCGCGACCACCAGTTGCAGAAAAAGAATCGACTGTTGCATTGTAAGAAGTTCCGCTGCCTTGCGAATGAATCACTTGTCCATCAGCACCGTATCCCAAAAGAAGGCTTTGATTTGCTGTTGTTGCTGAAGGGTCACCAAAAAAATAATTGTCACTTTTGTTACTAGAGCGCTTTTCAACAACAAAAATTGTGTAATCAGAATCATTAAAAGCAGTGCCATCAATATTAAAATATCCATTAGTCCCATCAAACCTTACAGCGTGAAGTCCGTTGATGTTGCTAGAATAAGTAGGTCGATTTCCTGAATTATTTTGCGTAGCGTTATTTTTATTATTTGCCACTGGACTACTATCGTTCCAAACAGAAACCGGCGTATTATTATTAACTTCATTACTGGCAAAGCTGCTTTCTAAACTAGTCTCTAACCACAACGTTAGATTTTTAATAGAGTTTACTGGAGAGGAGGCGGTTAAATTTCTGGCATTAGAAATTCTTGCTTTCGACACCAGAGAATTAGCGGTTACAACTCCAGCAATAATAACCCCGATAATAACGATTATCGCGGAGAACTCCATCAATGAAAAAGCTTTTGGGACAAGAATTGTGGCAGATTTTTTAATGTTTTGCATTGAGGCGTAAAAGTTATGGGGGAAATTTTACGCAACTTAAAAACAAGAATTACTCTGACAAATTTTAGAAAACGACTTGGTGTGAAAATTTTTAGATGTAGCATTGTGAGGCACTAGAAAAGAAACCTTCTAAAACTACCTAAACTTCACAGTTGTTTTCTCCACCACGCCCAAAGTTTTGCAAGTTCCGCTGGAGCAATCGGTCAACAAAGCATTAATTATTAAATCAAACATTTTGAATAAATCTGTCGGACCTTTTGTTGAAAAAGGAATAAGCATCACCCTCACCTTCGCAGTATCTCTGATCCAAAACATTGATTTTTTATCTTCCCATCCCGCAAAAATTATTGCCTCAACAGGGTTTGATTTCAATTTAGCAACAATTTCATGCAGCCTTAAAACATCTGGTTTCTTACCAGTTTCCGGATTGTGAACTGTAGAAATATTCAACCCCAACCAATCAGCTAAATAAACCCACGAATTGTCATTTGCCAATAACGACATTCCTTTTATTGGCTCAGCTTTTTTCTCCCAAACAACAATTGCTTTCTGCATTTTTTTTGTGAATTCCTCGCAATTTTCCTGATAAAATTGAGCGTGAAGCGGATCAATTATTTTAATGCGACGAGTAAACTCATTAGCAATTTTAATGAGGTTATTAGGATTCAAATGCACTCGCGCACTAGACTGTAAATATTTAAATTCCGCAGGAATATTTTTTGGTTTTTCTGCGTAATCATACGCAAACATCAAAGCGTTTTTATCAGAAATTGCTGCCAAATTAGTGCTGCGATTAATCAATGAATTCAACCATTTTTCTTCCACCCCCCCTCCAGAACAAAAAATCATTTTCGCTCTTCTTGCTGGCGCAACTAAAACTGCTTTCACATCCACAAATTTTGGGTTTTGGTTAGAATTTGTTGCAACATCAATGTCCATTTTGTCTTTCACAATAGCGCGCGCCAAGCTTCCCCATTCTGGCTCGCAAGCAAAGATTGAAAGTTTTGCTTGGGCTTGGTTTGAAAGCAAAAATAAGAAAATTGTTAGGAGAATTTTTTTCATTTTAATTGGAAATTTTGTTGAGTTATTGAGTTTGAGCGCCCCTCACTTTAAAACCCATCCCGCAAGGGGAGAGGGTTTATGGTGAGGGGTTCACCGCACCAAAAAATTAACCCGAATATCTTGCGTTGAATCTGAACCAGAAACCGAAAACCGCCAGCGTTTTAAACTTTTTAGCAACAAACTATTTAATTTTGGATTAGCGCAAGGCTTAATCAACTCAACCCGCAAAACCTCACCATTTGCCGCAATATAAAAACGCGCCAGAGCCTCACTGTTAAAAGCTTCAAAACGTAAATCTTCAGGGATTTGCGGCAGCGGGTGAAATGTCGGTTCCAAATTTTGCACCGAATGTTTGCTCATCTTTTCTTCCGCCAAATGCACGTGATCCGAAGGTTCGTGCGTATCTTTTTTTAGCCTGACTTTTTCTTGTCTCTCATTTTTCTCACCAGAATTTCCGAGCGTAATTAATTCAATTTCAAGAGTGACGGGCGGCTGAGAATTTGTTTTAGAAAAAGAAAAATAAAGCGACAAAAAAAGCAAAAAATGCAGCCCAAAACTAGCAAAAATTGCCGTGAGTTTTTTGTGATTTTTTGTGATTTTTTTTATCGCCATTTTGTCCTTTAAATTATTGGCTTCGCGGCTATTTTTAGTGAATTTTCCGCTTACGCAAAAAATTGCTAAAAATAGCCGATTTTTTTACTAAAAAACTCAACACTAAAACGACTTACTAGCAATTAGGTAAAAAGTTCGTCTCATTCCAAATTGCGAAGCGTTAACGCCAATTCCCGAGCCGTCGCTGAAGCGATAAACTTCGTCAAACAAGTTAGTGCCAACAAGGCGTAAATTAATTTTGCCCAAATTTGGCAAATTAAAATCACGCGCAACCGCGCCGTTAAACACCAAATAAGATGGCATTGTGTTGCGGTTATTTTCTCCAGTGCTTAAGCCCGAGCCGTAAAGCGCGTCAGCACTAAATTTAGTTTTAAACAACAAATAAGATGCGCCAATTGCCGACGTGTAATTTTGCACGTGATCTAGGCGAACGTAATTGTTTTTAATGTGGTCAAACTCCTCTTCGTGAACAATATATTGCGCCGAATTTATATTTTTGGCGTAAGCCCTTTGTGCAGCAAAATTGAAGTAAGTAGCAAAATTATTTTTTTGATAATCAACCTTAAACTCAACTCCGTAAGCCTTACCTTTTTCGTAATTAAAAGGCGAATAAAGCAAAGAATTGCCAAATTGATGCTCATCCAAAACATTTTTGATCTGCTTGTAATAACCATCCAAAGCCAAAGTTAAATTCTTTGTGGCTTTGTGCGAAATTCCCGCGTCAAAATAATTGGTGCGCTCGGCCTTAACTTTGTCGTTTTTATCAACCTCGGCTTCATTGCTAGTTTCTTGAAAGTTTTTTAAAGAAGTTTGCGAAACTGAAGCAACTGGCGGTGGCGTAAAATAACGCGCAAAACCAGCGTGAATTTTTGTTTTTGACGACAAATCGTAAACCGCACCAAAACGTGGGCTTAACTGACTTTCTCTAATGTAGGCATCAAAAACATCAAAACGCGCGCCGTAATTCAAAGTTAATTTGTCCAAAGCCTTCCACTCATTTTGCAAATAAGCTGAATAAAACTGCGAGTTTTTCGCACTGTTTTCATCAATCTTGACTGGCGCGTCAGAATCTTGGTCGAAGTCGCCGTGACCGCCGCCGCCGTGATCGTACTCACCTTCAAAAACACGATTCGAACTATTTGACTTCACGCGATCGCTGCTCAAATAAAAACCACTTCTTAAAGTGTTTTTGTCATTTAATTCGTAAGCAAAATCACCTTGAGCCCCGTTGGCAAAACTTCTTCTTTCTAAGCTCGAAGAAACTCCGCTGTAAACCAAACTTTGATAATCTGGCTTAAATTCTAACCCAGAATAACGTGAAAATAATGAGAGTTGGTAGTCAACATCTTGCGAAGAAATTCCCTGCAAAGACACCACCGCAAAACGATTTGCCTCGACTTGTTTTTCTCGCAAATTTTGCGAATTTGAAATTGTCGAACCATTCAAATCAAATTCCGCTTCTTGATTAGCATTGGCAGGAATTTGAAAGCGATTTGTTGAGTTTGAAACAATCACACTCAACCTTTGAGTCGGCTCAAGCAAATAAGAAAAATAACCAAAAATATTATCTTGGGTTGTGTCGTTATTCACAGAATTTCGCGCTGCGGTTGTTGATTCAATGCCGCGAGAATTTTGTAAATAATTCGCACTTAAATAATAATCCAAATTGCCTTTAGTGCCACCAATTTGTTGGTTTGCGCCAAATGTGTCATTGCCACCAACCGTCACTTCAGAGCGATTTTTCTTACTAAAATTTCCAGTTTTGGTTTTAATATCCACCACGCCCGCCGTGCGCAAACCATATTGCGCTGGCATTGTGCCGGTTAAAAAATCAATCGAATCCGCAAAGTGAGTGTCAATGCTTTGACCAAAGCCGTTAACTCCTTCGGGCAACATCACGCCATTGATGCGATATTGCAAATTGCTGTGATCTCCCCGCACGTGAAGTTGATTTTGAGAATTAGCCACAACCGAAGGCGCGCGCTGCAAAACCTGATTTAGCGGAGTTGCTTGTCCAAGAGGCAAATTATCAATGTCTTCTTGTTCAAAAGCAAAAGAGCTGCCTCCCGTTTTTGGCGAAAGTTTATTGCGAGATTCGTCGAGTTTTTCAGCGGTCACTTGGTAATTCCAAGCTTCAGCAAAAGCCGCTTGGCTCACAAGCAGCAGTAAGAGAAATAGTTTTTTCATTTTGAAATTCTTAAAAATTTAAATAGACGGCAGGGACCAATTAAGGTCATCCTAGCAAAGTCTAGAGATGGGAAAAGCGTGTTTTAACTTTAAGAAACCACTGGAGGGGCACGCGAGGAATAAGAGCGGAGCAAATAAGAAAGTTTAACTCGGTCAAACTTACGAAAAGCAAAAACAGCACAAAAAAACGTCGCCAAAAAAACCAAATCACTTGCGGGTGCAATTTGATTTTGCAAATGAACAAAATCACAAATCTGACAATCTTTTGCAGTTTCGTTAGATAAAATTTTTACAGAACCAAATTGATTGTGAGAAAATCCGTGAACAACAACAATGGTTTTGCTTACAACAAAAAGTGTAAGCAAGGTTAGCAAAATAATTCTGAGAAATTTTGATTGGTTTTTTAACACGAGACATCAAGAGTTAATAACGAAACGAAACGCAACAAAACACCTCACCCTTAAATTTTCAACCTAATTCATGCCTCTAGTTTTAAACAGCCTGCAAAAAATTGGTCACTTCACTTTAATGAATCTTGCCAAGCTTGGCGAAATTATCTTGTTCGCCCTAACCGCCATAAAACATTGCTTCACGCCGCCATTTTATCCGCGTTTAATTTTACGCCAGTTTCTGCACATCGGATATTTTTCTTTACCAGTCGTGGGCTTAACCGCAATTTTCTCAGGCGCAGTTTTAGCTCTGCAAAGCTATTCTGGTTTTTCGCGCTTCAACGCCGAAAGCACAATTGCCACAGTTGTAGTTTTATCAATCACCCGCGAATTAGGTCCAGTTCTTGCCGGATTAATGGTCGCCGGACGCGTTGGCGCATCAATGGCAGCAGCAATTGGCACAATGAAAGTGACCGAACAAATCGACGCTTTACGCACACTTTCAACCAACCCGTTTAAATATTTAATCGTGCCAAGAGTAATCGCTGGTGTTTTAATGCTACCAATTCTGGTGCTTATTGCCGACATTATCGGCGTAATGGGCGGTTATTTAGTCAGCGTTTATTCTCTAGGCTTTTCTCCTGGCCCTTACCTTGCCAGCACCTTCAAATTTTTAGAAACAATCGACGTAGTTTCTGGCCTAACAAAAGCCGCATTCTTTGGCTTCGTAATTTCAATTATGGGTTGCTATTTCGGCTACAATTCCAAAGGTGGCGCTGAAGGAGTTGGAATTGCCACAACCAACGCCGTTGTTTCTGCATCAATTACCATTCTACTTCTAAATTATTTAATCACCGGCTGGTTCTTTGGCTAATCAACTATTTTTATGAATTATCACCACATCTACCACGCCGGCAATTTCTCCGATGTTTTTAAGCACATTATTTTGTGCTTGTGCCTAGAAAAATTTCACGAAAAAACCGCGCCTTTCTTCGTTTTAGACACTCACGCCGGAATAGGAAAATACGATTTATCTAGCGAAAAATCTCTTAAAACTCTTGAAGCAAAAGAGGGAATTCAAAAACTTTTAGAACAAAAAAACTTCACCGATTTCTTACCCGAACGCTATTTAAAAATTCTCGCCAAAATCAATCGCTGCGAAATTTCTGAACTACCTCACTCACTCAAAACCTACGCCGGATCACCAGCAATAATTAGAGACTATTTACGTCGCGATGATCGCGCAATTTTTGCCGAATTAAATCGCGAAGATTACGTGCAATTGCGAAATAATTTTGCAGGAAGCGAAAAATTTTCTTTGTTTAATGTCGACGGCTTTTCACTCGTAAAAGCAAAACTTCCACCAATTGAAACGCGCGGCTTAATAATAATTGATCCAGCTTTTGAAAAAGACCAAAGCAAAATTTCTGCCGATTACGAAAAAATAATTTCCACCCTAAAAGAAGCCCACAAACGCTTCGCTCACGGAATGTATTTGGTTTGGTATCCAATCATCAAAAGTGACGAGGCGGTGTTAAAAAAATTTCACAACGAAATCGCCGAATTAAAATTCGAAAAAATTCTTCACACCAGTTTCAGCATTGGACAACCCGAAAACGAAACCAAAATGTCAGCTTCCGGAATGTTCATTTTCAACGCCCCTTGGCAGCTAGACGAAAAATTAAAAACAATTCTACCGCAAATTTTAACGGTGCTAAAAAAAACCGAAAATGCCAATTTTGAAGTCACTGCAAATCTAAAGTAAAAACATACAGAATATACCAAATAACTCTTAAGGGAGAGCCACTAAAAAAGCCTATTCCGTTAACGTCTAGATTGTGGAGAGGGAGAGGGATTTGTTATACATCTTACAGCGCGTAGTTCTAAGGACACTTCCTTAAGCGTTATTCGGGTTAACAAAGGATTTTTTGAGCAAATTTTTAACAACAAAGCCTAATTTTTCTCAAGAACACAGCCCTTGTTTAACACCCCCCAAAAAAAATCAAAAAGCCAAAAAGATTGCAAATAATTTCTCCACCCTTTACCTAACCGGCGTTTTCAAACTTTTTTAAGAAATTCTTTTCTTTTTCAAAAACAAATCTGGGTAAAATTTATGAAACCTTCTGTCCTAAAAAATGGTCTTACAGAGCAAGACGCGATAGAATATCTTGCTAAAAATACTAGTTCTTGGGAAGAAGAAGAAAAGTCTAGAATGATCGTTCTTGGAGCCGAAGGATCGCCAGAAGAAGTTAGGGGTTATATTGCAAAAATGACTCGTGCTGATCATCAAGACATGCTTTTGCGTATTGCGGAACGAATTACTTCACCTGAAGAAGACCTCTCTCAAGAAAAGATGAATGCTTTACTAACGAAATTTAGAGAGAGCTGCTCCAATTACGAAGATGCTTTAACTCAGGCATTGCGAGGATCTGAACATGCATTAGAAGCTTTATTTCAGGAGGTTTCTCTAGACGGCACTTCTCTAAAAGATTCATTAAAAACTGAAATCCATAAATTGACAGATGCTCAAAAAGACCAATTAGCCAATTACATTGATAGCGCCCCAACACCTGCTTCTGGTATATCCGCCACTAATACACGTAAGGGCGCAAGATTTGGAAATAAGACTGCTTTAAGCAAAACAACAGACACCACCCAAAAATCTAATATCCACAGAACTGTAGAAACTAATGAAAAAACAAAAGACGATCCTCTAACATTATTGCGTTCAGCAAAAACTGAATTGGCTAAAATTGTAGGAGAATTGAACAGGTTTGGGCTCAGAATAGATGAAAATGGCGATATTTCTAAATCTGCATCTAGCAATTTTCAAAACACTTATGACGCATTAAATGAATCTGATCGTCAAACTCTCTCAGCAAAGCTCGGAAAAATCGATAAACTCAAGGAAACAATAAAACAAACCAGCTCCCAAATAGATCAAGTTAAAAAACGAATAGATCAATCAGCTCAAAAATCAAATACTGATCGCGAAAATAAAGCTGCGGAGACTGTTGAAGCAAACTCTGCAATTACCCCACCTCAAACAGGTTTGCCAGAAGAGGGATTCAAAAACCTTCTTGGGAACCTTGACGAATGGAACTTAGGAACAACTTCTAGCGGAAGTCTTTATTACAGGCAAGATTTTGCACCTACTTATCAAAGGCTAAACGAATCTCAAAAAGAAGACTTACTTACGGGTGTCAAAAAACAAAATAAAACCCCCTCACAAAACTCCCAGCAGCCATCGATCCGAGACACTAATGATGGACTTAGGTCAACCTTGTTGGGATCAGCAGGAACTGCAGCTTCAGCTGCCCCTAAACACCATTCTGCAACTGGAGGGGCTGATGAAGAAAAAAACTCAAGACCATCTGCCGTTAATTTGCCTCTTAAAACTGTTGAAGATAGAGAAGGAATTCAAACTCCTGCATTTTTAAACACTACTAATGTTCCTCTAGATTCTAGTCAATCAGCTCCTACGCTAGAAAAAAGAAATCAACCTAAAAAAACAACCCCAGAAAATCCTATTCATAAAAGTGTATTTCGACCTAAAAATGATATTGAGGTAGGAAATCGGGGAAATGCCGATGATGATGGATTCGATAACTTTCCAGAGCCTCTGCATTCACCAGAAACAGAATTTGTACATGTGGTTGAAAGTGATGAGGAAGATCCTTTTGAAGAATCTCTTACCCCTTACCTCGAAACAAAAGCCGCTGCAAATGCCCCACAAGCTCCTACGCCAGAAAAAACAGTTAAACCCTCTGCCAAATCTTCAGATCCTATTGAAGATGTAAATCCCATTAAAAAGACCCTCTTCCAAGCAAAAGCCCCAACATCTAAGGAGACTATATTTAGATTTACAGATACCGCCAATCCCGAACAAGCAGAAGAAAAAAAATCTATTAATGATTTGATTCTTGAGAGAGATAAACTTGAAAAAAGATTTAGAGATCTATCGGAATCATCCACTCAAAGTAGTCATACTTATAAAGAAAGAGCAGATTTTTTTAAAAAAAGCCAAAAGCTTGCTAAAAAGATTTTAGAGCTTAATCAAAAAATATCTTTCGCCGAAGCTTCTGGCGAGAAACACACCCCACCCACTATCCCAACTTATTCTGCAGAAGAATGGTCCTCAGAATTATCAGCGGCACAAAGAGAAAAAGCTGCTGCCGCGCCAGAAAATGCCACAAACACTGGTCAAAATCCTTTTGATCAGTTTTTTTATGATTCATCTACCGAGCCAAAAAACCCTGATGCGCCGAATACCATAACGGTCAATGATGGGCAAAGCTTGAGAACTAACCAAGAATCTGGTCAACAGGGCGCGTCTACCAACCCTTCTGAAGCTCAATTTAAAGCTATGAATTCTAAAGATCTTGAGCTGCTTTTTCCAACAATCCAACAAAATACAGAGTTAACGACAAATGGAGATTTGAGAGTCGGACCTGTAGCTGTCAATCCTGATGATGTTAATTTAGAATTACCCAGCTCGCCACAAACTCCAGCTGCACAAACGGCAAATAGACCAGACATTCTGCCCGAAGCTCCTACAACTGACCAAACACGCTTACCACAAAATACAGGGAGAGCTGTGGTCAAAAACACTGCTGAGGAAGGTTCTGCGAATATTGCTACCAATCTTGAACGAACCCCTGGACTTTCTAGTGATTCTGAAGCCCATAAAACTACCCAACAAGACTCAAGAAACCCTATTAATGGAGATAGTTTAAAACAACCATCCTCGCCACAAGATAGAGTTCCAGACATTCAACCTGCAGCTGCTCCTACGCCTGCCCAACAAGCCCCAAACCCCTCTGAACAAGTCATTTCTGATGGCGAATCGCGCTTGCCACGAAATGCAGGGATAATAAGAGTAGCTGCAAATACCTCAACCCCTGCAAATAGAGCATCCTCTACAACTCCCTCCGCACAAGCACATAAAACTCCTACAAGAAGAGAATCTTTTGACTCGCTTGATTCGTTGTTTACCAATTCTTCTGAAACATCGAGCCCTCTTCATTCACTATCCGAAGGAGAAAGTGACAGCGAGGCAGCTTCCGCTGGCGAAAATCAAGTAAGAGCGCCTAAAAGAAGTCTTGTTTTTAGAGTGCTTGACGCATTTGGACCAACTAGAAAAACAGCGGCTAATCCTTCCGCGAGAAGAGGATCTGATGCCTCGGCTGATTCGTTTAACACCGATCATTCATCAGAAGAAGGTGAAGAATGGTCCTCAGAATTATCAGCGGCACAAAGAGAAAAAGCTGCTGCCGCGCCAGAAAATGCCACAAACACTGGTCAAAAT
>JACCDN010968377.1_pt1 | contig 10891 bp, 6 predicted proteins | sample 7441691 | NCBI WGS metagenome assembly JACCDN01 (sample SAMN15323439, study PRJNA562643) | freshwater metagenome | isolation source: river surface water | place: USA:Blue River Watershed | collected 2017-08-16
AAGCTGAATGTCTAGATGTATTTACACATCAGCAAGCCAAATATTATCTTGAAACAAAACGCCCAAAAGTTATGTACATCAGCTATGGTGAAACCGATGAGTGGGCGCATGAAGGAAACTACTCGGCTTATTTAGATGCAGCAAATCAAGTGGATACCTGGGTAAATGAACTTTGGCAATGGGTGCAAAGCACGCCGGGCTATAAAGACAACACTTATTTATTAATCACCACCGATCATGGCAGAGGCTTTGGTGAAGCCTGGACGGATCATGGTGCAGATGTAAAAGGCGCTTCAAGTATTTGGTTTGGCTTAATGGGTCCTGAGAAAAATTCTAATCTAACTAAAATTGCTGTAGCCCTCAAAACAACAATGGGTGAACAAGCTGCCAATCAACAATTGTATCAAAAACAATTAGCTGCAACGATGGCAAAGTTATTGGGCCTAGAATTTACACCAGCACATCCAGTAGGCGAAGCGATTTATTAAAAATGCAGTAATTTTATTCTATGCTACAAAACAAAACCTTTAAGCAATTTCTTGCGCTAGCGATGCTAGTGGTTTTTGCATTTAGCATTACGCCACAAAAATCGATTCACGATTTAGTAGCAAAACATATTGATCCAACTAGTTGTTCGGTACATAAGGATTTGCCGATTGAGCAAATTGAAAAAACTGAACTGCATTGTACTTTCGATTTTCAAGTAGCCACTACTCCATTTGTGGACTACGATTTTAGTATCCTTATTCCAACGCCAATTGTTGCCAAAGCGCGTAATGCTTATTTTGTAGCAAAGGCAATTACACAATTATCTATTGTTTCTGACTCTCGTGGCCCCCCTGCTGTTATTTGTTAGGTTTCTATTTTTTAACAAATAAAACAGTTTTATGAAAAAATATTTAGGTGTATTACTCTTATTGAGTGCGAGTATTGGATTTGCAACGAAAGCGATTGCGCAACAATTTACATTAACAGGAAAAGTATTTGATAGAGCAACAGGTAAAATCTTAGCAGGAGCGAGTGTCTATCTACCAGAAATTAAAAAAGGAACGATTGCCAATAAAGAGGGCGTCTTCACTATCAATATAGAAGCAGGATCGCATGTATTAGAAATTAGTTATGTTGGCTATGCGACTGATGTAGAAAACATCAAACTACAAAAAAACACCACACAAGATTTTTATTTAAATAGTTCGGTACTAGAAGGGGGCAATGTGATTGTCACCAGTTTTTTAAGAGCCACTTCTACCAGACGCACACCCACACCGGTGACGATTGTAAAAAAAGAAGAACTATTTAGAGGTGTGTCAAGCAATCTAATCGATGCCTTATCTAAAGTACCAGGTGTCTCTCAAATATCTACAGGACCCGCCATCTCTAAACCAATCATTCGTGGCTTGGGCTACAATCGTGTAGTGGTAATGAATGATGGTATCAGACAAGAAGGACAACAATGGGGCGACGAACATGGCATTGAAGTGGACGAATACAATGTTAGCAGAACCGAAGTGTTAAAAGTGCCGGCGTCATTGATTTATGGATCGGATGCCTTAGCGGGTGTAATCAACATCATCTCTAATGTACCAGTGAGTGAAGGCGTGATCAAAGGAAATGTGTTTTCCAACTATCAAACCAATAACCGCATGATGGGCAATCACTTTGATCTAGCTGGAAACAATAAAGGATTTATCTGGGGGATCAACTATAGTGCAAAAAATGCAGGCGATTATAAAAACAAATACGACGGTACTGTATTTAATTCAAGATTTTTAGAGCGCAATGGCGGTGGTTATATTGGTATCGAAAAAAGCTGGGGATACTCACAGTTGTCTTTTAGTAATTTTTACCAAAACTTAGGTATAGTAGAAGGAGATCGTGATGCAGAGGGACGATTTATTATGTTGAAAGATGTGGGTGGTATTGCAGAGGAAGTTGTTGTAGATGCTGCAGAAGAAAAAAGATTTACGCCTCGTGTGCCGATGCAAAAAATCCAACATACTAAATATACACTGGATAACAATATCAAATTAGGCAATGACAGATTGAAAGCCACTTTTGGTTTACAACAAAACCAAAGAATGGAATTTGGTAATGTCTTAGATATAAATGAAAAAGAATTGTTTTTTGATTTAAAAACATTCAACTACGCCATACAATATTTACAAGCAGAAAAAAACAATTGGAAAAATACATTTGGTGTCAATGGTATGCGACAAACCAACACGAATAGAGGAGAAGCTGCACTAGTCCCTGATTATACCAGCTTTGATATTGGCGCATTTTATTATACCCAAAAAAGAACAGAGAAAACAAGTTGGAGTGGAGGTATAAGATATGATCAAAAGTGGATGAACTTTATCAACCCGAATCAATTTATATGTCCTCCAGGGATGGCTTGTATAGCTTTGTATAATCCAATAGAAAGTAATAAACAGTTTAATAATATTTCTGGAGCTATTGGGGTGGCGCATGATGTAAGTGAACAGTTGACATTGAAATTTAATATCGCGCGCGGGTTCCGCGCGCCAAACATGGCAGAGATGGCGTCTTATGGTGCACATGAAGGCACGAACAGATTTGAATATGGCAATGAAGCGTTGATTTCTGAAAAGAGTTTACAATTTGATGCTGCAGTAGAATGGAGCAATGAGCATATGAGCTTTGCAGGAAATGTATTTTACAATACCGTAAGTGATTATATCTTTTATCAGAAGTTAACTGCTGTTGGAGGAGGGGACTCTATCATCATGGATCATGGGGACAATCTCTATGCATTTGCATTCAGACAAAAAGATGCACACTTGTATGGCGCTGAATTCAATGTTGATTTTCATCCACACCCGCTAGACTGGTTGCATGTAGAAAATAGTGTGAGCTTAATCCGCGGACAATTTAAAGAAGCATTAGATGGATCAAAAAATCTACCAGGCATACCAAGTGCAAGATGGTTGTCTGAAATAAGAATCGAACTCTTTAAAAAGTCAAAAGCCATCCGAAACAGTTTTATCAATCTACAATTAGATAATGTGTTTGCGCAAAATCATCCATTTGTTGGCTACAATACTGAAACGCGCACACCAGCTTACACTTTATTGAATCTGGGTTATAGTACGCAGATCCAACACCGCAACAAAACCTTGTTTAGCGTTTCCTTAGTGGGACAGAATATCACCGATGTGGCGTATCAGCATCACTTGAATCGTTTAAAATATGGTCCAGTGAATGAAGCAACTGGACGCATGGGTGTATTCAATATGGGACGCAATTTTAGTTTCAAAGTGAATATTCCTATTGGGAATTAAAATAGATAGATAGTTAATAGTAAGAAAACAAGATTGACAATCGTTCTGAAATAAATCCAATTTTTACTAGATTTTTCTATAACCTCTTGATCGCTTAATATTTTTAATATTGAGTAGATCAAGAGGCTTATATTAATGACCCACGCTGCAGCTAATGCTGCAATAATAAATTGGCTCGCATCTATGCGTTTAATGATTGAGTAGCTGATGTATAATACAACAGTTAAAATATTTGTGAAGTTGTTTAAAGATTGAATCATTATAAAAATTATTTCTCTTGTTTTATATATTACCTTTATGGTGTGATACTTGGTAAAGCCTCTTGTTAATTTTTTAATAACGTAACCAAGTGAAAGAATTGAGTCCAGTGTTTCACTGGACTTTTTTTATTCCTACAATTTACCTAACACTTTTCATTAATATATCAAACTTAGAATAGGCTCTATGCATTTATTTTTATTAAATTGTGTGTAGGTAATTATTCACCTCTTTAAATAAGATGCTATGAAAAAAACAGCTTTGTTTTTATTTGCAATGGTCATTGCGTTGTCGAGTACTGCGCAGGGTTTAACAAAAGAAGAAAAACAAGTGATGGCTTGGATTGATGCGCATATGCCGCAAGCAATTGAGCTGTTAAAAGAGTCTGTGAATATCAATAGCGGCACATTGAATATAGAAGGAGTGAAAAAAGTGGGTGCCTTGTTTGCGAAGGAATTTGAAAAAGCTGGATTTGCCACTGAGTGGGTAGCTATGCCTGACTCTATTAAAAGAGCGGGGCATTTGGTGGCGAGTCGTCGCGCTAGCGCCGCCGCCACATCTTCCAAACAAAAATCTGGTAAACGCCTCTTCCTCATCGGACACTTAGATACGGTCTTTGAACCAGATATGCCAGCCAACCCATTCACTATGTTGAATGATTCCACTGCTACAGGACAGGGTGTGAATGATATGAAGGGAGGAGATGTGGTGGTAATTATGGCATTGCAAGCATTGGAGCAAGCTGGATTGTTAAAGAACACAGATATCACCGCCTATTTTACAGGAGACGAGGAACATGCGGGTTATCCTAGGGAAGTGACAAGAGGAGATTTTGTCAATAGAGCTAAGAAGGCAGATATTGCATTGGCTTTTGAAGGAGCGAACGGATTGAACTCAGTGGCCACAGGAAGAAGGGGTGCGAGTGGTTGGAGATTGGATGTGACTGGAAAAACAGGACATAGTTCGGGGGTATTCACACCAGGCGCAGGTTATGGTGCTATTTACGAGGCGGCAAGAATCATCAATCAGTTTAGAGAAACATTGAGCACCGAAAAATATTTAACCTTTAATCCAGGCATCATCATTGGTGGTTCAGATATTGAATACAATGAGGCTACCTCAAAAGGCGCGGCCATCGCCAAAACCAATATCATCTCTCCGGCGGTGACGGTTACGGGAGACTTAAGATTCTTGACCGAGGATCAAAAAGACCGCGCCAGAGCCAAAATGAGGGAAATCGTAGGGCAAAACCTAGCCCAAACCAGTGCCAAAATCAGTTTTGTGGATGGCATCCCAAGTATGGCTCCTACGGAAGGTAACAACAAGGTATTAAGCGTAATCAATTCAATATCAATGGATATGGGCGTTGGGGCCACCGTGGCCGGTGACCCAGGATCAAGGGGTGCGGGCGATATCAGCTATGTGGCTGCTTATGTGGACTGTATTGATGGATTGGGAGCTTCAGGACGCGGCGCTCACGCGCCGGGAGAAACCATCCACCTCAATCAACTCCCCTTTTTGATCAAAAGAGCGGCATTAACCATCTATCGATTATCTAGATAATTGTCTAAAAAACGAGGGGGTATAACATATATGCTATAACATAAATGTTATACCCTTTTTTATACCTTTGTTTAAGCCCTTTCACAATAATTTAAACAAAAGAACGTTTATATCTAACGCGTTGATTGTCTTGAATAAAGAGACATAAAACGCCCATCAAAAAATCTAAAAATACCCCTCTAAAAATTAGATTTTTTGGCAACGATGCTCTACTTTCGTCCCTCAACTTACCCCCCTAAAGTTTATCGGAAAAATTAACAGCTAAATACTGTTAAAAAGCATACATAATATATACAAAATAGTATTTTTGTCGTATATTAACAGTGCGTCTTATGCACTCAAAATGAGTCACTTAGGCCTATTATGGGACTAAGAAGGGCGGAGCCATACAAAGCCCGCAAACTCCAAACAAATTCTGAACTATGAAATGGATTAAAATTGCCTTATTTAGCTTGAGCATTTTTGCGATGAGCATCCAATCGAATGCGCAAAACTTATTAAGCGGAAAAGATCTAAGTACGATTAAAGTAGATGCATTAACCGATGCTGAAATTGCACAAATACAAGCGCAGTTAAAGCAAGCTGGTGTAAGCATAGATATGGTAGAATCTCAAGCCATTGCAAAAGGCATGAGCCCTGCAGAGTTTGCTAAATTAAAAGCAAGACTAAGCAGTGCGAAATCAGGAAGCAAAACAGGATCACCACTGACCAAGAAAACGGTTAGCAAAAAACCAACTTATGAGATAGATAGTACACGTAAAACATTTGAGAATAAAATCAATCCATTGATTTATGGATCTGAATTATTCGCCAACGAAAATGGTTTTGGTGAAAATCAAAATATCGCAACACCCATGAACTACGAAGTAGGCACCAACGATGTGTTGAAGTTGGTGGTATATGGAGTGCAAGAATACAGTTCGGATTTAGACGTGAGCAAGGAAGGAACAGTGTTGATTGAGAATGTAGGCCGTGTAAAAGTAGCAGGCTTAACCATTGAAGCAGCCACCACAAGAATCAGACAGCAGATGGCGAACACTGCTTATCCAAGTTTAAGAACGGGTGAATCTAAATTGGCCTTAACTGTTGGCGATACAAGAACCATACAAGTAACCATTATCGGAGCACAAAGAAGTGGTAATTACAATGTATCTTCTTTGTCTACTATTTTAAATGCGTTAACAGAAGCAGGTGGCCCGAATGAAATTGGCTCATACAGAAATATCGAACTCATTAGAAACAATAAGTTGTATAAGAAGATCGATTTATACGCTTTCATGCAAAACGGAGATCAATCACAAAATATGGGTTTAAAGGATCGTGATGTGATTCGTGTACCAGCTTATAAAGGAAGGGTAGAAATTAAAGGACAGGTAAAGCGTCCAGGTATTTTTGAGATCAATGGCACGGCAGAAAACTTCAATCAGTTTTTACAATATGCGGGCGGCTTTGATGACACAGCGTATACTGCATGGGTGAAAGTGATTCAAAAGAACGATAAAGAAAAATCGGTAAAAGATTTATCTGCAAAAGAATTTGCTAGCTACCAACCACAGGGAGGAGACATTATCCAAGTGTCTAAAATTTTAGATCGTTTTCAGAACAGGGTTAAATTATCTGGAGCAGTATTTAGACCAGATGTGTATGAGTTAACTGAAGGCATGCGCATTAGCGACTTGATTCAAAAAGCAGATGGTTTAAAAGAAGATGCATATTTGGGCCGTGCACAGTTGATCCGCTTAAAGCCTAATTTATTAAAAGAATTAGTGAGTATCAATTTAGGCAAGGCATTGCAAAAAGGATCCGAAGAAAATATTTATTTACAGAGAGAAGACGAACTGTATATTAACTCAATTGTAGACTTAAGAGATTCATTGACGGTAGATTTATTAGGAGAAGTAAGAAGCCAGGGCCGTTTTAACTATGTAGATAGTATGACGGTGAAAGATTTAATTTTAATGGCAGGTGGATTTAAATACGAAGCGAGCAAGCAAGTAGAAGTAGCAAGATTGGTTAAGTTTGGAGAGAAGGTTACCGACAACCAAGTAGCGACCATTTTAAAAACAGAAGTGAATGGCGATCTAAGTTTTAATCTAGGCCAAGAGAATTTTGTATTGCAACCAATGGATGTGGTAACGATAACCAAAAAAGTAGGTTTTACGAATCCAGAAGTGGTGAGTATTGTTGGTCAAGTGCAGAGCGTAGGTAAATATACTTTGAGTACGCGTGTGGAGCGTGTGAGTGATATCGTAAAACGTGCAGGAGGCGTAATTGGACAAGCCTACGGCGAAGGGGCGTATATCAAAAGAAGCCGATACAATATTGATACCTTAAGATCGGATGAATCAAAAACATCAGTAGAGCAGGCCTATATTAGAAAGTTTAAAGCACAACAGTTATCGGCTACTGCAGAAATTAAAAATAGCTTAAACGAGGAGGATGGTTTAGTAGATGCACAAAAGCAAAACAAAAAGAATTTAAAAGATACCATTGATATGGTATACAAAGAATTAGAAAACGATTATTATCAAATTGCGATTGATATCAACAAGATTATGAATAAGCCAGGTTCCGAACTAGATTTGGTATTGAGAGACAAGGATGAGATTGTGATTCCAAAAACAGATAACCGTGTAAAAATTAGTGGTGGTGTATTGAGACCTACCAATATTGTGTACAGAGATGGCTTGACCATTGGAGAATGTATTAGTTCGGCAGGTGGTATTAGTGAATATGCAAGAAGAGGCAGGGCTTATGTGATATACGCGAATGGTAAAAGTAAAAGAACCATGCATTTTGGTTTGTTTAGAATCAACCCAACCATTAAGCCAGGTGCCGAAGTGGTATTGCCTGAAACAGATGTGAAAAAAGACAAGCCATTAACTAGCATTATCCAATTCACCACCGTACTAGCACAAATAGGATCGGTACTAGCCACATTAGCTATTTTAAATAGATAACATGATTGAGCAACAAGAGCAAATAGACAACGACGAGATTTCTTTAAAGGAATTGATTCAGAAAATACAGGAGTGGATCCAGTATTTAAAAACGCAGTGGAAACTCATTATAGGTATTGCAGCTTTGGGCGGCATCATTGGATTTGTGTATGCTAGTTTTCAAAAGCCCAATTACCTAGCAACTACCACATTCGTATTGGAGGAAGATAAAGGTGGCGGAGGATTAGGTGGTGCGATGGGTTTGGCGAGTAGTTTTGGTTTTGACTTAGGTGGCGGCGGTGGTGGTTTATTCACTAGTTCCAATATTATTGAATTAATGAAGAGCCGTTTGGTGGTAGAAAAAACATTGTTAAACCCCGTGCAAGTGGCAGGCAAGGAAATTAGCCTAGCAGATTATTACATACAAATTAATGAATTAAAAGAAGCATGGTCCAAAAAACCTGCTTTGGCGAATATTAGTTTTCCAGTACATGCAGATAGAACAAAATTTAGTTTGCAGCAGGATTCTATTTTACAAACGATCTCTGCAGGCTTGACTAAAAACAATTTAACCATTGCGCAGAAAGATAAAAAAGTAAGTATCATCAGTTTGACTGTGAAAACTGAAAACGAATTGTTCTCTAAATTGTTTTGTGAGCAATTGTTAAAAGAAACTTCTGATTTTTACATAGAAACAAAAAGTAAAAAATCGAGATTGAATGTAGATATCTTACAACACCAAGCAGATAGTATCCGCGCCGAACTGAATAGTGCGATTACAGGTGTAGCTGCAGCAACTGACAATGTGTACAATTTAAACCCTGCGTTTAATGTTAAAAAAACACCTAGTACAAGACGCCAAGTAGATGTGCAAGCAAATACAGCGATATTGACGCAGTTGGTAGCACAGTTGGAACTCTCTAAAGTAAGTTTAAGAAAAGAAACCCCATTGGTTCAATTGATTGACCGCCCTATTTTGCCTTTAGAAAAGGATAAAGTGGGAAGGTTAAAGTCGTTAATCTTGGGTGGCTTCTTAGCCGGATTTTTAACGGTATTGTATTTAGTATTTGGACAATTGTACAAAAAAATGGTTGCTTAGTTCCCCTATCAAATAAATCTTAGTTCATCACCCCCCTACGTGAATGTCACAATCAATTAAAAAAAACATGTTAAAGAAAATCAATATTGTCCCAAGGTGGATTATATTTTTGCTTGACATTGGGGTAGCGAGTTGTTCTTTTTTATTGGCCTTTATGGTGAAGCAAAATTTAGCATTGACGGGATTTGCATGGGAATCTGTGTTGAGCACTTTGTTTTTATTGGTGATCACCAATGGACTGGTGTTTACAAGCATTAAAACCTATGCAGGTATTGTTAGGTATACTGGGATGCAGGATGCCATCCGAATCGCCCTGTCTATCTTTGTATCTTCTGCTTTATTGTTTTTATTTTCTAAGTTGAGTTATAATTATAGAGAGGCATTTATATTAGACAATGTGATTATCATCTTATATGCCAGCTTTGCATTTTTAAGTATGTTAAGTTACCGTATGGGCGTGAAGTTTTTATTTGCCTATGCCAAGAACTATAAGATGGTGAAAAAGAATGTGGTGATTTTTGGTGCAGGAGAAGCAGGGGTGGCCACTAAAAGAGTCTTAGAACACGATACGCACAATAATATTAGCTTGTTGGCTTTTATAGACGATGACCGCAAAAAGAACAATAAAGTATTGGATGGGATTCCTATCATTAATTTTAGTGAGTTAGCTAAATTAGTACAAGAACAGGAAGTAGATGAACTGGTGATAGCGAGTTTTACCATCACCCCACAAAGAAAAAACGATATCGTTGATTTTTGTTTGGACCATGATATTAAGGTGTTGAATGTGCCTGCTTATAGCAAATGGAGTGAGGGTAAATTTAATAGTAAGCAATTACAAAATGTAAAGATTGAGGATTTGTTGGAACGTGACCCTATTGTGATTAACAACCAACAAATTAGAAGTCAAATAAAAGGTAAGCGTGTGTTGGTTACGGGTGCTGCAGGCAGTATTGGTTCAGAGATTGTAAGACAGTTGATTGCCTATGCTCCAGAGTTAATTATATTATGTGACCAGGCAGAGACGCCATTACATAGTTTGGAATTAGAACTACAAGAGAAGAAACATTTTGTAAACTGTATCCCCTTCTTAGCAGATATTACGAGCGAGCAAAGAATGGAAGATTTGTTTAATCAGTTTAAACCACATTATGTGTATCACGCTGCAGCTTATAAGCATGTTCCTATGATGGAGCTTTGCCCAAGTGAAGCAGTCAAGAACAATGTATTGGGTACGAAGTTGATGGCCGATTTATCAGTAAAGCATTATGTAGAGCGATTTGTGATGGTGAGCACTGACAAAGCGGTGAACCCAACCAATGTGATGGGTGCTAGTAAAAGATTGGCAGAGATTTATGTACAAGGTTTATCCAAAGAGATTGCCAACGCGACAAAGTTTATCACCACACGTTTTGGGAATGTACTAGGAAGCAATGGATCGGTGATTAACCGATTCAAACAACAAATAGAAAAAGGTGGTCCAGTCACCGTGACCCATCCCAATATCACGCGTTATTTTATGACCATACCCGAAGCTTGTCAATTGGTATTGGAGGCGGGTAGTATGGGCAACGGTGGTGAAATTTTTGTATTTGATATGGGCCAACCAGTGACTATTGCAGATTTAGCAAAGAAGATGATCCGCTTGTATGGTTATATCCCGAATATTGATATTGATATTACCTATAGTGGTTTAAGACCTGGTGAAAAATTGTATGAGGAATTGTTAA
>JACCDN010237130.1_pt1 | contig 10890 bp, 9 predicted proteins | sample 7441691 | NCBI WGS metagenome assembly JACCDN01 (sample SAMN15323439, study PRJNA562643) | freshwater metagenome | isolation source: river surface water | place: USA:Blue River Watershed | collected 2017-08-16
ACGCCAAATTTCATTGCAGCTTCGACGAGCTCAAAGAGAACTTTCTCCCCAGCTTCATGACCTGCTGTGCGAGGCAGACCGCGCTGCTTAGCCCAGCGTCCATTGCCATCCATCACCACTGCAATGTGATTGGGAATCTCAATCTTGCTCATGCACGCTCCACCATCGGCAGACTCCGTAGTCCACGTTCAAGGTGCCATTGTAGGTAAGCGGCAATTAATCCACTAGCTTCTCGGCGATGTCGTCCTTCACTAGCTGAAGCAATCTCCCAATTTGAGCTTAGGAGAGCTTCCATCAGTGCCAAAGTCTCTGGCGAAGGTGTTGCAGATGCAGATGGCCTACAGTCATTGCAGACAGAGCCACCACCAACGAGTGAGAAGTAGCGATGTGGTCCTGGTTTTTCACAGCGTGAACATTGGGAAAGTGATGGCGCATATCCGCCAATAGAAAGTGAACGCAACAAGAAAGCATCAAGAATTAGTGAGGCGTCATAGCGATTTTCAGCCAAGGCTTTCATGCCACCTACTACGAGTGAAAACTCTTGTGGTGCTGGCTCTTGTTCATGAGGTGAGAATCGCTCTGCAGTCTCAAGAATCGCATGAGCAATAGTCCATCGCTGATAATCACTTGAGATCTCTTCGCCATAATTTTGAATTGCTTCTACCTGGGTGATGGTGTCAAAGGTTCGCCCAGTGTGAAGTTGGATATCGACATGACTTCCTGGTTCAAGGCGCGCACCAAATTTTGATGTAGTGCGACGAACGCCTTTAGCCACGCCTCGCACGCGGCCATGCTCCTTAGTAAGCATTGTGATGATGCGATCTGCTTCACCGAGCTTTTGGGTACGCAAGATGATTGCCTCATCTCGATATAGCTTGCCCTTGTTGCCGGATTGCGTACTCACGGCGTTAAGGGTAGTTAGCGAATAGCGCGATTGATTGCAGACACGACAGCCTTAAGGGAGGCCGTTGTCGTATTAGGGTCAATTCCAACTCCCCAGAAGACTTCTCCCCCAATTGCGCACTCTAGATAGGCGGCAGCTGATGCATCTCCACCAGCAGAGAGTGCATGCTCATGGAAATCGAGTACGCGCACATCAACGCCGTAGTTGTTCAAGATGTTGCAGAAAGCAGCAATAGGTCCATTGCCTTGACCTTCCAGCTCAACGGCCTCGCCACGATCTGTAATCTGCACATTGAGTTGAACGTCCTTATTCATCTCAGACTTCTGTGAGAGTCCCTTTAAACGGAATCGTCCCCAAGGAGCTGATTCTGTTGGAAGGTATTCATCCTCAAAAATCTCCCAGAGTTGATCTGCAGTGACTTCGCCACCTTCATGATCTGTCTTTTGCTGAACAATCTTTGAAAACTCAATCTGCTGACGTCGAGGAAGATCAAGGTGATGCTCAGTCTTAAGCAAGTAGGCAACGCCGCCCTTGCCTGACTGTGAGTTCACGCGGATGACAGCCTCGTATGAGCGACCGATATCTTTGGGATCGATGGGAAGATAAGGAACAGCCCAAGTGTGCTGATCGACTTCAACACCGGCAGCCTTTGCATCGCGCTCGAGATGATCAAAACCCTTCTTGATTGCATCCTGGTGTGAGCCAGAGAATGCTGTGAAGACAAGGTCTCCGCCGTATGGATGGCGCTCAGGAACTTTAAGTTGGTTTGCATACTCAACGGTGCGGCGAATTTCATCAATATCGCTGAAATCAATATGAGGATCAACGCCATGTGCAACAAGGTTCATGCCGAGAGTGACAAGGCAGACATTTCCGGTGCGCTCACCATTTCCAAAGAGAGTTCCCTCAATTCGATCTGCGCCAGCTAAATATCCAAGCTCTGCAGCTGCAACTCCCGTTCCACGATCATTATGTGGGTGCAATGAGACGATGACTGAATCACGGTTGTTGAGATTGCGGCACATCCACTCAATTGAATCTGCATACACATTCGGCGTTGCCATCTCAACTGTTGCAGGAAGATTCATGATTGTCTTCCATTGCGGCGTTGGCTTCCAAATTTCGTTGACAGCGTTACAGACCTCAACTGCAAATTCAAGTTCAGTGCCTGTGTAGGACTCTGGTGAATATTCAAAAGAAATCTTTGTCTCAGGAACAGTTGCCATCAAATCCAAACAAAGCTGAGCTCCATCGGTTGCAATCTTCTTGATGCCCTCTTTATCGAGACCAAAGACAACGCGACGCTGCAGGGTTGATGTCGAGTTATAGAGGTGGATAATTGCCTGCTTAGAGCCGGCGATAGCTTCATAGGTGCGACGGATTAGTGGTTCGCGTGCTTGGGTCAACACCTGGATGATGACATCATCTGGAATCAATTTCTCATCAATAATTTTGCGAACAAAATCAAAATCTGTCTGTGAGGCAGATGGGAATCCCACCTCAATCTCTTTGTAACCCATCGCAACGAGCAGCTTAAACATTGCAAGCTTGCGTGGGGTATCCATCGGATCGATGAGTGCTTGGTTTCCATCACGAAGATCAACAGAGGACCATTGTGGTGCGCGTGTAATTTTCTTATCTGGCCATGTGCGGTCTGCAAGCTCAACAGGAATAAATGATGAGTAGCGATGCACAGGCATCTTGGAAGGGACTTGCTGTGGGAAGTTCATTGACTGCTCCTAATAGTTGTCGGCCGAATAGTTACCGGCAAGACCGAACTCCGCAGCGAGGAGACCGGTGATTAGGCCTCGCTACGGCGGATAAGTAGGAGTCCGCGGAGCTTCATAGTGAGATAAGCCTACCTTGGCATATCTCTTAAGCCAAGGGGCGAGATTGAAATCTCAAATATTAAGCAGCGAGAGTGGAGCCAAAGATCTGCCAAGCAAGGGCTGACTTCGCAACGAGGGAGAGCGTGATGTATGTCTTCTCTCCACGCAGGTAGTCAGACCACTTGCCGACCTTCTTATATTGAAGCCACTGCACGATAGCAAATACGTTAAAGAGCAGGAAGAGTGAAAGAACAATTGCATAAACGAAGACCGGTGCTGAAGTATCAGATGGTCCGCCAATACTAAAGACATAGAAGACAATTGCGAGCCAAGGAACGATTCCTGCGATGCAACCAAAGATAAAGGGAAGCCATCCACCGTTTCCTGGAGTCTCATACTTCTCTTGAAGCCAGCCAAATAAAATCATTGATGCGTTAACGCCAAAGAGTGCGATGAGCGCTGCTACATCAGAGACACCTGTAATCATCGCAATAAGCAAAATCATGACAGATGAGCTGATTGAGTACTCAACCCAGCGGAAGTAATTGCGCTGTTCTGTAAGTCCTATTGAGTAGCGGCCAAAGAATTTAGGTGATGCTACGAGGAAGTGGAAGAAGGCAGAGAGTCCAAGGAAGAGTGCGACCAAGTCACCGATAGGAGCCTCGAGGAGTAGCAGAGGCTCTGCGAACTTTCCTGTTCCTGGCGCATCTGACATATAGCGCGTGACTACTGGAAGCCAAAAATCATTGGAGAGAACGAGGACAGCTGCCATTTGGACTAAGTGCAGCACGCCTGCGATCAGGTTGTAGTTACGGAGATTTCCTGTTGTGACATCTTTGCTCATGGAGAAGATGTTACGGGAGGTAGCGCCGCTTTCAACGTATCAACTTGAGTCATATCTGAAAGTCGAACAATCCAACGCTTAAAGGGGCCACTCTTTAAGGTAATCACAGCAGTTGGTTTGCGGCGATAGAAGACACAGAAGTCCTTACCCTTGGCATAACGCATCGTGCCTAAAAGGATGACGAACGGAATCCCGGTACCAGGTGCGCGCACACCTTTGAGCAGATCACCCGTCCAAGGATTTTCGACAACTTCAACCGATTCAATTTGATCAAGTTTAATCTCAGGAGATGCGTGAAATGCACCAAGTACTTCAAGCAGTGAGAGCTCAAGACGAACTTTGCTATTAGTGATTAAGAAACGTGCCATGAAGTGACCTTATCTCGACCCAAGTTAGCTAACGAGAAATCAAACGCCTTGAGACAAGAACATTGAAGGTCGATGATGTCGATGGGAGATATCCGCTTCCTGGAGTTAACCTTGCGGTCAAGAGAAGGCTGCCACGACTTGAAGCCCTCCAATTGCAAGTAGCAACAAGTGAGACAGATTGAACCTTGATGCATGAAGGGATGTTCTTGCCATTTTGTAAGAAGGTGACCCGTCCATCAACTGAAACATCTGCACGAAGCTGAATCTGGGTGCGGTAAACAGCTGAATTTCCTCCATTTGTAAATCGAAGTCCAGTTGTAGTTGCTATGGGTGGGTTGTATGAGATGAAGACATAGCCGTCTCCGGAATTTGCATTGCCTGCCGCAGAGACATTTGTTCCTGAAACATAAGATCCACCGCCGATGGCACATCTGGTGTTCTCTGAGTTTCCACCGCTGTATCCGCCACCTCCGCCACCACGATCACCGATTCCGCCACCGCCACCAAAGCCGCCTACAAATGAGCCGGAACCATCTCCGCCTTTTCCGCCATTAATAAATGAGAGTCCACTTGCGATTGTATTTGTCGCATAGCGGCCGCCATTTCCACCAAATCCCGCACCGCCTCCACCATAGGTGGATGCACCAACGGCTTGACCATTGGTAAATCCTGCGCCGCCCCCAACAGTTGTAGAACCGCCACCGCCTCCACCTGAAGCTGCGGTCGCAGTTCCGCCAGTTGGACTGTTAGTGGTTTGGCCTCCTGCGTTTACAGCGCAAGCTCCCGCGTAATAGCCACCACCTCCACCTGCGATTACCAAGATTGAAGCGTTGGTGTTGTAAGGAGATGCGACAACAAAAGATCCACCTCCACCAGAGCCGGTAAAGGTGCCAGCGCCTCTCTGGCCAACTAAAATTCGAATCACATCACCTTGAGTCAAAGAGAAAGTAGCGGTTTCAACCGCGCCAAGTCCGCCGTTTGCTCCACCTTGGGCTCCAGCTGCGGTAATCACATAACTTCCAGTTGCAGGAACAGTCCAATATTGAATTCCAGAAACAACATTGAAAAAGGAGGTGTTGGCAGTCCAACTTTGCGCAGAATATGTATTTGTCGCACATTGCGTAAGTGTTGGACCATTTTGGCCGGTTGCCCCACAAGGGGTGAACCTGATGGAAGAAAATGAATACAAATCTGAAGCTTCTGCTTTATTCATCGGAACAGCAAGTAGTGATAAAAAGAGAATAGAAACTATCGGTCGAACTAAACGTACCTTGGTCAGGAACATGGAAACATCTTAAAGGATTTCTAAGAACCGACCAAGCTATTAGAGCACAGGCAAATAACGATCGAGCTCGAACTGGCTCACCTGCCGGCGATACTCCAACCACTCTGCTCGCTTATTGCGCAATACATATTCAAATACATGCTCACCCAGTGTCTCGCGCACTAGATCGCTCTTTTCCATAACGGTGATTGCCTCATTGAGATTTGCCGGCAAGATTGCAGAATCATTAGATGGCTCAAGAACATACTTCTCCTGAATGCCCTTGAGTCCAGCTGCAATCATCACCGCATATGCCAGATACGGATTACAAGCAGAATCTGGTGAACGAAACTCAATGCGGGTTGAGTTCTCTTTATTCGGCTTATACATAGGAATGCGCACAAGGGCGCCGCGATCATTGTGGCCCCAGTTAATGAGAGCAGGTGCCTCTCCCCCGCCTTGGAGGCGCTTATAAGAATTGACCCATTGATTTGTCACCGCTGTGATCTCAGATGCATGTTTCAAAATACCTGCAACAAATTGGCGGCCTGTCTCAGAGAGATTCAGCTCTGCCTTTGAATCATAGAAAGCATTCTCTTCACCTTTAAAGAGTGAGACGTGTGTGTGCATTCCTGACCCTGGGTGATCCGTAAAGGGCTTTGGCATAAATGATGCAAAGAAGCCCTGTTCAAGAGCGACCTCTTTAATAACATGGCGGAAAGTCATGATGTTATCTGCTGTACTGAGCGCATCTGCATAACGAAGATCGATCTCTTGCTGGCCAGGGGCTCCTTCATGATGGCTAAATTCAACTGAGATTCCCATTGCTTCTAGCAAAGTAATAGCCTGCCGACGGAAGTCATGTCCTACGACAGCTGGCGTGTGATCGAAGTAGCCGCCTTGATCGACAGGAACAGGTGCTACGCCTTTCTCAGGTTGTGACTTAAAGAGGAAGAATTCAATCTCTGGGTGTGTGTAACAGGTGTAACCCATCTGCGCAGCCTTTGCCAAAGTACGGCGAAGAACGTTGCGAGGATCAGTAGGTGATGGCTCACCATTAGGCAAAGTGATATCGCAGAACATGCGTGCAGCACCTGGGGCTTCTGTGCGCCATGGCAAGATCGAGAATGTTGCAGGATCTGGCTTTGCCAACATATCTGATTCAAATTGGCGAGCAAAGCCTTCGATTGCAGATCCATCGAAACCAATTCCCTCTTCAAATGCGCCATTGAGTTCTGCAGGTGCAATAGCAACAGATTTCAAAGTGCCGAGAACATCGGTAAACCAGAGTCGGATAAAACGAATATCGCGCTCTTCAATAGTGCGAAGAACGAACTCCTGCTGCTTGCTCATCTGATCTGAAGACATAGTCAGATGCTCTCAGGCTGAGATTACGCCTGTGTTACAAAATTACAGCTCGCGCCAACGAGAAGTCATGGGCAGGCGGCGATCCTTACCGAATGCTCGCTTAGAGACCTTGGTTCCAGGCGGATACTGGCGGCGCTTGTATTCAGCCCTATCAACCATGGCAATGACGCGCTTGACTAGGGCATCTTCAAAGCCCATTGCAACGAGGGCATCATGTCCGTGGTCTTCATCAACATAGTTGCGCAGGACTTCATCGAGAATTTCGTACTCAGGCAATGAGTCAGAGTCTTTCTGATCTGGGCGAAGCTCAGCACTTGGCTCTTTATCGATCGAACGCTGTGGGATTGGTGGAACATCACCAGCTGCGATAGCCACAGCGTTGCGCCAGCGCGAGAGCGCCCAGACATCGACTTTATAAATATCTTTAATCGGAGCATAGCCACCGACAGCATCTCCATAGAGAGTGGAGTAGCCGCAGGCGAGCTCTGACTTATTGCCTGTTGCAAGGACCAACATGTTCTCTTGATTAGAGATCGCCATCAAGGTTGTTCCACGAACGCGCGCTTGCAAGTTCTCTTCAGCTAATCCCGTCAATTTGATTTCACGCATATAGGCATCAACCATGGATTCAATGCGAACTGTGCGAAGACCCAGACCTGTATTGGCAGCAAGGGCCTGGGCATCTTCAATCGAGTGTTGAGATGAATATTTACTTGGCATTGCAACGCCATGGACTTTATCTGCGCCAAGGGCATCAACGGCAAGTGCTGCAACAAGGGCTGAGTCGATTCCACCTGAAAGGCCAATCAAGACCTTCTCAAAACCATTCTTTGAAACATAGTCACGAAGGCCAACAACAATGGCGTTCCAAACCTCTTCTTCATCGCCGAGGCGATGTGCAATACCAGGAGTCAGGACTCGATCAAGGATTGCTGGCTCTGAGGAGATCACTAAATCTGGAGTGCTTGTGGCACCTTCAACATCGAGATCAATCAATGCCATTCCATCTTCAAATTGCGGAGCACGGGCAATGACCGCACCAGATGCTGCCACTGCAATGCTGTCTCCATCGAAGACAAGGTCATCTTGGCCGCCTGTCATATTGACGTAGATCAAAGGTGCGTTAAATTCGCGGGCACGCTTTTGAACAAGTGCAAGTCGAAGGTCATCTTTATTGCGCTCATATGGAGATCCATTGGGGACAAGGACAAGACCTGGGGTGCGAGTAGCCAATTGAGAGGAGATTCCACCGTCGATCCATAGATCTTCGCAGATAAGAATTCCCACATCGACTCCGTGAATACGAACTACAAGAGTTTGATCCCCTGGAACAAAGTTGCGGTACTCATCAAATACTCCGTAATTAGGAAGGTGGCACTTTGTATATGTAGCCGCAACCTTGCCATCTGTAATCACTGCAACGCGGTTCTGTGGTGCACCATCTACGCAATCGAGATAACCAACAATGCTGACGATATGAGGGGGCAACTCTTGTGCAAGGACGGAAATTGATTTACGACTTGCCTCTTGGAACGATAGGCGAAGAGCGAGGTCTTCAACGGGATAGCCGGTGAGGACCATCTCAGGAAAGAGAACAATATGTGCACCGTTATCGGCAGCAGCCTGAGCGTGAGCCAGAACAAGGGCGGCATTGCCAGTCAGATCTCCCACGGTGGGGTTGATCTGAGCCATTGCGACCCGCAGCTTCATAGTTCAAGAGTACGGGAGTATCGTTATCTACTGAACCCGGGGACCCAATGTGGCTTCGAGGGAAGGAAGTAGCTATGAGTCAGACCACCCTTTATGGCGGAGCTATGCACCGTCGCATCACCATTAAAGATCTCTCGGCAGCAAAAGAGCGTGGTGAGAAGTGGGCAATGCTGACTTCCTATGAGCAGATGACCGCCTCCATCTTTGATGAGGCGGGAATTCCTGTCTTGCTCGTTGGCGATAGCGCTGGCAATAATTTTCTCGGAGAAGAAAACACCATTCCCGTCACAGTCGATGAATTGATTCCTCTTACTCGCGCCGTTGTTCGCGCATCATCTCGCGCAATGGTGGTGGCAGATCTCCCCTTTGGATCCTATGAATCATCACCCGAGCAGGCACTAGCCACTTCAACTCGCTTCTTTAAAGAGGCAGGTGCTATGGCTGTAAAACTTGAGGGTGCCCATATTGCAACAGTGGAAAAGTTAACGACTTCAGGCATTCCTGTGATGGGCCACCTAGGCCTCACACCGCAGTCATTGCATCAATTAGGCGGATATCGGGTGCAGGGTCGCAGCGATGGAGATGTCATGGTCGCAGCGGCGCTCGCACTACAAGAAGCAGGCGCCTTTGCCATTGTTCTTGAACTTGTTCCTGAAGCACTTGCTGCTCAAATCACTGCAGCACTTGCAATTCCTACAATTGGAATCGGTGCGGGAAATGTGACCGATGCCCAGGTGCTTGTCTGGACAGATATGGCTGGATTGACGGCAAAGCCACCGAAGTTAGCTAAGGCCTATCGCAACCTTCGTAAAGAGCTGCTGGATGCGACCACTGAATTTGCCGCAGAGGTACGAAGCGGAGCCTTTCCCTCACAGGACCAGACTTTTCACTAATCCCTCTCTCAAGTAGGCTCTACCCACAGTCCATCCGGACTTAAAAGTCAGGGGGTTGGTAATGAGTAATTACGATCATTACTCCGATGACCCCATTGAAATCAAGGATTCTCCTGAGGTGGGCAGTAAGAGAAACGTCCTCTTTGGTGTCGTGCTCTCACTCGTGGCTGCCGCCATCTTCACAAATACCACCTTTGCTGGAAACATCACCTTGACCTCATCTGGAGCTACAGAATTTGGCCAGGGCATTCTTGCCACGTCAGCCTGCGATGGAAGTTTCACCATCAAGCCTGGATCAAGCTTCTCCAACTCGGATGGAAACTTTAAGCTCTCATCTTTAGAAATCAGCTCTCTGGATAGCACCTCAAATGGTTGCGCCAATAAGGCCCTGAATATCAACTTTTATGGAGATACCAGCACCGCCTCTCTGGGCACAGTTGTAATCGCCGATAGCGGTAGTTCATTTAGTAGCAATAGTGGCACGATCTCTGCGACGGGATATGGCACTACTTCAACGACATTGATTGTGACCCTCACTTCTCCTGCAGTGATCTCCTCCTCTGTCTTTAAATTTACCGTGGAGAGCTCGCTCAGCACCTGTGCAACGGGGGGAATCTGTAATGTCGGAGATACAGGACCTGGTGGAGGAATTGTCTTCTACAAATCTGTATCTGCCTTTGCTTGTGGCCCGACCCGCTCAGATAGCTGTTACTACCTCGAAGCAGCCCCTGCCAATTGGAGCGGTGGCAATGATTCGGCAATCTCAATCTCGTGGTCAGGAAATACGACTCAATCTGTAGGCTCTAGTGGCGGAGATACAGCAACAGCTACAGCTATTGGCTGGGGTTATCGAAATACATTGGCAGCAGTTGCTCAAAACAACACCGCCAATAAGGTCATTACCCGCGCTCGCGCCTATAACGGTGGAGGTCGCACCGATTGGTACGTGCCTTCCAAGGATGAGCTCAACCAGCTCTACCTGCGCAAAGCAACTGTTGGAGGCTTTACAAGTACTTCCTATTGGAGCTCATCTGAAGTCTCTGCAACAAATGTCTATGAGCAAGATTTCGGTAATGGAAACTCGTGGAGCAATGGCAAGTCCGGCGCTGACACCCTGCGTCCGATTCGCTCCTTCTAGTCATCATTTGACCTGATGGCCAAGCTCTCGAAGTATGCAATAGATCTCTCACCTCTGCGCAAGTATCCAGATTTTCGCAACCTGTGGGCTGCTGGCTTGATCTCATATCTCGGCTCAATGATCACCTACGTTGCACTCCCCTTCCAACTCAAAGAGCTCACCGACTCCTACCTTGCCGTCGGTCTTCTCGGAATCATTGAGATCACACCGCTTGTGATCTTCGGCCTTTACGGCGGAGTCCTAGCCGATAGAGTCGATCGAAAGAAGATGATCTGGGCTACCGAAGCAGGCGCCCTCATTCTCGTCGCCTTCCTTCTCGGCAACTCCTTACTTGCAGAGCCCTCTGTCCTTGCTATCTATATTGCCGCCGGGCTATTTGCTGTTGTTGATGGCCTGCAACGTCCATCGATGAATGCAATTCTGCCCCGCCTGGTCTCTCACGAGGACCTTCCTAGCGCTAGCAATCTTCTGACACTTCGTTGGCAATTTGGATTCATCATCGGTCCCACTCTTGGTGGAATCATCTTCTCAACATTTTCAATTAGCGTCGGATATATCTTTGATATCGCTAC
>JACCDN010056112.1_pt1 | contig 10889 bp, 8 predicted proteins | sample 7441691 | NCBI WGS metagenome assembly JACCDN01 (sample SAMN15323439, study PRJNA562643) | freshwater metagenome | isolation source: river surface water | place: USA:Blue River Watershed | collected 2017-08-16
AAGCCCTTTCGCTGATCAATAGTGCTATCCAAAAACAACCTAAAGAAAACCTGTTTTGGGAATTAAAAGGCCAGCTGTTGTTGCAGCAAGATCGCAACAAAGAGGCGATCCCCGCGTTAGACAAAGCGATTGCTACCAACCCCAACTTTTTCCGCCCCTATATTTATCGCGGTATGGCTTATAAAGAGTTGGGCAATAGTGCAAATGCCGAGCGCGATTTGATCGCAAGCCAACGCCTGTTACCCACGCAAGAGGCAAGCGAACAGCTGGGTGAAATTGCCCTCGCCAAACGTGACTACACAACAGCCCGTACCTATTTTCAACAAGTAGCGGCAGGCGGTGGTACAGCTGGTGAGCGCGCTAAGGCAAGATTGGCGCAAATTCCACAGTAGAAAACCGCTTAAGTAAAAGCCCGCCTAAGGCAACCTAGGCGGGCTTTTTTGTGCCCGGCACCCTTGCGGGCGCGGCGCCAGCTTAGGTTCTGACAAAATATCGCCAAGCAAACGCGTTTGCTTAAGGGTATTTTTCACTAAATATGTTCCCTAGAACGACACCTTGCTTGCACGCGCCTAAGGTAGCCATGACGAAAACCGCGCAGGCGTATGTTCAACCGAGCAATCTCTAGCTTGGCTGATCAACAACACCGGATTGCAGTTCTACAGGGAGACCTCCTATTTGCCCGTTGGGAGGTTCACACCGGCTTTCGTACTCTGTAATAACAATAAATCTACAGGTACCTATGATGAAAAAGACTTATACAGCGGGCCTTATCGCCCATGCTCCAAAAGCGTTATTAGGCTTAGCAGGATTGGCATTCGCCAATATCAGCTTGGCGCAACTCGGCTTGCCCGCCACACTTCAGGCGGAAAGCTACAACTACATGAGCGGTATACAAACCGAAACCACCAGTGATACTGGCGGCGGCCTCAACGTGGGTTACATTGATAACGGCGATTGGATGGCCTATTCCAACCAAGTCGTTTCTATCCCCAGCACCGGCGCTTACGATGTGCAATACCGCGTGGCCAGCGCCAATGGTGGTGGCAGCATTCGCTTAGAGGAATCGGGCGGCGCTACCAACTACGGCACCATTTCCGTTCCGAGTACTGGGGGTTGGCAAAACTGGACCACCATTACCCAGCGCGTAACCCTGAGCGCAGGCAACCACACCTTTGGTGTAGTGGCAGCCACCGGTGGGTTTAATATCAACTGGTTCAAAATCAATGCAGTGCAAACCAACAGTCTTCCTGCCATTAAACAAAGCGGTCAGTACTGGGTTGATGCCAGCGGCAAACGCGTGAACCTGCGCGGCACCAATATCGGAAACTGGTTAATCCAAGAGTTTTGGATGATGGGCGGCTCCATGACGGGCATTAACGACCAGTGCGCCTTGGAATCCAAACTTTCCCAACGCTTTGGCAACACCGAAAAAGAGCGCTTGATGAAAGTCTTCCGCGACAGCTACATCACCACCCGCGATTTCGATTTAATGAAAGGCATGGGCATGAACGTTGTGCGCATCCCCTTCTTATACAGCCTTATCGAAAACGAATACGCGCCCTACACCTTGCGTCCAGACGCATGGCAATACTTGGATTGGGCCGTTAACGAAGCCGAAAAACGCGGCATGTACGTGATATTGGATTTGCATGGCGCCGTAGGTGGCCAAGCTGCTGCAAGCGAACAACACGATGGCTGTATTGGTGCTGCAGAAATGTGGACCAACAACACCTATTGGGACAGAACCAAATGGTTGTGGGACAACATTGCCCAGCACTACCGTGGCCGCACTGCAATCGCTGCCTATGATTTGTTGAACGAACCTTGGGGCACAGACGCTACTACCTTGGCGAATCGCTCTTACGAGTTATTTAACGTAGTGCGCGCGGCAGATCCCACTCACGTGATTTTATTGCCCGGCCACAACAGCGGCATAGACGCATACGGCAATCCGAATAGCCGTGGCTTAACCAACTCGTCTTTGTGGATGCACTTCTACCCCGGTTTGTGGGGCTGGAACGACACTGCAACTTATGGCGCAGGCCAAGCGAATATGCACGCCAACTGGTTGCACTGCAATCAAGATGGCACCGGCGAATCTTGCACATGGCGCGACAAAATCAATGGCATTCAAACACCGTTCCTCGTGGGCGAGTTCCAACCTTGGACGCTATTGGGCAGCTACGGCGGCCAAATCACCCGCAAAACCTACGACATTTACAACATGTACGGCTGGGCAGCAACCAACTGGGCGTACAAAACCACCTCTAACGCTGGCTCAAACGGCAACACCGATTCCTGGGGTTGGGGTATGGTTCAGAACAGCAGCAACGGCGGCACCATGAGCAATATTGATGTGAACTCCGCGAGCAGCGCGCAAATCGAAGCTTGGTTCCGCAGCTTTGCGACTCAGCCATTAGTGCGCAATGAAAATATCGCCTATTGGATGAACTGGAAACCCACCGTTGGTAACCGCGTTGAAGCCGAGATGTTTACCAATCACAAGGGCATCCGCATGGAAACCACCACCGACACCGGCGGCGGTTTTAACGCAGGCAGCACCGACGACAACGATTGGATGAGCTACCCCATCAACATTCCAACCAGTGGTAATTACACCTTCCAAGTACGCGTTGCATCACCCTATTCCGGTGGCCAATTAGTGCTGAGTAAAAACGGCGCAGATGTCGGGGTAGTTGCAGTACCCAACACTGGCGGCTGGCAAAACTGGCAAACGGTGAGCATCACCGTAAACCTCCAAGCCGGCCAACAAGACCTTTCTATTTTTGTGAGAAAAGGCGGCTGGAATATCAACTGGTGGCAGTTGAATGCGCAGTAAGATGTAAGTTGATTTAAGAAAGCGAAAAGCCAGTACAGAAATGTGCTGGCTTTTTTGTTTTTGGGGGCGGGTTTATTTTTGAGCCATAGATGTACTTGAGTTGATTGCCAGCTTATTATTTGACGCAGGCCGATAAGGCAGTCCAAATCGGCTAAAAAGTCATCTCATAGGAGTTTCGTTATGCAAACCGCAAAAGAACAAGTTAGGCAATTACTCGATTCATTGCCAGACAATGCCACGCTTAACGATATACGCTATCAATTAAATGATTCTCTCTACACACTCTATGTGCGCCAACAAATTGAATTAGGTATGCAAGATTCGCTCGCAGGCCGCGTTGTTTCCCATGCCGATATGAAGAAGCGCTATCAGAATGATAAGCGTTAATTGGACACTCAGAGCCCAAGCGGCGCTTGACGCTATTTACGATTACATTCATCAAGATGCGCCAATTTATGCCGAGCGTTTTGTTCAGCAAATTATTGATTCCGCAGATCGATTAGAAGCCTTTCCACTAAGCGGGCGTGTCGTGCCCGAAGCAGAGCGCGAAGATATACGCGAAGTTATTTTTCAGAATTACCGCATTATTTATTGGTTGGTAACCGAAACTCGCATCGATATTATCGCCGTAATTCATGGCAGTCGCGATCTTAGTAATCCTGAAAGCCAGCCTTGGGATATGCATTGAAAAGCCGATTGCAGCTAATTACTTAAAGCCAGTACAGAAATGTGCTGGCGTTTTTTTTGGGATGGTTGGATTTTGGGGTTGGGGGAGATATAGTCAGGGGCTGATTAATAAAAACATAGGCAACAAAACATGCGGGTCTATTATTACACTGCACAAGAATATGCGCTTTCAAACATTATAAATGAACGCCTCAAGATTTCTTTATTCGACGAGCTAAATGATCCTTTCGAGTTTCTTGGGGTTGATCTGTCTGACAAGGAATTCCAAACTGCTTTCAAGGCAGGAAGAGATGCCGTGGCAAAAAATTTTGGACTTATAAGCTTTTCGAAAGACTGGAATAATCCTTTGCTGTGGGCACATTACGGAGATAAGCATAAAGGAATTTGCCTAGGTTTCGATGTTGATGATTCACACATCAAAGAAGTTTTATATTTTCCCGAAAAAATTGTAAAAAAAATAGATATGGAAATTAAGCTTGGCGGACTCACCGAAGACGTTATCGAAAATTTAATGCGTACGAAGTACATTAAATGGGATTATGAAAACGAGGTTAGAGTATTTGTGCCCTTAGAAACAAAAGGCCTCTCAGGATTATATTTTACTAATTTTGAAGGTAATTTTGATCTTAAGGAAGTTATCCTAGGGCCAAGATGTCATCTTGAAATAGAAGATGTTGCCAAATATCTATGTTCATATAAGTCTGAGGTCACAATTCTACATTCAAAAATAACCTTCACAGATAAATATGAAGTTGTTAAAAACGAAGATATACCAATTTTTATTCACCAAGCTTAGCGAATATTATTAATAATTGTCAGAAGGCGCCTTCGGCTTTTCCAACCTACATATCAACGAGCATCTCCTCAATCCCAGGCTCCTGCTTGAGAAAGCAAGAATAAACATAAAATTAAATATTTAACCCCATAACGAGAAAGCGCAATTGAAAGCAGAATATTTTATTGGTATTAGGAACTCTATCGCTCATAAATGCAGGGCTCGCGCAATCAAAAGGTCGCAGTGGCTTAGGCTGGTGGTTCGGATCGCTCTTTGTTGGTCCAATAGCAACATTTTTAATTGTTGTACTGCCTCCGGTACCGAAAGTAGAAGATGACGCCTAATAATCTATCTCTCTCAAGCTGGCGCCCTGCAGCTCACGTAGGTTGGAAAAGCGAAGCGTCTTCCGACACAAATACATTTCCAACATTGCGCAAGAACTATTAATAATTGTCGGAAGGCACCTGCGGCTTTTCCAACCTACAAATCAACGAGCTTGAGAATACGAAAAGGAGAAAAAATGAAAACCGTAGGACTATTAGGTGGAATGAGCTGGGAAAGCACTGTTGGTTACTACAGAGCAATAAACGAAGGCGTTAAAAATAAACTGGGCGGTTTGCACTCTGCGCAAATTGCGATGGTGAGTGTGGACTTTGGGCCTATAGAAAAATTACAGCACCAAGGCGATTGGGAAGGCACTGCACTTATATTGGCGGAAGCCGCAAAAAGCATTGAGGCCGCCGGTGCAGATTTCCTACTCATTTGCACAAACACCATGCACAAAGTAGCGCCCCAAATTGAGCAAGCGATCAGCATACCTATTCTTCACATAGCGGATGCAACGGCAGAGAGGCTGATTGGCGATGGCATTAAAATGGTCGGTTTACTCGGCACGGCATTCACCATGGAGCAAGATTTCTATAAAGGCCGGTTAGAAGACAAATACGGGCTTAAGGTTATTACTCCCAATACCGATGACAGAAAAATCGTACACAACGTCATCTACAACGAGTTATGCCTTGGCAAAATTGAATTAACCTCAAAGCATGAATACCTCAGAATTATGAGTGAGCTATCTCTCAATGGCGCTGAAGCCATAATTCTTGGCTGCACTGAAATAAGCATGCTCGTTAAACAATCAGACACCAACGTACCTTTGTATGACACAACGGAAATTCATGCAAAGAAAGCAGTGGAAGAGCTGATTTAACATTTGCTAGACGCCGCCGCGCATTCCCAACCTACCATCAACGAGTTCAACATGTATCTAATCTCCAAGCTCTGTTTTGCATTGTGTCTTTCCCTACCGCTGATAGCCACGGCCGAAACAATCACCCTTTCAAGCGATGAAATGGCGTTCTTTCGCCATGTCATGTGTACCAGCGATGCAAGAGCACAAATTGAATTATTAGAAACTGCCGCCGACAAACACAAAGACGACATAGCCAAGCTGAAAAAACTGGCAGAGAGCAGCAAAGCCTTGGCGATTGCCGCCGGTGAAAAAGCCAATCGGAAAGAGGCCTATGTTCTGCAGTTTATTGAGCTAAAAACCCAAACCTCTATTAAAGCAAATAAGAGTTACATTGAAAAACGTGGTTTTGAGGCGTTTTCTGCCACAGCCACCAGCAGTCTATTTAAGATGTGTGGTGTGAACGACTAAACGTCTAATTTGCCCCCCTGACCCATCGCCTAAGCCAGTATCTACGCGGTTTTTAGGCGCTTCTCTGGTCGCCCTAGATTCCCGCAAACACGTTCGAATAAACCCACTCAAACGCAGTGCCAATTCCCACCTTCGCATTCTGGGTTCGAATACGTTTACTCGGGCGCAAGCTTTTCTGCTGTAGTGGAAGAATGCACGCTCCTAAGGCAATAACGATAAAAGCGGAGTATTCACCATGCATAACATAACCACGCGCGGCCTACGGCTGAGCGCACTCAGTCTTATTACATCGGCAAGTATTCTCGGCTTGGTCGCCTGTGGCGGCGGGTCGTCTTCTGGCGGTAGTAAAAGTTCGGCCAGCAGTGAAGTGAGTTCCAGTTCATCCAGCTCTGTGGTGAGCAGCAGCTCCTCGTCATCGTCTGCCCCAAGCGAAGGCTTAACCCTGTTGCGTACCGACGGGAACAAGTGGGTAAAAGCCAGTGGCAATAAGGTTGACCTCAAAGGTACCAACCTCGGCAACTGGTTAGTACAAGAGTTTTGGATGATGGGCCAAGGCGGTAACGGCGTTATCGACCAATGTACCCTTGAAAACAAACTCACTGAGCGTTTTGGCTACAGCGAAAAAGAGCGTTTGATTAAGCTGTTCCGCGATAGCTGGATAACCGAGCGCGATTGGGATCAGTTGCAAGCCTTCGGCTTTAACATTGTTCGCCTGCCCATTTTGTGGAATGTGATTGAAGACGAGAAAAACCCCAAAACCTTGCGCGCAGACGCTTGGCACTATTTGGATTGGACGATTGCCGAGGCTAAAAAACGCGGCATCTATGTAATCCTCGATTTGCACGGTGCAATCGGCGGACAAACTCCGAATGATCACACCGGTTGCTCTGGCCAAAACAAGTATTGGACGAGCAGCGAATACCAAGACCGCACCAAGTGGTTGTGGGAACAAATCGCCACTCGCTATAAAGACGAACCCGTGGTTGCGGCTTACGACCCGCTCAATGAACCTTGGGGTTCAACCGCTGAAGATATGGCAGTGCGCGTAACTGAGCTCTACGAGACCATCCGTAAAATCGACAGCAAACACATTGTTATGCTGCCTAGCCACTACGGCAATATCGAAGTGTACGGTGACCCCGTCGCCAAAGGCATGACCAATGTCGCCTTTGAATTGCACCCTTACCCCGGTTTGTTTGGTGATCGTCCTAACGATACCCACTACGACATTCACCGCGATTGGCTGCGTTGCGGCGCCACTGGTACCAGCGGCGTATGCGATTGGAACACCAAGATCACTGCACTTAAAACGCCATTGCTAATGGGCGAATTCCAACCGTGGCAATCAGCCGGTTTGGAGCTGGGCGGCAAAATTGCCCGCGCCACTTACGATACCTATGCGGGTTACAACTGGGCATCTACCAGCTGGGCTTATAAGTTAGTGAGCGCAGCAGGCGGCCAAGGTAAGGGTACTTGGGGCATGGTGACTAACGCCATTAACTCCAACAACGATACCGGTGTTGGCTTGGTTGCCAAGGCGAGCACCTGGGATTGCGCCAACTGGAACTCTACGTTTGCGGATGCCTGCGCCAAGAAAGCCACCAGCATTAAAGTGGGCGGCACAGGTTCTAAAACCTATTACTTTGTGATTAAAACCGGCGCTAACGCAGGTGCTAACCCAGACATTACCTACGACAAAATCAGTATTGTGAACGATGCCACCAAAGCTGAAGTCATCAAAAACGGCAACTTTGGCGCTAGCACTGACTGGACAACCTTGACCATCAGCGGCAGCGAAAACCTTGATTTCAACTACAGCGGCGCGGGCAAATTGCCGATTGGCAGTGAGGGTGCAGTCTTGCGCATTACTCGCCCAGACGGCGTAACCGGTGAAATCAACGGCGGTATTTACCAAGCCATTACCCTTGAAGGCGGCCAAAGCTACACCTTTAGCGGCACCTTTAGAGACAACGGCAGTGCGAATACTTGGGCAGAAATGTACCTTATCGATCAGGTGCCGGTTGAAGGTAAAGATGTATTGGATATGACTGGCAAAGTGGATTTCACCACCGCACCTATCGCCGATATTGAAAAGCTGTTCAAAAGCTTTGCCACCCAGCCTTATGACGTGAATAGCGGTTTGGCCAAGTATTTACCGGGCACAGCAACCACTATTTACACCCTGCCCAAGCGCCCAACCGGTTTGAAACTGGTACAAGGCACCGGCAGCGTTACGCTTAATTGGGATGCCAATACCGAAGCCGACCTCACCGGTTATAAAGTCTACCGCGGTCTTACCCCGAGCAGCGGCACAGTGTTAGCAGAAGGCGTGAAACTCAACAGCTATGTTGATTCTACCGCCGTAGATGGCACCACTTATTACTACAGCGTAGTTGCGGTTGATGCCGAAGACGAAAGCTACCCTAGCGATGAAGCCGCCAACAAAATCAACTACACCGCCCTGCCCGGCAAAGTTGAAGCAGAAGCCTATACTTCTATGTCTGGCATACAGCTGGAAGACTGTAGTGATACCGGTGGTGGTAAAGATGTAGGCCATTTTGATACCGATGATTTCATCGAATTCAAAGTGTCAGTCGCCACCGCAGGTAACTTCACTATCGACTACCGCTTGGCGACCGCCAATGGCAGCACTGGCTTTGAAGTTTTAATTGATGGCGTAAAAGTGGATGGCATGGCCGTACCTAACACCGGCGGCTGGCAATCTTGGAAAACCTACGCCAGCCCAAGTTTTGCGCTGACTGCAGGCAACCATACCTTGCGATTTAAATCGATTGGTAAGGAATGGAACATTAACTACTTCGAGGTGAAAGCGGCTAATTAAAAAGGCCACGGGAGTGGGGTAAGCGCGTTGCTCACCCCATTTTTTATCTATCACAAGAGAACAGCTATGAAGAAGACCCTGTGTACAACCGCTCTCCTTGGCATGATGACCGCGAGCCTCGGCATTGCTGCCGAGCCGGCATCAACCACTGCAGCTAAAACCATTAGCGTTTACACCACCGCTAAAGATAGCGCTCGACGTTTAACTCTGACCGATACGCTCAGCCTCAAACCCGGCCAGCAACCGCCGGAAACTGACATAGCCGTATTCGTAAACCCCGATAAACGCTTCCAAACCTTTTTTGGTATGGGCGGCGCCATTACCGATGCCAGTGCCGAAGTGTTTAGCACCCTAAAACCGGCCAAAAAATCCGAATTCCTCAAAGCCTATTACGACCAAAAGGACGGCATAGGTTACAGCCTGCTACGCACCACTATTCACAGCTCAGATTTCAGCAGCGGCAGTTACACCTACATCAAAGAAGGCGATAAAGAGCTGACCAGTTTCAGCATCGCCCACGACAAAAAACATCGTTTGCCGATGATCAAACAAGCCATTGCAGCGGCGGGTGGCAAAATCACCACATACGCCAGCCCATGGAGCGCACCGGCATTTATGAAAACCACCAATAACATGCTGCAAGGTGGCAAGTTATTACCCGAGTACAACAATGCGTGGGCCACCTACTTCACCAAATTTATTAAAGCCTACGAGAAAGAAGGTGTACCGATTTGGGGGATTACCGTACAAAACGAACCCATGGCAAAACAGACGTGGGAATCCATGATTTACACCGCCGAAGAAGAACGCGATTTCCTTAAAAATCACCTCGGCCCCATCATGGCTAAAGAAGGTTTGGGCGATAAAAAGATTGTGGTTTGGGATCACAACCGCGATTTAATTAACCATCGCGTGAACACGATTTTGGGCGACCCAGAAGCGGCTAAATATGTGTGGGGTGTAGGTTTCCACTGGTACGAAACCTGGACAGGTGCCGAGCCATTGAACCGCAATGTGGCTGAAGTTCACCAAGCCTACCCTAATGTGAATTTGCTGCTCACCGAAGCAACCGTGGAAAAATTCAACGCCGAGCGCTACCAATACTGGCCCAACGGCGAACGCTATGGCCACGCGATCATTAACGATTTCAACTCAGGCGCCGTAGGCTGGACTGACTGGAACATTCTGCTGGATCAAAACGGCGGCCCCAATCACGTTGGCAATTTCTGTTTTTCACCGATTCACGCCGATACTAAAACGGGCGAGTTGATTTACACACCGAGCTATTACTACTTGGGTCACTTCTCTAAATTTATTCGCCCCGCGGCTGAACGTGTAAGCGCCGCCGCTAGCCGCAGCACGTTACTCGTTACCTCATTTATGAATAGCGATAACAGCTTAGCAACTGTGGTTATGAACCAAACCGATAAGTCCATCGCCTATCGTTTGTTTATTGGCAACCAAGAAACCAGTGTGAATATTCCCGCTCACGCGATTCAAACGCTCGTTTATTAACTCTCACAGGTCACCCCTTTCGCTGTTTTTCTCCACCCCTTGCTGCTTAGATTCCCCAATCTAAGCAGCTTTTTTGTTTTTAGAATGGTAATAATTTCTAGACTTAATCACTCTACTCAATACAGCCCTTGGTCAGCTTTGTTATGAAAGAACAAAGCAAGAAACCTGTATACCTAGGAATTGGTAATCTTTAAGGCTGGCGACTAAGCTAAGACCTAACTCAATAACAATAGCGTTTGGCGCTCAACCATTATGAAAAATTACTTCCTTTGGAGCTGCGCCTTTGCGAACTTATTAATAGTCGCTTTCTTTTCTAGCTTTAGTCTTATGGGACTCATGATCGGCTTGGTCGTATTTGGAATTACCTTGGCGGCTGGCTTTTCAGTTTCGACTGGCCAGAGGGCAGTCTCTACCGCAACGCTGGCAGATGAATCCAAAGGCGCAAAAACCAAAGCCGTACAAAATATCAGTACCGCGGCCACTTCCATCGCCATTGGCGGCGCAACTCTCTCCAGTTTTATAGAAAAACTTACGGCATCTTTGGGCAAACAAGTTGAGCACGCCAAAGAAA
>JACCDN010700185.1_pt1 | contig 10889 bp, 5 predicted proteins | sample 7441691 | NCBI WGS metagenome assembly JACCDN01 (sample SAMN15323439, study PRJNA562643) | freshwater metagenome | isolation source: river surface water | place: USA:Blue River Watershed | collected 2017-08-16
GGCTGGCAATCCACTCGTGCGTCTCCTGATCCGGATAGATGATGCGTGTCGCCTGCCCGACCAGATCGTCAAGCGGGTGTTTGAACAACTCTGACATGGCCGGATTGGCCGACAGTATCTGACGGTTGGCGATATGTGCAATCGCCATCGGGCTGGCATCCAGCATGGTCTGCAGCTCGGCAGTGCGCTCCGTCACCAGTTCCGCCAGGTGATCGCGGTGGTGAATCAGCTCTGCCTCGGTGCGTTTGCGCTCGGTAATGTCGCGCAGAATCAGCAGGAACTCGGCCTCGCCGTATTGCGTCACCCGTGCCTCGAACGCCATGACTTCGCCGCCCAGGCGCCAGTCGAATTCGAAACGTTCGGTGCGTCCGGTGGCTTCGGCGTCCAGCATGGCAATCTGCAGACGGCTGGCCACTTCGCGCGGCAACCATTCGTCCGGCGCCGATTTGAGCGGCTTTACCCGCAGATTGTCGTTGAGCACACTCTGCTTGCTCTGGAAATCCACCACCATGCCAAGGCGATCCAGGCGCACGATGGTGTCCGGCAAGGCGTTCAGAATCGCACGATTGCGCTGGCCGGAAATCCGCAGCGCCTCCTCTGCCGCCTTGCGCTCGCTGATGTCGAGAATCGAGCCAACAACTGCGGGACGGTTGTTGAAGGTGCTGCGCTGCATGGAAATCAGAGCAAAAAACGGCCGGCCATCACGCTTCAGCAAACAGATCTCGATCGGCGCCACGTATTCGTCGGCAGCCAGCGCGGCATCCTGCATATCGGTAAAGGTAAAGCGCCACTCGGGCGCAATCAGCTTCATCGGGTCATCCAGCGCCAGCAGTTGCTCACGCTCGTAGCCGAAATACTGAGCCAGCGTCGGGTTGGCAAACTGGATCTTGCCGCCCTGCAACACATAAATGCCGATGTAGCTGGCATCGAGAATCGCACGGTGTTTGTATTCACTCTCAAACAACATGCGCTCGGTACGCTTGCGCTCGGTGATGTCGCGGGCAATGCCGACAAAATAGCGCCGGCCTTCCAGCTCCACCTCGTTAACCGTCAATTCCAGCGGAAAATGTTCGCCTGACTTGCGCATCGCAACGATTTCCCTGCGCACACCACGTGCAGTCGGTGAGGCCGCCGAATCCAGCAGCTCCGACAGCAGGCCGACATCGTTATCCGACAAGGGTGGCAACAACATGCTCACCGGATGGCCAATGGCATCTGCCTGTTTGTGACCAAACACCTGCTCCGATGCGGGATTGAACAACTCGATCAGGCGCCGCTCATCCCAGAGGATGATGGCATCGCTGGTGTTGTCCAGCACCGTGCGCATGCGCGCCTCACTGGCCCGCAGCGCCAGCTCGGCCTTTTCGCGGTCATCCAGCGAGCGCAGCAGCACCTGGTTGCCCAGCGACACCTGTTCGGTGCGTTCCTGCACCAGTCGGGCAACAAACCGTGCGCGATGCTGGATGTAATAAACGGTAACGGTGACAAAACCAACCAGCGCCAGCCCGGCAAACAGGTTGACCCAGGGATAGATGCCATGGCTCGGTTCGTCCATCTCTCCATGTACGGCCCACATCTGGTTGCTGACCTGAATCCGCCGGCTGTACACCCAGACCTTGCCATGCCCCGGCTCGGCGGCATCGCTGGCAGGATAGAGGCGGCGGCCGAAACTGGCATCGGTCATATCCAGCAAGGTCAGACGTACCTCGCGCCCCAATGGATCAGGTGCCCGCCGATAAACGCCTTGCATCAGCCTGGATAAGTCGATCAGGGAAAAGCTCAGCCCGGCAACAGGAGCCATCTCTCCCTTCTCGCCATAAGGATGCAGCAGCAGCAACAACGCGGCATTCCTGCCCTGAAAATCAGCCCTGAACAGCTGGCTGAGCGTAGGCTTGCCACTTCGCCACGCCTCGTTGATGGCCTGGCGCAGAATCGGATTGGCAGCAAAATCGGTGCCTTCACCGATGCTGCCGCGTGGCCGCACAAAATACACCGGATAGAGATAGGGGTGCACAGCAACGCCCTGCTTGCCAGTTGCCAGCCGGGCGCTGTTGAACACATGAAAATCCGGGAAATGCTCTCGCGCCTCAGCCTCGAAATCTGCCAAGGCAATACGCGGCACGCGTCCGAGCCGGCCAGACGCGAGCACTTCTTCGCGCTCTTGTGGCAATTGCGAACCAAAACGGTCGAACTGGTAATAGGTCAGCCGTGGATCTGTGGCAAACAGGGCGTGATAGGTTTGCACACCACGCTGGATATCCTGCAAGGCCTGTTGCAGCACATTGACCTTGACCTCGACTTGCGCCTGGAACTGGCGGCGCAATTTGCGCTCGGCATCCTGCATCTCGGCCACCGACACCACGCCGACCACGGCAATACCGATAATGGCGGCAATCCAGGTGGGCAAAAGGCGGGGTATGCGCAAGCTAACCTCAATCAGTGTTTCATCGAAAGCGTCGGCGGACGGCGGACGGCGGACTGCACCCGCCTTGGCCGCTGCCACATCAGGAATTCAAGGCAGCGGGCAAGGGCTGAATGCAGTATAGGCATCAGACTCCGGCCTTTGAAACCAGAGCCGGAAAATGCAGGGAATCAGGACAATTCGCCGTGCAGCGCAACAAACTCCTGCGTCAGCTTGTGCTTCGGATCGAGATAGATCATCGGCCGCGACTGCTCGTGTGACTCGCGAATCTTGATCGACGACGACAGATAGGCATTCAGCACCGGCAGGCCTTCACTCTTCAGCTCTTCCACCAGCTTGGTGGGCAGCGAGGCACGCGCCTGGAACTGGTTGACCACAATGCCACCCACTTCCAGCCGGGGATTATGGTCTTCACGAATCTCCCGTACGCTGTCCAGCAGGCTGTAGAGCGCCTTGCGCGAGAAATCGTCGCAATCGAACGGAATCAGGCAGGATTCGGCGGCGATCAATGCCGATAAGGTATAGAAATTCAGCGCCGGCGGGGTATCGATATAAATCACGTCGAAATCGAGATCTTTTAGCGAATCGCGCAGCTTGAAAATCTTGTAGCGGGATTCCAGCTTGCTCTGCAGATCCGACAACGAAGGGTGCGACGGCAGCACCGACAGGTTTTCATAAGGTGAGGCGTGAATGAAGTCGCTGGCCTTTTTTGAATACAGGCTGAAGCTGAGTGTCTGTTCGAACAGATCGGCGACAGAGGATTTCAGCTCGCTGCCGGCCTGGCCAAGAATGTAATGTGTGGCATTGCCCTGCGGGTCCAGATCCACCACCAGCGTGCGCAAGCCCTGTGCTGCACTGATCGCGGCCAGATTGGCAGTAATCGTCGATTTGCCGACCCCGCCTTTTTTATTGAACACCACTCTGCGCATCCGTCTTCTCCCTTATATCCCTGTCAATACGTATCTGTATCGGAATTCAATCAATTGCGCAAATTCTACGCCGAGGGCCGCTGCTTGGCGATATTTGCGCACAGCGCACAACATTTCTGCATTCAAGTACGGGCTGCGCTTTCATGTTGCAGCACACAAAACACGCTTCAGTGGCACATCATCTAGTGCTAACATTCGCCACCGACAAAACTGCGGCATGCCGCTTTTGCCTTTCAAACAGGATTTCGACCTCATGCAAACCGGTGTATCGAGACAACCCCTTGCCGCACTCACTCTGGGCGCAATCGGCGTGGTGTATGGTGATATCGGCACCAGCCCGCTCTATACCATCAAGGAGTGTTTCACCGGGCATTCGATTCCGCTGATTACCGAAAACATCTTCGGCATCATGTCGCTGATTTTCTGGTCGGTGCTGCTGGTGGTATCGCTCAAATACGTGATTTTCATCCTGCGCGCCGACAATAACGGCGAAGGCGGTATCCTGGCGCTGATGTCACTGGTACTCCGGACACTGGAAAAAAATCCGCGCGGTAAATGGTATGTGATGCTCGGCGGCGTATTCGGTGCGGCGCTGTTTTATGGTGACGGCATGATCACGCCGGCCATTTCAGTGCTCTCCGCAGTCGAGGGGCTGGAGCTGATTGCACCGGCCCTGCACCATTACATCATTCCCACCACGATTGCGATTCTGGTGATGCTTTTCAGCCTGCAGCGACAAGGTACACACAAGGTTGGCAAGCTGTTTGCACCGATCATGCTGCTCTGGTTCAGCACACTTGGCACGCTGGGGCTGGTCAGCATCAGCCAGACGCCGGAAATCCTGCAGGCAATCAACCCGCGCCATGGCCTAGTGTTTGTGGTGGAACATCGCTGGGAAGCTTTTCTGGTGCTGGGCTCGGTAGTGCTGGCACTGACCGGGGCGGAAGCGTTATACGCCGACATGGGGCACTTCGGACGCGCGCCGATTCGGCTGGCCTGGTTTGGATTCGTGTTGCCGGCGCTGCTGCTCAATTATTTTGGCCAGTGCGCGCTGCTGATGCGCCAGCCAGAAGCCGCAAACAACCCGTTCTACCTGCTGGCACCGAGCTGGGCGCTGGTGCCGATGGTCATCCTGTCGACGGCGGCGGCCATCATTGCTTCGCAAGCGGTGATTTCCGGCGCATTTTCGCTCACGCGGCAAGCGGTGCAGCTGGGTTATCTGCCCCGCCTGGCAATCCTGCACACATCGGAAAAGGAAATCGGCCAGATTTACATTCCGGCAATCAACTGGATGTTGCTGGGCGCCATCATTCTGCTGGTACTGGGCTTTCGCACTTCCGGCAATCTGGCAGCCGCCTACGGCATAGCCGTCACCGGCACGATGGTTGTGAGCACCGTACTGGCATTCATTCTGGTGAAAAACACCTGGCGCTGGCCGCTGTGGCTGAGCACGCTGATGCTGGTCTTTTTCCTCTCGCTGGATCTGGCGTTTTTCAGCGCCAATGCCATGAAGATCCTTGATGGAGGCTGGTTCCCGCTACTGGCCGGCCTGTTGCTGTTTACCCTGCTCACCACCTGGAAACGTGGCCGGCAAATCCTGTTCGAGCGGCTATCCGCAGACTCGCTGCCGCTGGAGGGCTTTGTCAAATCGCTGGAAGCTTACCCGCCCACCCGCGTGCAGGGCACGGCAGTCTTCATGACCAGCACCAGCGAAGGTGTGCCACACGCGCTGCTACACAATCTGAAACACAACAAGATCCTGCACGAGCGGGTGGTGTTCCTCAATATTTTCACTGAAGACATCCCCTATGTGCCGGATATCGACCGGATCCAGGTGCGTCAGCTGGGTCAGAGCTTCCATTTCGTTACCGCCTCCTACGGTTTCAAGGAAGCACCGGACATGCCGGAAATCCTTGAAGCCTGTGGCCAGCTGGGGTTGAAGATGGACATGATGGACACCTCTTTCTTCCTCTCGCGCGAGACATTGATCCCGAGCAAGATGCCGGGCATGGCGCTGTGGCGCGAAAAGATATTCTCGCTGATGTCACGCAACGCCATGCGTGCCACCGACTTCTTCAAGATTCCCACCAACCGCGTGGTGGAGCTCGGCACCCAGGTCGAAATCTGACCGTTCTCACAGGGCCGAGATACCTCAGCCCTGCCTCAGCGCTTAACGGTCAATGCCTGCACCTGTTATGATGCAGGCATTCCCACCAGCCGGACTTTCTTCAATTGCAGCGCGGCATTATCTGTTTTTCCGAGGCGGCACTCTGGTTGTGCCGGCGCCTGGCCGCATCGCAGCAGACTTTTGCGCTGCTCTGCCCCGGCACCGATCCGGCCGGCCTCGCCACACAGGCCTGCCAGACCTTGCCCGAGCTGCTGGGCCGCCTGCATCCCGCACGTGAAATCTGGTTGCTGGAACCAGAGCCACGGGTGTTACCTGTATTCGAAATGCTGCTGTCCGATCTGCTGGCGGGCGACGTTGTCGTGGATGCCGGCAATACCGATTTCCGCATTGCCATACAGCGACAGCAACAGGCAGCGTTGCAGGGTGTGGCTTATGTCGATGTCGGCATTTATCTCAACCCCTGGGGACCCCAATACGGCTTTGCGCTGACAGTGGGAGGCGATCATCCCGCCCTGCAGCAGGTGGCCGCCACGCTCGATGCACTGGCCCCCGTGCCGCAACAGGGCTGGCTGCATTGCGGCCCGGCCGGCTCGGGCCTGTTCATGCGCCAGTTGCAGCGCACCGTAGAACAGGCTGTCGCGCGCAGCGTGTCACGCGCCCATCAGGATTTTCACCGCAACGGCCTGCAGGACATCCACTACCCGCAGATTGCGCAGTTATGGCAGGAGGGCAGCGAATTGCGCCATGCCTTGCAACAACTGGCGGGCAGTTATCTCGGGCAGGTTGATCCGGATCAGGCATTCGAGCCGTTTTACGCCGTCAGCCATGCAGATGCGGCCGGCCATAGCTGGCCGGCACTGGAACTGGCACGCATCATCCAGTTTGCTGCCGATGGCAGCCAGCATTTCGAGCAGCAGATTCTGGCGCTGTTACGCAGCGCCCCCGGTAGCTATTCCGTCTGAGCCATCAGGCTCGCCATATCTGCTCCGGCAACCCAGTCGATCCAGCGATCCAGCGCATCCACCGCCTGCCCGGCACGGGGGTGATTGACCATTCCGACCACAATCCACTTGCCATCGGGCCGCTGCACATAACCGGCGACAGCACGCACACCTTCCAGCGAGCCGGTTTTGATATGCGCCTTGCCGGCGGCGTTTTTATCCTGCAGGCGTTTTTTCATGGTGCCATCCAGCGCCACAATCGGCAGACTGCTTTCAAACTCCGGCGCCAGCGGGCTGCTTTGTGCCAGATCCAGCACATCTGCCAGGGTTGCGGCACTCGCCCGCTCCTTGCGCGACAGGCCGGAACCATTTTCCAGCACCAGGCCGGATGTGGCCACCCCGCGCCTCTGCAGCCAGTCGCGCAAGGCAGACTCTGCCGCCGGTAACGGATCGGTGCCGGCCAGCAGCGGATTTCCGCCCAGCGCGATGTATAACAGCCGCGCCTGGGTGTTATTGCTGAACTTGTTGATATCGCGGATCACCTCCACCAGCGGTGCAGACGCATGTTCAAACCACAAGGTCGCGTCTGCAGACAGCATTGCCTCACGCACCCGGCCACTCAGCTCACCGCCCATATCGCGCCATAAATAGGCAATCAATGCAGCGCTGTAGTCGGCGTGCGACAACAGGCCGAGATAATAATCACGCTCGCCACAGGCGGCACGGTAGCGACCGGAGAACACCACCCGATTCGGCTCCGGTACCTCGACCTGCAGGCCATTTTTCCACTCGCCACATGGACGGGAATCCAGCGCCAGGCGATTTTCCAGCTGCAACTCCGGCAAGGGCGGATCAGCCAGTAGCTGCACCTGGCTGCCGTTCGGCAACAAACGGAAACGCACTGTCTTGAAATTGCTCAGCAACGGATCGGGCGTCACGTTGTAGGGTTTCAGCGGCGTATCGTCAAACACCTCGCCCGGCGGCAGTTGCCAAAGACTGCGGTCCAGCAGGATATCACCCTCGATGCGGCGCACCCCGCGCAGCTTGATTTGCCGCAACAGCAGCCAAAGCTGTTCCAGCGTCAAGCGTGGATCGCCACTGCCGCGAATCCACAGATTGCCGCGCAAGACGCCATCCACCACTTCGCCCTGGCGAAACACGCCGGTATTCCAGCGATAGCCCGGACCCAGCAGCTCGAGCCCGGCAAAGGTGGTCAACAACTTCATGGTCGAGGCCGGATTCATCGCCACATCACTGCGCCAGGCAACCCGGTTGGCTTGCCCTACCGGCCGCGCCAGCAAAGACACATGACTCAGCGGCACATCCGCCGCAGCAAATGCCTGCCTCACCTCCGACGGCAAAGGCGGTGCCACTGGCCGCTTTGCCCAAACCGCGCTATACATAAGCACAGACGCAACAATCAGGGCCAGGCGCCCGTGAACCTGCAAGGTTTTCATCATCAGAAACACATTCCACCGATTATTCAGATTGCAGCTATGGCTGCTTGTGCTGCTGTCGTGGCCGGTGCTGGCCGGCGATAGCCTGGCACTGTTTTATGGCGCCCAGCCACCGCTGAATGCACTGCGCGCCTATGATCACGTGGTGCTGGAGCCCGACCACGTGCAACAGGCGCCAAACGACGACAGCACCCGCTGGTATGCCTATGTCAGCGTCGGCGAAGTCCATCCGCAGCGCGCTTACCGGCAGCACCTCCCCGCCGGCTGGATCATTGGCCGCAACACGGCTTGGGCCGCCGACATTATTGACCAGAGCCAGCCGGAGTGGCCACGCTTTTTCCTTGAGCGAGTGATCACGCCGCTCTGGCAACGTGGCTACCGCGGCTTCTTCCTCGATACGCTCGACTCCTATCAACTGGCAAGCCAGGATGCGACCAGCCGGCAGCAGCAGGAACAAGGGCTGCTGCGCGTACTGCAACTGATCAAACAACACTATCCGCAGGCGCGCCTGATCAGCAATCGGGGTTTTGAGCTGCTGCCACAGGCAGCACCGTATATCGACATGCTGGTAGCGGAATCGCTGTATCAAGGCTGGGATGCGGCTAAAGGCCAGTATCGCCCGGTGCCCGCCGCAGACCGCGAATGGCTGGCTGCCAAGCTGAAGCAGGTGCAGCAGCAATATCAGAAGCCGGTGGGGGTGATTGATTATGTCGACCCGCAGCAGCCACAACTGGCGCGTGACACCGCACGCCGGATCGCGGCCGACGGGTTTATTCCCTGGGTCAGCACACCAGGGCTGGATCAAATGGGGACAGGTGTGCGGCAGGCGCTGCCACGCAAGGTGCTGATATGGTACGACGCCAGCGAAAGCAGTGACCTGATGGATGCGTATGTCAGCCGCTTTCTCGTTATGCCGCTGCAATATCTGGGCCTGGAGCCGGAGTTCCGCGACATGAATACACCCTTGACCGGCACAGTGCCTGACCGGCGTTATGCCGGCATCGTGGCCTGGGGCAGCAGCGGCAACAGCATCAAGCTGCGGGCCCCTCTGCGCCATGCGCGCCAGCAAGGCATACCGGTTGTGATGCTGGCCGATCCAGCCTTCGCGCTCGACCATGCCAGCCTGGCCGAATGGGGCATGGAGCCAGGTTTGGCTCCCAGTGCGTCCGACAGCATTGATTACCGCGCCAACCACCCGGCAGCGGGATTCGAAATCGGCCCGTTTACACGTCACAGTCAGCTGCAGCCGGTGCGTCTGGCTCCCGGCAAAGGCAGCAGCTGGCTTAGCCTGTGGCAAGGGCAGAACCCGCTTGCCGACGCAGTGGCGATAACCGACTGGGGCGGATATGCGCTGACACCTTTTGTCATCAGCGAATTGCCCAACCAGACATTCCGCTGGGTCATTGATCCGATCGCATTTCTGCGTGCCGCCTTGCAACTGCCGCCACAGCCAGTGCCGGATGTCACCACCCACGTCGGCCGCCGGGCGTTGCTGACGCATATCGACGGTGACGGTTTTGCCAGCCGTGCGGAAATGCCGGGGCAGCTGTTTGCCAGCGAAGTGATGCTGAAACAGGTGTTGCAGCGTTACCGCCTGCCGGCAACAGTATCGGTGATTGAGGGCGAAACCGGCAGCAGCGGGCTTTTTCCGCCCCTGTCACCCCGTCTGGAAGCCGTTGCCCAGGCGATTTTTCGCGAACCGTATGTCGAAATTGCCAGCCACTCGTATTCGCATCCATTCTTCTGGCAGGCAATTGGCGCGCGTGACGATTCTGGCGAAGGCTACAACCTGCCGATTCCGGGTTACAAATTCGACCTGCAACGCGAAATCGCGGGTTCGAGCGACTACATCAACCAGCGCCTGGCGCCCCCCGGCAAATCCACCAAGGTATTTCTCTGGACCGGTGACTGCAATCCGGGCCCGGATGCACTGCAGTCAACCAGGCAGGCCGGGCTGCTGGCAATGAATGGCGGCGACACGCTGATCACCCGCAGCCTGCCGAGCCTGACGGCAGTGGCGCCACTGGGCATCCCCAAGGGTGATGGCTTCCACGTTTTCGCCCCCAACCAGAACGAGAATGTCTACACCAACAACTGGACCGGGCCGTTTTACGGTTTTGAGCGGGTCATCGAAACGTTCGAGATGACCGAAACGCCGCGCCGCCTCAAACCCGTCAACATCTATTACCATACCTACGCGGCCAGCAAGCTGGCATCGCTCAAGTCATTGCACAAGATTTACGACTGGGCGCTGAAGCAGCCGCTGCACCCCGTGTTTGCCTCCGATTACATCCAGAGCGTGCATGATTTCAACGCCACCACCCTCAGCCGGGAGGGTGCAAGCTGGCACATTCGCACCGGCCCGGCACTGCGCACGCTGCGCATCGACAATAGCCAGGGCTATCCGGACATGTTGCGTAGCCGCCACATTGCCGGATTCAAACAGCAGGGTGACGTCCGTTACCTGCACCTGAGCGGGCCGCAGGCAGAGCTGGTGCTTAGCCCGCAGGCACCAACCCTGCCCTATCTGGTCGAGGCAAACGGCAAGATCAGCCATTGGCAGCAGCAGGACAACCTGCTGCAAGCCAGGCTGGAGGCGCATGTACCACTGCAATTTGCATTCGCCAACCTTCAGTCCTGCCAGCTGACTGCCGATAACCGGACTTTGAAAGCGTCGCGCGTGAGCGACAATATTTATTTCTTCTCGCTGCCCAAACATGCTGTTGCCACGATCCGAATTGAATGCCGCCCCCAGGGCGCGTGAGCGGCTGTTTCCGTGGTGGTCGATGCTGCTGTTCGGCATCGTCGTCGCGCTGGCACTGCTGCTGTTTTTTCCGCAGCGCTGGCTATTGGCACAGGTGGAACAGACGCATCCTGGTGATCAGCTGAATCTGCAATACCTGCAGGCACTGCTCGAAGCGCAGCCGGACGATGTCGAACTGCGACTGGCGCTGGCACGGCAACAACTGGCGGGCCAGTCCTGGCAGGCGGCCAGTGACACGCTGCAACCCC
>JACCDN010071498.1_pt1 | contig 10888 bp, 10 predicted proteins | sample 7441691 | NCBI WGS metagenome assembly JACCDN01 (sample SAMN15323439, study PRJNA562643) | freshwater metagenome | isolation source: river surface water | place: USA:Blue River Watershed | collected 2017-08-16
CTGCACCTTGAACGTTATTATACCTTTGGCCTAAGCATGTTACAGCTCATGCTGCTGCTAGGAAGTATAGGTCTGGCCGCCGCTGCCATTTACGAGTGGCTACACTAGAATTTTTGCTCCGGTGGCACAGTGGATAGCGCGGTCCCCTCCTAAGGGACAGGTCGGCGGTTCGAATCCGCCCCGGGGCACCCATAAAATCCTTTAAAATCAATACGATATCTTCTTTGGCTGATCGAATCCAAGCCAAGACAGCATCTTCGCCTTCCTTTAAGGCTTCTTCCACTGTCTCCCCATCGGCCATACATCCAGGTAAATCTAAGTATTCTACTTGATAACCGCCACCCTCTTCTTCAGAAAGAGGTTTAATGGTTAAAGGATATTTTAGGTTAGCCATCTATTTTCTCTACGAGTTCCATAAACTGTTTTATATAATTGGGCTTAAAATGTTTTTTTAACGTGACCATACAAGAAAACCACCGACACATAAAGACACAACCTCATACATTCTTTCTGGCAAGCACCTGCAACCACTCATTATGAATATTTTGTATATTTGATTTACTTTTCCATATTTCTAAAACTTTTAACTTTGGAAATTTCTTGATAAATACCTCAAAACTCTTAACTGTAAATCTACTAAATAATCGCCCATTTTCCAATGTCTGTTCTTCTCCGTATTTAAAGGAGATATACCATATGCCTTTTGGCTTTAATGCAGCAATAAATTTATCAAAAATACTTGGCAAATCTTTCTTGCTAATATGCAATAAAGACGCACAAGTCCAAATACCATCAAAAGACTCATCAAAATTTATCATGGAAAATTTTTGGTGCAAAACGGCAGTAGGCACTCGTTTTTGAGCATGTTTCACCATTTCAATTGAAGCATCAAGCGCTGTGACAGAATTACCCGATTTGACAAAATACTCACTATCTCTACCAACTCCGCATCCTGCGTCTAAAATGTATGCTGGCTTAGGCAATAATGACAAGAATTTATTATAAGAGTCTTGCATGTCTATCTTGATTGTGCGTTCAAAATAACTCTGATGATTGTTATTATAATATTCGATTGTAGACCTGGTATAGTTTTTCATTAACACATCCTAATTTTTCATATTTTCTGTTACTTCCAAGGTCTGTAAGGAAGGTCGAAAAGGTGTGGTACTTAGGTTGCTACAAAACACTCATAAAGCCCAATTTCAATCCTTGAATCAGGGAATGGGAATTGATTGTGAACACTTAACCCCCACAAAATCCCCACAAAGGGCATTTTGAGGGTTGATACAGGAAAGCATAAATTGTTCGTTTTTAAGTCTTTTTATAGGACTTTTTGATTGGCTGGGGGACTAGGATTCGAACCTAGGTAAACAGAGTCAGAGTCTGTTGTCCTACCACTAGACGATCCCCCAAGGCGCTTAGCGTTTAGAGTATTGTGGTCGCTTACGGGCTTTACGACGGCCCACTTTTTTGCGTTCTACCACACGCGCATCAGACGTTACAAAACCTGCTTTACGCAAAATACGTCTAAAAGAATTAGGATCTTCTGTTTCACCAGCGGCTATCGGCGCTAGGCCTTCTTCTTGAAACTGAATTAACGCCAAGCTAATACCACGACGTATGGCTTCAGCCTGCCCCGTGGTTCCCCCACCTTTGACGGTGCTCATAATATCGAAACGATCTATGCTATCGAGCAAGGCTAAGGGTTGACGGATGACCATACGGGCTGTTTTACGACTAAAATACTCATCCAGACTACGGTTGTTCACCGTAATAATCCCCGTGCCTAAACGCAAAAACACACGTGCGGCAGAGGATTTACGACGACCTGTGCCGTAATTATAGTTCTGGGATTTCTTCAGTGTTACTACTTTCGACATATTAAAACTACCTCAATTAAGCTTCAATCTCTAAAACGCGGGGTTGTTGTGCACTATGGGGATGATCCGTGCCTGCATAAACTTTTAGTTTAGTAAGCATGGCCCTACCTAAAGAATTCTTAGGTAACATGCCCTTCACGGCCAATTCAATCACCCTATCAGGATAACGTGCCATCAGTTTCTCAAAGGATTCTGATTTTAAGCCGCCTGGATAAGAACTGTGATGATAGTAGATTTTATCGGTTGTCTTATCACCTGTCACCCGAACGCTCGCTGCATTCAGAACCACGATGTAGTCCCCGGTATCCACATGGGGTGTATATTCAGGCTTATGTTTACCCCTCAAGCGGCGGGCAATTTCCGTGGCCAAACGGCCTAAAATCTTATCTTTTGCATCCACTACGAACCAATCGTTCTGGGCCTCATGGGTTTTCATACTAAATGTTTTCATGTAAACAGGGTCCCTAGTTATATAACCGAATAAATAAGCCTACGTACTCGCGGGCATGAGCATTGTACAAAACTATGCCTACGCTTACAAGCTGCATTGTAGCCTCTGCTTTTGCTTTGTGATGCAAAACATTTATGCAGCCTTTTTCTCGTCCATGCATGATTGCTTAATCCACAATTCATTCTTGATTACTTCATATTATCGCTAATTTATTGACTTCTAAAACACGCTTCAGGTAGCATGAGTTTGTCTTGGTGATTATTTGTGTGCGTACCGTCATAACGTATTTGACACAGACTGAAACTCAGACAGCTTTTTGTGCTAATTTAGCCTAGTCCTTGCCTCAGCGCGAGGCCTGTGCTAACAATACACTCTAGTTCGATTATTTTTTAAGGAGCATTTATTATGGCCGCGAAAAAACGCAAGCCCACTCGACCTGTTGTTAAAAAAGTCGTGAAAAAAGCAACTTCCCGTGTTGCAAAGAAGACCACTGCGGTGAAAGCCAAGGGTCGTACCAAAGTTGTTGCTGCTAAGAAAACCGCCACCAAGGCCGTGAAAATCGTTCGTTCAGCCCCTTTAAGCAGTGTCGATAAGGCTTTAACCAAAGGCCAATTATTCAACGCACTCGCCAGCTCTACCGGTATGGCACGTAAAGAAATTGCCACGCTTTTTGACCACTTAGCTGTTGTCATTGGTGCACATTTCAAAAAACAAGGCCCAGGCCAGTTCACATTGCCCGGTCTCGTCAAAATTACTTTGAAGCAGAAGCCTGCCACCAAGGCTCGCAAAGGTACCAATCCATTTACAGGCGAAGAAATGCTGTTTAAAGCAAAACCTGCACGTAATGTGATTAAGGTCAGACCTCTGCAAAAACTGAAAGAAATGGTTTAAATTTAGGTCAAACACCTAAAACCACCCTCTCCTACTAAAAGGGAAAGGGTGGTTTTTTTTTGCACTATTGTAGTGGCCATTCCAGCACCGGTACAGGTTCGTAGTGTGATCTGATAGGTGTTAGCGTTAGGACCGACTTCTTCGCAAAGAGCACCATGCCCCCACCCAAGAGGGGACAGCAAAACCGACCTATATTTTCAAAATAGACTAAACGCTTAAGACACTTGGGATCGGCTATGGGTGGGCGAAAAAAGAATCGTTGGCTGTCTAGCAGCTCAAAACCCAACAAAGATAGCCAATCTTGCAATCGCGACATCGCTATAAAACGACCGTCCCAAGCCACCGGTTTAAAAGGATGCATCAAAGCCCGCCATAATCCCCAAAAGCTCCGAGGATTAAAGCTGGAAATAATCAAATAGCCTTCCGGCTTGAGCACGCGAAAGGCTTCTCGTAATACTTCATGGGGATTATGGCCCAAGTTAAGGCAATGGGCTAAATAGACTAAATGCACACTTTCAGAAGCAACAGGCAGTTTATCTTGTCTGGCCGTTAATGAATGTGCATTCGACAGTGCTTGGGTTTGGAAGATGGGGTGGATCCAGATAGGATCCATCTTTCGGTTCGAAGGCAGGGTCTGAATAAAATGCGATTCCCCAATCAAAAGCTGATGAAAGCCAAAAGACTGTGCAAAAAAAGGCTGAAGTATACGTGTTTGCTCAGCTAAGAAGGCTTGGCCCAGAGGGCCTTGCCACCAGGTATTTAAGGCTTTATGACGCAGAGAGACCGTAGACATGTCTTCATCCTATCGCCACGTGAAAACCAAGTCAAATCACATCAGATGTCTTCGTATGCGTTTTAGCCAGTAATAAATAGATCGAGGGTAAGACAAATAGCGTAAGCGCTGTACCCATGCTAATCCCACTGGCAATGACCAAACCCATATTAAAGCGACTTAAAGCACCGGCACCCGATGCAGTCATTAATGGTACAACACCTAGGACCATGGCAACGCTCGTCATTAAAATAGGGCGTAATCGAATACTGGCAGCCAACTCAACGGCCTCCCGTTTAGACTTTCCCTCTTTTTGTAATTGATTGGCAAATTGCACAATTAAAATACCATGCTTGCTGATAAGCCCCATAAGTGTGACCAAACCCACCGTGGTATAAATATTAAGACTCATACCCCCAAAACCTAGGTTAATAAAGAGCATGGCACCCACTATCGATAAAGGTACACTGCTTAAGATAACCCATGGATCTCTAAAGCTTTCAAATAAGGCCGACAAACAAAGAAAAATAACCAACACAGAAAACAAAAAGGTCATAAATAAAGCATTATTTTCTTGTTTATACTGACGCGACTGCCCTGCATAATCAAGGCTGTATTCGCGTGGTAAGTTTTGTTCTGCAATGCTTTCTAAAGTACTGAGCGCTTTGCCCAAGGTTAGACCTGGAAAAGGCACGCCCGAAATAGTCGCTGCATTTAATTGCTGGAAACGATGCAGTTCTTCGGGCACCACCGATTTTTTAATGCGCGCAATATTGGAAAGCGCTATCGGCAGGCCTTCTGCAGTATTCACATAATAATCCATTAACTGATAGGCATTTAAGCGATCTTTACGTTGGATCTGAGGGATCACTTTATAAGCACGCCCTGCTAAACTAAATTGGTTAATATAATTGCCGCCTAACCCAAAAGCCAAAGCATCGCTGACATCTTTAATGTTTAAACCGACATCGGCTATTTTTTCACGATCAAAATCAATCCCAATCTGTAATTTATCAATATTAAGATTGGTATCTAAATACACAAACGCCCCACTCTCCATGGCTTTTTTATAAATTGTTTGCACAACCTTATCCAAGGCCTCGTAAGGCTCTGTGGTGGTAATCACTAATTGTACGGGTAACCCGCCTCCACCACCCGGTAAAGAAGCTGGCTGAAAAACCGCCGTATGAGCACCTGCTACCGCCGCAAGTTTTTTCTGTAATTCATCTTGAATCGCTTGTGCGCTACGAGAACGCTCATTCCAAGGCTTTAGCACCATGCCTGCAATACTTGTATTAAGCCCCTGCGCGCCGTCGAACTGAAAAACATGGTCCAACGCAGGAAACCCTGAAAAAATCTTATTGGCTTGTCGCGAATAGATTTGTGTTTGTTGTAAACTGGCATTCGGTTGGGATTTTAACACAGACAATACAATGCCATGATCTTCTTGGGGTGCAAGCTCCGTATGGGCTGTTTTATAGAGGAAAACAATCGCACATAAAACAATGGCTAGAAAAACCACTGCCACCTGGGGTGTCTCGAGACTTGTATTGAGTTTTTGAACATAACCCTGACGTAATCTTCCAAATTGCTTATCCACCCACAGAGAAAATGTATTTTTTTCCGTTGCATGTATAAACCGTGCGCACATCATAGGCGATAAGGTAAGGGCAACAATCGCAGAAATACCAACAGAACCTGCCAGCGTAAAAGCAAATTCTGAAAATAAAGTACCTGTTAAACCACCCATAAATCCAATCGGTGTATAAACAGCCATCAAAACGATTGAAATAGCAATAATGGGATTGACCAATTCTCTAGCACCCCTGAGGGCAGCATCCTTTGAGGACAGTCCCGATTCTCGATGTCTTTGAATATTTTCAACGACAATAATGGCATCATCGACTACCAGACCAATGGCTAATACCAAGGCTAATAGCGTTAATAAATTAATGGAATAGCCTAATAAAAACATGATAAAAAAAGTGCCGACCAATGACAGAGGAATAGCAATCACGGGAATGATGACCGATCGGATATTTGCCAAAAACAAAAAGACCATCCCGGTAACAATCAATAATGCCGCTATCAAGGCGTGCACGACCTCATGGATAGAGCTATTGACAAATTTTGTGGCATCATAAACGATTTTACCATCGAGTCCTACAGGTAATTGCCTTTGCAAGACATCAAAGAGTGTCCGAACTTTCTGAACCACTGTCAGAAAATTAGCACCGGGTGCCACTTGGATCCCGACGTATACCGCCTCACAGCCATCAAAATGAACCGCTGAGTCGTAATCATCCGATCCCAAGCTAATATTGGCCACATCTGACAATCGAATCACAGAACCTTTTTGGGATCGAATAATCATGTTTTTATAGTCATTGACCGAATGTAAGCCTGTATTAGCACTTAAATTAATGGTGATCATATTGCCTTCAATACGACCAATGGCCGAGATTAAAGCATTCGCGCTTAGCGCCTGTGCGATATCCGTGGGCGTTAGGGCATAAGACGATAGTTTTTCAGGATCAAGCCAAAGACGCATCGCAAATTGACGTCCGCCTAAAATTTCCGCGGTTTGCACACCCTCGACGGCTTGCAGCTTGGGTTGAATAACCCTCATTAAATAATCGGTTATTTTATTAGCAGGCAATACCTCGCTACTAAAGCCAATATACATGGCATCGACCGTGTCACCCATCGAAATACGAATAACAGGCTTCTGTGCTTCGGGTGGTAATTGATTCAATACACCATTCACTTTTGTATTAATCTCGGTGAGGGCTTTGTTGTGATCATAATCTAAGCGTAAAGTTGCATTGATCACACTAAAATTTTGCAAGCTGTTGGAATCGATATAATCGATACCATTGGCTTGTGCGATTGCATTTTCTAGAGGCGTGCTTATAAAGCCTGCCATCAGTTCGGGATCAGCCCCGACATAAGTCGTGGATACGCTAATAACGGCATTTTGAATAAAAGGATACTCCCGTACCGAAAGCATCAAGATAGATTTTAAGCCAAATAATACGATTAATAAACTTAAGACAGTGGCTGCCACCGGCTTGTGTATAAAAAAATCAGTGAAATAGCGAGATTCTTTCACGGCTTTTATTCATCAATCACTGAAGGTTGTGGATCGTTTTCGGGCAGAACACTATTATCAATGCGCACACGCATACCATGCTTTAACTTAAAGGCTCCGCTCGTCACAACCTTATCGCCTTGCAACAGCCCTTTCACAATCGCTGTTTGATCGCCACGCTGCTCAGCGACTGTGACAAAACTCTGTTTTGCGATAAGAATGGGGGTTTTGTCTTGATCAAAACCCGCTTCATGAATAATAAAAACGGTTTCGCCATAGGGATTATAAGCAATCGCCGTTTGAGGCAGTGTTAAATAGCGTTTTGGTTGATCAAGGGCAATGTGTGCAGCGGCAAACATACCCGGCAAAAGTGCGTGATCAGGATTGTCTAAAGTGGCTTGTACAAGGCGCGTGCGCGTCTTATTGTCGACCTTGGGATCCATCGCGCTTACCTGTGCTTCAAACCAACGATCCGGATAAGCATCCACACAAAATTTTAGTTTTTTCCCAACCTCAATCTGTGTAACAATATTTTGTGGCACATAAAAATTAACATGTAATTGATCTAAATCTTGTAAGGTAGCGATCCTATCGCCCGGATTTAAAAATTGTCCTACATTCACGGGCGAAACACCTACATAACCTTTAAAAGGTGCACGTATTCTTTTCTTGGCCATGAACGCTTTTTGTTCTGAAACCGCAGCCTCTTTATTTTTTAAATCTGCGATGCCTGCATCTAAAACGGATTGGCTAATGGCTGCATGTAGAAACTGTTCTTGATTGCGTACATGGCTTATGCGCGCTAATTCGGCGGTGGCTTCCAAGCCTAGGAGTTGGTCACGATCGGTATCGCTATTCAAGGTCACTAAAAGCTCACCGGCTTCAACGATCTGCCCCGAACGTAGGGGCGTGCTCTCAATAAGACCTGCAACCTCCGTCGTGAGCTCTACCCCCTGCACGGCCTCCAGTGTAGCGACAACCTTTAGCAAAGGCTGCCAATCGCTGTAATCGACAGGCAGGGCAGAAATCGTTACAAGCGCTGCACGCTGCCCCATATACTTTTTCAGCATAAAATGGCCAAAAAGCTGATAGGCCATCATAAGCCCTAGCACAGTGCCAGAGGCTACTAACATGCGGATCATGGGTTTGTGCATAGGAATCCCCAAAAGCTATAAGGGGATTATAGTAGAATTTTAGGCAACCAACTATATTGGCTATACCTTGCTTTAAATCCTCAGGACCTTTCGGTCAGCCCCCTTTAAAAAAGGGGGCAAGCGCAATAAGGTCTTTAGAGGATAGGATTAACATCCGCTTCATAATCAACCCCCGAAAGCCCAAAGCCAAAAAGCTTGAGAAAATCGGCCTGATAGCCTTTAAAGTCTGAGAGTTCATTCAGCGTGGCCGTTTCAACCGCTGCCCATAGGGATTCCACACGGGCTTGAACCTCGGGACGCAGTTCTAGATCATCCAACCTAAAACGTCCTGCCTCATCTAAAATAGGATGATCGCCATAGAGTTGTGTACGAAATAAACGGCTGATTTGTTCGATACAACCTTCATGCACCCCCTGCTCTTTCATCACTTTATAAAGCAAAGCGATATACAAAGGCATAATAGGAATAGCAGAGCTTGCCTGCGTAACAATCGCCTTCATCACCGCAATATGGGCGGAACCTTTATGCCCGGCTAAACGTTGATTCAGTGCCTTAGCAGCGCGATCCAAATCTTCTTTGGCCTTACCAATGGCGGCTTTACCATAAATAGGCCACGTTTGGCGTGCACCCAGATAGTTATAAGCAATCGTCTGGCAACCTTCGGCCAATAAACCAGCCTGATCCAAAGCCTCTATCCACATTTCCCAATCTTCGCCACCCATCACACTTACGGTATCGTTGATTTCTTCTTGGGTAGCAGGCTCAAGGGTCACAGTTTTGACTTCAGCTTTATCCGTATCTAACGTTTTACCTGTAAAAGCCTGTCCAATGGGTTTCAAAACCGATTTGGCAGTGATCCCTGTTTTAGGATGGGTACGACGGGGGGATGCAAGACTGTACACCACTAGATCCACAGGCCCTATTTCATGTAGCAAAGCGATCGTGCTTGCTTTGAGCGCATCGGAAAAAGCATCACCATTCAGACTCTTTGCGTATAAGCCTTGGGCATGCGCGGCTTTTTCAAAAGCGACCGAATTATACCAACCGGCTGTTGCGGTACTGTCTGCAGTCGGTTCTTTCTCAAAGAACACCCCCACTGTTGCAGCACCCGATCCAAAGGCCGCCGTGATGCGAGAGGCTAAACCATAACCGGTGGAGGCACCCAGCACTAAGACTTTTTTAGGACCACGCGAGATAGGACCTGCGCGCTTCACCGTGGCTATCTGCTCTAAAACATGCGCCTGGCACCCTAAGGGATGCGCTGTGGTACAAATAAAGCCTCGAATTCTGGGTTTGATAAGCATAATGCATGGTCCTCTGGTAAAACGATCTGCCTAGCGATCTTAAAGGCTGTATTCTACCCAGTATTAAAAAATGATTCTATGCCTAGGAACAGGATACATTTTTCAAGCATAGAAAACCTTTACACCCCGCTATTTTGGAGTTAGACTATGGAAATGAAGGGTATAAAACGTAATTTAAGCTCAAAAGCCACAAAAATGCTGGATATGTTTCCAGCTGTTGTTATTTTGGGTGCTCGTCAAACAGGGAAAACTACGCTTGCCAAACAGCTAGGACCTGATTGGACTTACATTGATTTAGAAAAGCCCAGTGATTTTGAAAGGGTTTCTCAAGATCCAGAGTTCTTTTTTACGCAATATCCCAGTCATGTGATTATTGATGAAGCACAATGCTACCCAACTATTTTCCAAATATTGCGCGGAGTCATTGATCAAAACCGAGGTCAAAAAGGACGTTTTATCATCAGTGGTTCTAGTAGCCCTGAATTATTAAAACAAACCTCTGAGAGTTTAGCAGGACGCGTAGGCTTATTGGAGTTGGGAACCCTTAAGGCTAATGAATATTATCAACAACCTTTAAGTCCTTTCTATCGTCTCTTAGAATCATCTTTATCGATGGCTAGTGTTCAAGATCTGCTACAAGGCACAGCTCCTTTGACCTCTAAACAAATGCAAACGCCTTGGATTAAAGGCGGGTATCCAGAGCCGGTTTTAACATTGAATGACGCATTCTATCAAAGCTGGATGCAAGCTTATCATCATACCTACATTAATCGCGATATTGCAGCTTTGTTTCCCCGATTAAATCGCATTGCTTATCAACGATTTATTACCATTTTATGTAAATTTTCGGGAAATATTCTTAATAAATCGGATTTTGCACATGCCTTAGAAGTGAGCCAAAAAACGGTCAACGATTATTTGGGTATCGCGGAAGGAACTTTTATGTGGCGAAGCTTGCCCAGCTTTGAAGGGAATGCTTTAAAATCGACTGTGAGAATGCCCAAAGGACATGTGCGCGATACGGGGCTCATGCATTATTTTCTAAATATTAATAGCTTTCAAAGTCTTTATGAGAGTCTTTTTATGGGGCATTCTTTTGAGGCTTTTGTGACTGAAGAAATTCTAAAAGGCATAGAAGCCAGCAATATAGGGCATTGCGAATCCTATTATTACCGTACGCGTGATGGTGCAGAAATCGATTTAATCCTAGAAGGTCCTTTTGGTTGTCTACCGATCGAAATAAAGTGTGGTGTACAAATCCGCGCTAAACAGCTTTCAGCACTCAATCGTTTTATTCAGGAATTGAAATTACCTTTTGGTATTGTGATTAACCAAAGCGATGAAC
>JACCDN010622376.1_pt1 | contig 10885 bp, 9 predicted proteins | sample 7441691 | NCBI WGS metagenome assembly JACCDN01 (sample SAMN15323439, study PRJNA562643) | freshwater metagenome | isolation source: river surface water | place: USA:Blue River Watershed | collected 2017-08-16
CACCCTTGCCCTCCGTACCATGATACACACCACCAATGACTCGCTCGCCGTCGATAAGCTCTGCACGACTGGTCAAATTAAATTCGCGCGCGAGTTCAGGATCTTCGGAGTCGAGCTGTTCTTGAATCTGCACGCCATCGCGTGTAATAAAGCGGCCGCGCACCACAGAGAAATCTTTCCACTCCGAGCCCATAATGGCAGTCACGCCGGCACGTTGGTCTTCTTGAATGTCGAGGGCATACAGGTTGGGCGCGTCTGCACGAAAATCGGTAGCAATATTGGCCAGCACATTACGCTGCACCAAGGTAATAGCGAAGAGTGATGAGAGCGCAATGGTGAGCGACGCAACGACGGTCGTGGCAATGAATCCACCATGGTGCAAAAACGAAATGACAAAGCGCACATGCTTTTGCAATGCAGCACGACGGCGATACAACACGGCCAGCCCGAGCTTTGTACCAAAAAAGAGCAGCCCGAACACCGCGGCAATGCTCGCTACCGCAATGGCGGCAACCTTCACGCGCTCGGTGAGAAACCACACACCACCAAAAAGCGCGAGCAGCGTAATCGTAAATGCAGCGCCCTCAAGGATGAGTGTTGAGCGTGGCGTTTGAGCTTCGCCGTAACCGCCGAGGAGTGACTTTGGCTCAACTTCGGTAATGCGCGCGAAAAATGAAAGGGCCGAAAAAATACAGAGCAGGACCGTAAAGAGCGTCACCACTCCCATGCTCTGACCAAGCGCCACCTGCGGTAAAGTGCGCTCTACAATACCTTCGACAAATGGCAATACCAGGCGGACGAGCACATTGCCCAGGACCGTACCAAACATGCCAGCCGCGAGCGAAATCATCGTTAACAAAGTAAAAAAGAGTGCCACGACCGTGCGCTTACGCATGCCCACGCTGCGCACAATAGCAATCGTCTTGCGGAATGACGCCAAAAAATACGTCAGGTTAATGCGGATGTTCACCACCACCAAAAAGAGCGCAAGCACAATCACGGTAAAAAAGAATCGTGATGCGGCGTCGAGCACACGCGAAAGTGTAGACGAACCGTCGCGCGCATTTGAGCTACGGCCACTTGAGTTTTGGTAAAACGTTTTAATTTCTTGCTCGGCTGTTTTCTGTAGTGCGAGCGGAGTTGCGGCGCCATATTTTATAGAAAGCACATACTGCGCGCGGCTGCGGTCAGCCTGAATGCCAGCACGTTCCCACCCTGCCATACTCACGATAATAGTCGGACCAATACGGAAGCCCGTCGCCAAACGATCCGGCTCTTGAGCAATGACGCCTGCAATGCGGTACTGAGCACGGCCAATACCCACCATGTCACCCACGTTCGCACCAAGTCGCACGAGCACGTCGCTCGCCACCAACACTTCGTCTGCCGCCGGGAGTTGATATGTGTTCGGTGATGGAGTGGCATATCCTGTACCACCGTCCGGTGCTACCTCTGTGAGATCGAGCTCACCGTAGAGCGGATACGAGCCGTCCACCGCTTTGAGTGAAACAAGGACACTAGCTGCCGCGTCAGGAGCCGCACCACTGCTCGCGCCGACGCCCGCAGCTCCACGCTGTAAAACGGTCAACGTCTCAACACGGTGCGAGACCTGTGCGCCGGTAGCGGTAAGTTCGGCAAGGCGCGGAACTTCTGCTGCATCAATGCTTGTAGATTTTTCTATGGCGATGTCGCCGCCGAGCAATTCGCGCGATTCAGCGGTAAAAAACGTGTTGACGCTCGTAATAATGCCGAGCATGGTTGCCAGTGTCAGCGCACCAATGCACAAGCTGCCAAATGAAAGGGCGAGCTTCCCCTGATTGCGAGCCATGATGCGGAGCAGGAGCGAAAAGAATCTCATACTATTTTTTCTGCTCAGTTAAGCGGCCATTCTCGAGCACGAGGATGCGGTCCATGCGCTGTGCCAAATGTTCGTCATGCGTAATCATGACCAGCGTGCGGCGGCCTGAAGCGTGCGCATTTTCGCCTGTTCCCGCGCCTGCTCCACCAGCACTCGCACCGAGCAATAATTCCATAATGACGTCGCCAGTTTTGCGGTCGAGGTTGCCGGTAGGTTCGTCTGCAAATAAAACGACTGGGTCTTGGGCAAGAGCACGAGCAATAGCCACGCGTTGTTCTTCGCCGCCGGAAAGTTCTGTAGGTAAATGGTGTACGCGATGACTCAGACCAACTGCTTTGAGCGCATCTTCGGCGCGACGGTTACCATCGGTGCCGCCTACATTGCGCACGTCGAGCGGTAAAAGCACATTTTCGTGAGCGGTGAAAGCAGGCACAAGTTCGAATGATTGAAAAATGACGGCTACGTCTTTGTTGCGAAAATTCGCCAATTCTTTTTCGCTCAGCGTCGCAAGATTTTTGCCGTTGACCATGACGGTGCCGGAATCTGCGACTTCCATGCCAGCCATAATAGAGAGGAGTGTTGATTTTCCAGAGCCTGACGCACCAACAATTGCCACGCGCTCGCCCGGCGCCACGTGGAGCGACACATCGTTGAGCACTTCTACCACGGTACTGCCCTGGTGATACGACTTTTTAACATTTTGTAGAGAGATCATGCTCTCATTATGCTATTATTCGACTATGGACACAACTAAACACCGTGCCCTCTTTTGGGCCAGTGCTGGAGCAGCTCTTTTAACCCTTGCCGTAACCATCGGCCTGTTTTGGTATCACGACTTTTCTCCGTACGCAAAAATCGGCGGCAAAAATGGAATCGGCCCCGCAGTCAACACAAGCGGCTTCACCACCAGCACATCAACCATTCCACTCGAAACAAAAATGGTGGTCTTTTTAGGCGACAGCATTACGGCCGGCTATGGTCTCAAATCATTGAACGACGCCTACCCTTCTATTATTGAGCGTTCACTTCACGAGAGCGGCTTTACGAATGTGACGATTATTAACTCCGGCGTTTCTGGCGACACAACTGCCGGCGGTTTGCGTCGTGCTCCGTTCATCGCTCTGCAAAAGCCTGACATTGTGGTTCTTGCCCTCGGCGGTAATGATGCATTGCGCGGCATTGACCCTGCGGCCACAAAATCTAACCTCGATGCGACCATTCAGATTTTTCAGGAGCGAAATTTTAAAGTCATTCTCGTTGGCATGCAGGCTCCAGACAACTTAGGCGCGCAGTACGTGAAAGAATTTAACGCCGTCTACCCCGAGCTCGCCGTAAAGCACACGCTGCCTTTTATCCCATTCCTCTTGCAAGGTGTAGCTCTCAAAAAAGAGTTGAATCAACCCGACGGCATTCACCCCAATGCAGCCGGCGCACGCATTGTTGCCAACACTATGTTGCCGGTGCTCAAGAGAGTGTTGGGGGTGGTGAAATAGATTCTGCCAACAACTATTTCAAAAATAGATAGTACGTTAGTCTTGATACAGCTAGTAAAATTGTTAGGGTTTGGAGCGCAAAGAACACAAACCAACCTCTAGAAAAAATCTCTTTGTTAATTACGTTCGCAATAATTTTTATACCTTTATTTATCTTTTCTGAAGCAGCATTATTTTGACCAGCTAGCTCCACAATTATTTCTGAAACTTCAGCAGCTAATATCAAATGAATGTACCAAAAGCAAATCGCTATTATCCCAAATAGTATGGAGAGTCCAAAATAAGCAAAACTTCTCTGAATAAAAAAATCAACAGAATTGTTGGCTGTCACCGAAACAAACAACGTGAGCATGCCGCCACACACGACGAGTATCTGGTGTTGTAGTTTAATGCTATTTTCTATTACATACTTCCTTACTTTGCCGACCTCATTCATATAAATAGTTTAATACAATTCGCCACATTCTCCTATTTCCCCAAATCCAACACCTCATCAATTCTCACCTGCGAAACAAAGTCCGGCACGTGGCTCACAAGGATCATAGCGCCGCTGTACTGGTGCAAAGCTTGGGCGATAACGGGAATGTGACGGAAGTTAATGTGATTGGTTGGCTCGTCGAGAATGAGGAGGCCAGGCGCGAGCAGCACGAGGCGCGCGAAAGCGACCAGACCTTTTTGACCTTCAGACAAATGGCCGATTTTGGTGTGGACGAGTTCGCCGGTAATTAAAAATTGAGCAGCGGTAGCGCGGATTTTTTCTTCATCGTGCATCTTCATGACGGCGAGCAATTCTTGGTGCACTGTTTTATTAAAATCCAAGTTCGAAAAATCCTGGCGATAGTAGCCGACGCGAATGCCCGGCGCAATCGTAATGCCGCTCGCCTTTCCGGTGGCGATGCGTTCGAGGAGCGTACTCTTACCGATGCCGTTTGGCCCCGCGAGTAAGAGGTGCTGATTGCGGCGCAAGGCAATGTGCTTTTTGCGCTCAACCGGCTTGTGATTTTTGATTGTCGTAAATGAAGAAATGGTCAAGACGTCGCCAGACAAATCCGGTTGTGCAGGAATGGTAAACGGACGAATGGTTTTGTCTTCGCGGCGCACATCAACTTTTTCCGCCTCGAGTTCTTCGGCCTTTTCGCGCATGCGCTTGGCCACCATACGCATTTGGCCACCCTTGTTCGCAAAGAAGTTTGATTTGTCTTTTTTCTCCTGAATTTCTTTGGCGAGGAGGGCGTTCTTACGATTTTCTTTTTCAACGCGCGCGGCGATTTCCGCCACCACGTCGTTGTAGTTACCGACGTACTGCTCCATCTTGTGCGTCATGACATCCAAATACAAGACGCCCTGCGTGAATGAGTTCAAAAAGTGCGCATCGTGAGAAATGACGACGACCGTTTTTGGATAATCGATCAAAAAGCGCGTGAGGTGCGCAATGCCCTCTTTGTCCAAGTTGTTGGTCGGCTCGTCGAGAAGGAGAATGTCCGGCTTCTGGATGAGGGCCGACGCCAAGAGCAAACGTGCCTGCTGCCCACCAGAAAAACTACGCACGATGCGGTCTTTTGGCGCAGAAAGGTTCACCACTTCGAGCACTTCGTCGATACGCGGGTCAATGTCATACACTTTCTGTGTGAAGGACTTTTCAAAAAAGGCTCTGACAGTTAGGTCGAGCTGGTCGCGCGGAATAACCTGACGGCACAATGCCACACTCGCACCCTGCTGCACATGGATGACGCCACCACCTTCCGGCTTCTGCGTTCCCATGATCAACCCAAAGAGCGTACTCTTGCCCGCACCGTTCTGACCCATGAGCGTAATTTTGGTGCCGCGACGAATGGTAAAATCCACCTCATCAAGGATGGGTTTTTTGATACCAAAATCATGTGATACGCCTTCAAAGCGTACGATTACTTCGTCACGTGCCATATCGCCGCTATTAATTATGCCTTCTTAGCTTTCTTTGCCTTTGGCTTTGCTGGTGCGTCAACTTCAGCCGCGTCGCTTGAAGCGCCAGCAGCCTTTTCTTCACCTTCGCCAACCTTGAGTGTTGCGACAACCACCTGTTCTGCAGCTGGTACCGCAGCATTTGCCTGAGCATAGCCGAGTGCCTTGACCATACGGGTCAATGTGTCGATCTTTGCATTCATCTGTTCAAACTGAGCCTTGTAGTCTGGAGTTGATGAAGCATGAGCGTGAGCCGGCGCGTGTGAGTGCGCAGCAAAAGATGGACGGTCGTCACGACGTGGAGCTGATGGAGCATGTGAACTCATGTGTGCAGGCGCGCCACCATCCTGCTGAATGAAACATTCTTTACAGAACACCGGCTTGCGACCATTCGGACGGAATGGAACTTCGCATGTCTTGCCACAGCGTGCACATACAGCCTGATGCATCTCCGTAGGACCGCCAAAACCACCACGTTCGCCATGGCCACCACGGTCACCGCCAAACTTGTTAAAGCCACCGCGCGCTGGACCACGTGAAGGACCAAATGAAGCGCCACGGTCACCACCACGATCTCCACCCACCTTAAAAGACTTAAAAGGGCGTGGGCCGCCACTAAAACCACCACGGCTTGAACCGCGATCCCCGCCTCGTCCACCAGCACCTCCGAAACCACCGCGATTGTTGAAGTCTTTCATATAGTTTAATTGCCGCAAATTATAACATTAAATCGTTTAGAAATCAAGATTCACCCCACCATTCCACCACACATCCCCCTTTTCGCCTCCCCCATTTGAAAAACCAACCAAAATGCGCTATTGTGTCAATTACGCACTTTCTGTTGACGCACGCCGCCAACCCAAAGCGCATTGCCTTTTATACAACATTGCGGGATCATCTAATGGTAGGATAGCGGTCTCTGAAACCGTTCATCTTGGTTCGAATCCAAGTCCCGCAGCAATGATCAACTCGGAGGTCTCAACGACCTCCGAGTTGAGCATCATTGATAGCAGGGACTTGGATTCGAAAGACGGAACATGCCGCGCCACCAGGCAAGGCTGTGAGTCGGGGTCGCAGAAATTTTTGAGCGACGGCGAAAAAATTATCTGTGACCGAATCTGAGGACCATGATTTTCAACCCTTTCTTACATCCAAAATACGTGCCTAGCAAGGTCAAAAAAAGAAATATAAATTAGAATATGGCTGATAATAATAACTCATTAGTAAGCCTAGGAAATATAGCTGAACCAGCAAAGGTCCTTATTGAGAAGGTTTCAGATGCAGTTGGAGGTTTATTTAAACCGTATCAGATTCAGAGAATTGCGAAAGCGGAAGCTCAGGCAGATATAATCAAGGCTACTTCAAAAATAAAAATTTCGAAGTTAGAACAGCGAGCAGTAAATCGTTTTCTTCAAGAAGAGTCGGCTAAGCAGCAAAATATTGAGACAATAACCACAAAAGCCATTCCGCTCCTCAATGAAGCTGCGGATCCAGCAAAAATTGAACGTGACTGGATAGTAGATTTCTTTGACAAGTCCCGAATCGTTTCTGATGTTGACATGCAAGAACTGTGGTCAGCTATTCTTGCCGGTGAGGCGAATCAGCCTGGTACGTATTCAAAGCGAACCCTACACACAATGGCGTCGTTAGACAAGAGGGATGCACTTCTTCTTAACAAACTTTATAGTTTTGTCTGGCTTGTTGGAGTTACTTGTACCCAGGTACCCTTGGTATTCGACTCCCAAAATGCAATATATACAAACATTGGCATTAATTTCAGTTCACTTAAACACCTGGATGCAATCGGACTAATTAGTTTTGATCCACTATCCGGATATTTACATACGGCCTTACCTAAACATGTTCCGGTTAGCTATGGAGGAAAGTTAATTACGCTGGAGTTACCCGAAAACGAAAATAACGTTCTAAAAGCTGGACATGTGCTTTTTACAGACGTCGGCTTGCAATTAGCTCAACTCTGTCAGAGTAAAACTGTTAATGGCTTTGAGGAATTCGTAATGGCTGAATGGCAGAAGATCGGCGTCAAAAAAATTAACGAACACACTGACTCAATACGTACCAGTAAATAGTGTAAAATCTACAGCTCCTGATGCCTTTTCGTTTTATGTGCGGAAAGATTTCTGCAGCTGTCGAGCCAATCCTGTTTCGAACCCTACCCAATGCTAATATAATCCATATTATGAAACTCATTTTATTTCGCGGTCGCCCAGGTACAGGAAAGACAACCCTATCCCAAGCTTTTGCACAGCGGGTCAATTTCCCAATTTTAAGGAAGGACGATGTATATGACGTAACCGCGGAATTTATCACAGAACATAATGCTCGTAACAAAATATCATACCGCGCTCTCTATAAAATATTAGAAAGCAATACCGGCAATGGTTCAACCTTTATTCTCGACTACCCTTTTCAACACCCGGGAGACTTGGACATCCTACGAGCGTGGTGTGCGGACCACAAGGCAACATTAAAATCAATTCTTGTAACCTGCAGCGATGAAAAAGTATGGGCACAAAGACTTGATGAGCGAGCAAAGAATCCGGCACCTAATCAACTCATAACAGACTTTGATTCTTTCAAAAAACTGTACGGCACAATGCACCTTTCACCTGAGGCAGACGAGCTTTGTGTGGATACAGTTCGCTCCGTTGAGGATATTGTGGCGAACATTGTTGAATTTGCATAAAAGTAGACTAGTCCGAAAAATACTATCCCATGTCCCCCACAGACATCCTAAAACTCATACAGGACGACCCGCACATGATGCGCATCCTTTCATATGCCGAACAAATGAATCTCCCCGACTGGGCAATTAGTGCAGGATTTGTGCGAAACAAAGTGTGGGACCACTTACACAATTACAAAGAAAACACCCCACCTACCGACATCGATTTAATCTATTTCGATGCGAACGGCACGTATTCCGAAAAAGACATTGAGGCACAACTTACAAAACGAGCACCGGGAGTCAATTGGGAGATAGTGAACCAAGCAACCTCACACAGCTGGAACGATGAAACTCCATACACCTCAACCGCAGACGCCATGTCTAAATGGCCAGAAACCGCAACAGCTGTCGGTGTAAAAATTGAGAATGGAACCCTGCAGCTCATTGCACCCCTAGATATAGCTGATTTGGTAGAAATGAGAGTACGCCCAACACCAGCATTTTCAGTCTCTGAACGTAAGCTACAGCGAGTACGAGACAGAATCACCCAAAAACACTGGAAGGAAAAGTGGCCTAAGCTTACTATTTTGGTGTAGCCCAATAGACCCTTACGACACTTATAGCACCCCTTAAATTTGACAATTACCAACAAACGTGCTATTATCAAACCAAATCTAGCTCCTTAAAAATTCAGGTTTCATCATAGCTGAAAGCGGCTCAATCCTGGGCCATTCCCCGCTATGATGAAAAACCACTTGGCAAAGTAATCAAGCAAAACAAAACGGCCCGCCCATAAAGCGACGCCTCGAAGGACTACAGTATGAATACTGCTACCCTTGGTCAAATCAAAAAGCTCCTGACACTTCTCGATCAAATCCCGACCGAGCAAGTCCAGGAAGCCCTCGGCTCAGCTCACCTCGCAGATGTCCTCAATTGTAGGATGGATCAAAAACTCCTCCGGGAGCGCTGGAAGCTGGTGTGCCAAACAGCAAACCCAGAAGATATTGTTGTAACCAAGCCGCACGAGCCTGCCACCTATTTCATCGGCACAAGCAGAGTAACGAAGTACCAGGTGCGCGTCTGGAAAGGTTCGCATGGCCACTTCAAAGGGTGTGGGCACGTCAGCGATGGAGGACTTTCAGCTGGCGGACCTCTCTTGTTTGAATACTACACCGACGCCAAACAAGCCGTCGGAAGCAACTATCCGCAGACAAACAATGCTGAATTTGCAAGCCTATTCAGTGACGGCCTCTCGAACGGCGACTTCCCCGGATTCAAATGGGTGAAGGAAACCAAGTTGGTTGAGAAAAAGGGAGCATTTGACGTGTTCACCATCCGCCGCATCACCTGAATAAGAAACGCCTTGAAGATACGCGTACAACTTCAGCCCAGACAATTCGGTCTGGGTTTTTTGATATAAAATTCTACCCTCGAAGAAGAAATCCAGGTGTGTTTTGGGTTTAAGGAGTAGGTGGTGAGTCAAAATAAAAAACCAGGATTTCTCCTGGTCTGTACGGTCATATGACCGTTGATAGTTGCGCACTCCACTTATGTGCGCCGTGCTAATTCACTGTTTGAGTAACGTTTGTCGCCGGTGACATCAGCTTTCACCGTGATGAATGGTGGCAATTGCACCGTTTGAGCAGTGTCGCTCAGCTCGACCTCCACTACCACCGTGCCATCAAGGTCATCAAGGAAGAAATCTGCCTCAATGAACTGCTCCATCCAAAAGAAGCACACGCGGATCTTCCTCACCCTCCGGCGCTCAGGATCACGCAGCGCGAGGAGTGTCTCATACTCGCGAGCAGTAATCATTCGCTCCTCTTCCACGCGCACTCCAGAGCACACTTCCCGCTTGATCGTGTAGTAGTACGAAGGATCCCCGTCATGTCTACGACACCGAACACGATGCTCTTCACCTTTGCAAGGTGACATGAGGTAGTCCTGCTCAATTACACCCTCAACCCATTCAACAGGTATGGTGCTGGGATCAAACGACTCAACCAGGTACTTGCGCTCGATTTCGAGCGGAAGCGGGTCGCCGAGTACTGCACACACTTCACGAGCAAGGCGATTGATCTTGCCGTCGAAGTCCGTCGAGTTATCAATGACGCGAATATGCGGATGACGGAGCCATGCCCCCAATGTACATTCATCCAACGTACGTGCCTGGACAGGACCTTCTGTCCGAGCATGATTGTTTGCACATGTATAGAAATCCTCCATCCCAAACGCCACCGTCCGCAGATGCATAACAGCATGATACCGACCTACGCACATGTCTGCCACGGTCATGTTAAGTTCATCAAGAAGAGTGCTGTACTTGTGCAGGTCGCTGTCGTGCACATATGCCAACCCATCCATGGTGCCACGATCGCACAAGACAACAACCTTTGCCTTCGGGTCACTGTCCCGGTACCGCCGCGCAATAGAACAAATGCGTTCTTCCTGAGCAATGGTATCGAGCAGGATTTCCTCTTGTGCGGCAAACCCCAAGAGAGTCGGTTCCATTCCTGCTAAGATGAGTTTTGTTGCCGACTCTGGCACAACAAGCACTTTGTAGCCGCGATCTTCAAGCATGGCACGCAAGCGCGCCAAACCCGTCGTTTTGCCACTGCAAGGACCGCCTGTAACAGCGATCACTTTGATGCGTTCGCCCAGCGTAAGTAGCGGGCGCGGTTCATGGGAATTATTCATAATGTTGCAATGTGCGATTTTTTTGTTTCCGAATTCATATAAACACATTGTTTGGTTTGTGTCAATTGGTGGAACCCACCTTAGCGGGAGATTGCCACATCTTGACTTTCGTGTCCTAATATGGTATACTCCCGCCAGCACAGCTCGCTTACAAAACGTGTGAATTTCGTCATAGCAGAAAGCGGCTGAAACAATTCGGCCCTCTCC
>JACCDN010764144.1_pt1 | contig 10885 bp, 10 predicted proteins | sample 7441691 | NCBI WGS metagenome assembly JACCDN01 (sample SAMN15323439, study PRJNA562643) | freshwater metagenome | isolation source: river surface water | place: USA:Blue River Watershed | collected 2017-08-16
GGCCAACATGCCTTTGAATCGCCCAGGGTTGAAATTCCACAAATCCCAGGTGGACCAGCCCGCATAAGCATCGCCAACCAGTGTGCCCAACACATAGCCCAGTGGTATACCCACCAACAGCATGAGCGTGGCGGGCAGTGCAGGCGGCCAGTAATAGGGCGCGGGTGAGCGCAGCAGGCGCTTGAAGGCAAAGCGCGGCACATCGGTCAGCAACCAAATGAAGGTGGAGATGGCGTAGGTATAAACCATCGACACTTCTAAGGGACTGGGATGTCCTTTGGCCACGTTGCCGTTCCAAGTGCCCAAGCCGATCAACAAAGCCACGACCCACACGATCAGCAAGCGCTGCAACAAGGGGCGTCGGTGATCAGGCGGGAGCCAGGCAAGAAGGGTGTGGGTGTTCATGGCTGAGTTAGAGCTTTTGTTTGAAGAATACCGCGATCTGGTCGAAGGCTTTTTGGCGGTCGGCGTCGGTGAACGCGGGGTTGGGCACGCCGCCGCGCATTTGGGTGGCGGCCACGGTTTGGGCCACGCTGGCAGGCCAGGGTGAGAGCCAGTCGAAGTGGCCCGCTTGCGGGTGGTCCGACAGGGTGGTGCAGGGGGTGCAATGTTTCAGCACATGCTGGCTGTGAAAGCGGGGCAGCAGCACGCCGTCATCGCCCGATGAGCTCAAGGCCACGGGAATGCGGATGCGCGCCAGGCTTTCGGGGGTGAAGATGACCCCAACGGGGACGGACAGACTGACGGCAGCGATGCGAGGGTCAGGTCGCGGGTCAGAGGATGCGCTGGGGTTTGCACCGCCGTGCAGAGTTTTGAAGCGGGTGGGCGCAGTGGTTTCGGTCAGCATGCGGCTCATGGCAAATTGGCTTTTGCGCAGCAGTTGCACGCTCGGTTGTGTGGCCAGCCCATTGAGGCAAAAGCCGATGTCCTCATCCAGGTTCTGCGCACAGTGCTGGATCAAGTTCAACATGCGCCACTGCGCCCCGGCCAGCACCAAGCCGGTCACACCGCCCGCCGACATGCCGTGCACGCCCACGCGGCGGGTGTCCACCAGCGGGGCCAGCTCGGGGTCACGCGCCACGGCGTCGATGGTCTCGCTCACGTCTTGCGGGCGGGTTTTCCAGCTGTCGGGTCCGGCCCGGCTGAAGTCTTGCCAGTTGTCGCCCCGGTGCTCGGGTTGGGCCACCACAAAACCGGCACGGGCCAGCGTGGCGGCCAGTGTGTGCTCAGGCAGAGCGCTGCCAGCGGTGCCGTGCGACAAGACGATGAGCGCCCGTTTGCCCGATGCCGCCGTTGAAGCGGCAGGCAAAGGCGCGGCGTTGCTGGCGATCTGGACGGTGAATGCGCCGTAGGTGACGGCTTGAGCCACCGCCGCAGTGGGGTAGACCAAGGTGATGGGCATGCCGTTCGACTGGATCTGGCGCATGCCCACGGCGCTGATCTGCGCATGGCTGGCGCTGGCGGCCAGCATGCTGAAGGTGCAAATCAGGCGGGTCAAAGTTTTGAGGGTGGTCATGTGGTTTCTTTCATTGCTCAAAGTTCCCGGTTCGATCAGCCCAGTCATTGGCCCCACACCAAGTCGCCCAGATAGCGCCCAGGCAACAGCGTGAAGCCGCCCGCCACGATGCAGGCATTGATGTAGAGCCATTGCATGGTTTTGCGGTGGCCGGGGATATTGCCTGCCGCCAAAAAACGGAAGGCCCGGTACAGGCTGAACAGGGTCAGCGGAATGAGCAAATGGATGGGCGTGTAGCCCCAAAGGTTGGGCAGCCGGAAGTCGCGGATGAACAAACCCGTGAGCGCCGCCCCCAGCATGCAGGTGACCCAGGCGTAGCCCAAGGCGCGGTGCAGTTGGGGGCGGGTGGTGGCGCCCAGGCGGGTCCAGAGGACCACGGGGCCGATGGCGACGGCGCTGAGCGCCAAGCTCATGTGGACGGCGATGGTGGGGGTGAGTTGCACAGTGTTCCTCCTGAATTTTTGCTTGTGCCTGCACTGTGGCGCGCCAATTGCCCGATTTCTATCCGTTTGCGACGGTTGACCGTTCAAGCGGCGCGAGATGCTGTGGACGGGTGTGAGTGGCGGACGCAAATCGGTGCGTGCGCCGAATTTTTGGAGGCAGCCATGCCAAGCAACGATAATCCCCCCAGATTTTTCGAGGAGCGTTTGTGGATCTGATGTTGTTGCTGAAAGCCGCCGTGATGGGCGTGGTCGAGGGCTTGACTGAGTTCTTACCGATCTCGTCCACCGGGCATTTGATCTTGGCCGGGGCTTTGCTGGGTTTTGACGACGACAAGGCCAAGGTGTTTGACATCGCCATTCAGACCGGGGCGATTTTGGCGGTGATCATTGTGTATTGGCAAAAGATCAGCAGCACAGTTCGCGCTTTGCCTCACAGCGCCGATGCGCAGCGCTTTGCCTTGAATGTGTTCATCGCCTTTGTGCCCGCTGTCATTTTGGGACTGTTATTGGGCAAGGCCATCAAGGCCCACTTGTTCACCCCTGAGGTGGTGGCCACCACGTTCATCATTGGTGGGTTCATTATTTTGTGGGCCGAACGGCGACAGGCCAGTGCGGCGCGCATTCAAGAGGTGGAAGACATGCGGTGGCAAGACGCATTGAAGGTGGGCTTGGTGCAGTGTTTGGCCATGATTCCGGGCACCAGCCGCAGTGGTGCCACCATCATTGGCGGCATGCTGTTGGGCATGTCGCGCAAAGCCGCAACGGACTTTTCTTTTTTTCTGGCCATTCCCACGCTCATTGGCGCGGGGGCTTACAGCCTCTACAAAGAGCGGGCCTTGCTCAGCATGGCCGATGCACCGATGTTTGCGGTGGGCTTGTTGTTTTCTTTTTTGAGCGCTTGGGTCTGCGTGCGCTGGTTGCTCAAATTCATCTCGACCCACAGCTTTGTCGTGTTCGCCTGGTACCGAATTGTGTTTGGTCTGGTGGTGCTGGGCACCAGCGCCACCGGTTGGGTGCGCTGGAGCGCTTGATCAGGCCCCGAGGTTGCGCAGCGAGGCCTCGATGGCGGCCGCAGTGGCGAGTGGTTTTTCCATCGGAAACAGGTGGGAGCCATCCAGCATCATGACGCGACCTTTCACAACTTGGTGAGTGAGTTCGTGACCCACTTGGCGCATTTCTGCAGAGTGGGTGCCGCCGATAAACGCGGCAGGGCGCTTGAGTGGATGGCGTTTGAGCAAGCTGACCAAGTTGTCGGGCAGGGTGTTGTAGATGGCGGTTTCAACATCGCGGTCAAAGCTCAAGACCCGTTGCCCACCGGCGTTGTGCGTGCCGTGCTCAATGTAGTCGCGCAAGACTTGCGGGTCCCAGCGTGCAAAGGCCTTTTTGTGCTGAAAACTCTCCAATGCGCTGGGCGCATCGGGCCAATGGTTGCGGCGTTTTTGGCTGATGCGTCCAGGGGACAAGGCACCCACCAATGTGGTCCGCTTGGCCAAACCCAGTGTGGTGGCCTTCCAGCCGCCCAGCACGGGTGAGTCGATCAACAACACACCGCGCGCCAACTCGGGGTGCAAGGCGGCGCACATCAAACTGAGCAGCCCGCCCAGCGAGTGACCTATCAGAAAAGCAGGCTCGCCTTGGCCTTGTTTGGCGCGAGCGAAATCGGCCAATTGCTGCACCAAATGAGGCCAGTTGTTGGTGACGGGGTACTGTGGGTCATGACCCAGCTTGTCGATGGCTTGGACCTCAAACCCGCGCTGGCGCAGATGGTCAAAGATGACGCTGTAAGTGCCTGCCGGAAAACTGTTGCCGTGCGAAAAAATAATGCGTGCGGCCATCAGATCAGTTTTTCTTCTGGGGTGGTGATCTTCTTCAACAGCGCATTGCGAACGGGGGCCACCATGAGCGGAATGTCGGTTGCACCGCCATGCCACATCGGGTCTTCGATGCTGTCAAACATTTGGCGAAGCTTGTCGCCCCAGCTGCTGCGCAACATCTGGAAGTAGGGGTTGTGCTCGTCGATGCACATGATGCGGTCGGTCTGCAGGCTGCCCGCTTTGTAGACCACCATGTCCAGCGGCAAGCCCACCGAGAGGTTGGATTTGAGGGTTGAGTCCATCGAGACCAAGGCGCATTTGGCGGCTTCGTCGAGCGGGGTGTTGGGCGTGATGACACGGTCGAGGACGGGCTTGCCGTATTTCGATTCGCCAATCTGGAAGGAAGGCGTTTCGTCGGTGGCTTCAATGAAGTTGCCGGGTGAATACACCTGAAACAAGCGCATGCCCTCGTCGCCAATTTGACCGCCAAAGATCATGGAGACATTGAACTCCACGCCAGAGGCTTTGAGGGCTGCAGCATCGCGCTCGTAAACCCGGCGCACGGCGGCACCCAGCACGCGGGTGGCGTCGAACATACTTTTGGCGTTCCAGATGGTGAGGGGCTCGTCTTGGCCGGGCTCGACCAGCTTTTCGATTTGCAGCACTTCGCGCACCGATTGCGAAATGCTCAGGTTGCCCGCCGACAACAGGGTCATGAAACGGTCGCCCGCTTTTTCGTAAACGATCATTTTGCGGAAGGTGCTGATTTGGTCCAGGCCCGCATTGGTGCGGGAGTCTGACAAAAAGACCAAACCGGCTCGGGTCTTAACGGCAACGCAATAAGTCATGACGGTGTGTTCCTTTAATTTTTGGGCAGCATGCGCTGCAGCGCATACAAAGCGTCCAGCGCTTCTCTGGGGCTGAGCGCATCGGGGTTGATTTCAGCCAGCGCCGCCTCAACAGGCGTCGGACCGGTGGCTTCGGATTCAGGGGGAGCCGCAAACAAATCGACTTGCTGGCGGTTTTGCGTGGCTCCGGCCTCGAGCGCAGTCAGCGCGTGGCGTGCGTGCGTCAACACAGCAGCCGGCATGCCGGCCAAGCGGGCCACTTGAACGCCATAGCTTTTGCTGGCGGGGCCGGGTTGCAGCTCGTGCAAGAAGACAATGGATGAACCCGATTCGGCAGCGCTCACATGCATATTCACCGCGGCCGAGTGGGTGGCCGGGAACTCGGTGAGCTCAAAGTAGTGCGTAGCGAACAAGGTAAAGGCTTGCGTTTTGTTGTGCAGGTGCGTGGCGATGCCGCTGGCCAAAGCCAGGCCGTCAAAGGTGGATGTGCCGCGGCCAATTTCGTCCATCAGCACCAAGCTGTGGGGCGTGGCGCTGTGCAATATTTGCGCGGCCTCGGTCATCTCCAGCATGAAGGTCGATTGGGCGTTGGCCAAATCATCGGCCGCCCCAATGCGGGTATGAATCGCATCGATCGGGCCGAGGCGGCAGCTGCTGGCCGGCACATGGCTGCCCATGCTGGCCAGCAACGCAATCAGCGCCACTTGCCGCATGTAGGTTGACTTGCCGCCCATGTTGGGGCCCGTGATGATTTGCAAGCGTTGGCGTGGTCCCAGCACCGTGTCGTTGGCCATGAAGCTGGCGCCAGACAGTTCAGCCAGCCGCGCTTCGACCACGGGGTGACGACCTTGCCGAATCTCAATGCAAGCTTCTTTGCTGAACTCGGGGGCACACCAATTGAGCGTCAGCGCGCGTTCGGTCAGGGCGCACAGCGCATCGAGCGAGGCCATGGCTTGGGCCAAGGCGGTCAGCGCGGGCACAAAAGGCTGCAGTTGATCCAGCAGGCTTTCGTACAACCATTTCTCGCGCGCCAGAGCCCGCTCTTGAGCTGACAGCGCTTTGTCTTCAAAGGTTTTGAGCTCGGGCGTGATGAACCGCTCCGCGTTCTTCAGGGTCTGTCGGCGGCGGTAGTCGTCGGGCACTTTGTCGAGTTGCCCTTGCGTGACTTCGATGTAAAAACCATGCACTTTGTTGAATTGCACACGCAAGTTGGCAATGCCAGTGCGCTCTTTCTCACGGGTTTCCAGATCCAACAAAAAAGCATCGCAGTGGGTTTGAATGCCCCGCAACTCGTCCAGCTCGGAGTCCAGCCCATCAGCGATAACGCCCCCGTCGCGCACCAATGCAGCGGGTTCTTCGAGCAAAGCCATTTGCAACAACTCAGCGCAGTGGGTCGGTGGCGTGAGCCAGCGGGCCATGTCGGCCAACAGCGTGCCCGCTTCAGGTTGCATGTTTTGAAGTTGTACCGACAGGGCACCGGCTCGGCCCAGCGCATGGCGCAAGGCGACCAGTTCACGCGGGCGAACCTGACGCAAAGCGGTGCGTGCCGTGATGCGCTCGACATCGCTGGCGCCTTTGAGCTGCTCGCGCAAATGACGCCACACACCAGCGCCACTGGGCCCACGCAGCATTGCTTGGGCCTGCAGGCGTTGACTTGCAATTTGGCGATCACGCGGCGGGCTGAGCAACCAGCTTTTGAGCAAACGGCTGCCCATGCCTGTCATGCAGGTGTCGAGCAATGCAAAGAGGGTGGGCGAGTGAGCGGCACTTTCACCGCGCAGGGTGTGCGTCAATTCCAGGTTGCGGCGGGTGCTCGCGGGCAGGTCAATCAGCGCATCCGAGCGTTGCACTTGCACCCGCTGCACATGGGGCAAAGTGCGCCCTTGGGTGTGTTCGGCGTAGGTCAACAGCGCGGCCGCTGCGGCGTGGGCATCTGTGAGGGTGTCCGCACTCCAAGCGGCCAGTGAGGCGGCTTGCAGCTGTTCGAGCAATTTGCGTTGGCCCAGTCCCGCATCAAACTGGAAGTCGGGGCGCAGAGCAAACGCCCAAGTGCCGCGGCCTGCGGTTTTGAGGTTACGAAGTTTTTGCTCAAACGTGGCGGTGATGCCGGCGCTGGCCAACAATTCGCTGGGGCTGATGCGGTCAATCCAGTCCGCCAATTCGTCTTGCGCACATTCGGCCAAATGCACCACACCCTGCGTGACACTCAGCCAAGCCAGGCCGCAGCGGTTTTTGCTGGCCTGGTGCACGGCCAGCAAAATGGCTTCGCTTTTGTCGGACAGCAGTTCGCTGTCGGTCAAGGTGCCGGGTGTGACCACGCGCACCACCTTGCGATCGACTGGGCCTTTGGATGTGGCCACATCGCCCACTTGTTCGCAAATGGCCACCGACTCGCCCAATTTGATGAGTCGAGCCAGATAGGTTTCAACCGAATGAAAAGGCACGCCCGCCATGAGGACGGGCTCACCCGCTGACTGGCCGCGTCGGGTGAGGGTGATGTCCAGCAGCCCCGCGGCTTTTTCGGCGTCTGCGTAGAACAACTCATAAAAGTCGCCCATGCGGTAGAACACCAGCGTGTCAGGAAACTCCGCCTTGATGCCCAGGTACTGGGCCATCATGGGGGTGTGGGCACTCAAGTCGAGCGCAGACATGGCTTAGAACGGAGCGTCTTTGGCGTTAGCGCCATGGGCCGGGTCGGCGGCGACCTCGGCTTCGGGCTCATCGCCGTCTGAAGCGCGCTCGCGGCTCAGAGTTTCAACGGCGACACGCACCGCTGCTTTGTCACCAGCGCTCGCAAATTTGCTGTATTTGCCCAGAATGGTGACCAGCTGGCCGTAAATGCGCGGCGCACCGGCCAGACATTCTTTTTGTTCCAAGAAGTCAGATTCGCCAGTGAAGTTGCCAATCAAGCCACCGGCTTCGGTGACCAACAGCGAGCCCGCAGCGACATCCCAGGGCGAGAGGCCCGTTTCAAAAAAGCCGTCGGTAAATCCTGCCGCCACATAGGCCAAGTCCAATGCAGCGGAGCCTGGGCGACGCAAACCGGCAGTGCGTTGCATCACATCGCCCATCATGCGCAGGTATTGGTTGAAGTTGTCGCCCTTACGGAAGGGGAAACCGGTGGAGATGATGCACTCTTGCAGTCGAATGCGTTTGCTCACACGCAAGCGGCGGTCGTTCATGAAAGCGCCACGGCCCTTGGTGGCGGTGAACAAATCGTTGCGGGTGGGGTCGTAAATGACGGCTTGCTCGATCTTGCCGCGCACTTGCAGGGCAATGCTCACGCAATAAACAGGGAAGCCGTGGATGAAGTTGGTGGTGCCGTCCAAGGGGTCGATGATCCAGATGTGGTCAGCGGCCGGGTTGCCATGCGTGCTGCCTGATTCTTCGGCCAAGATGCCGTGATCGGGGTAGGCGGTCAACAGGGTTTCGATGATGACTTTTTCGCTGGCATGGTCGATCTCGGTCACAAAGTCATTGACTTGCTTTTGTGAGATGCGAACCGCTTCAACGTCAAGCGCAGCACGGTTGATGATGGCGCCAGCGGCGCGTGCAGCCTTGATGGCCACGTTGAGCATGGGGTGGAGATTGGACGACATAAATTGTGTGAAGAACAAGACTGGCCACCGCACGATCACAGGGGCGAAGCGCGCATTTTCTCATGAAAAGCCAGGCCTGCCGGGTTCAGGCAGGCCTGAGCTTCATTTGAAGGTGTAAGTCAGCGCCGCAAAACCCGAAACTTGGCTTGAGCTGCTCACCAAGGGGCTGTTGGCGATAGCCTTGTCCAAATGCCGGTAACGGGTTTGCAATTGCAAGGCCCATGGGCCGCTGATGGGCACGGAGGCTTGCAAACTGACCATTGGGGAGATGGAGGCGCCGGGCTGGTAGGCCGTCAGGCCTGTGGCCGAAGCTTGCGCTGCACTGATGCCGTAGAGATGGCGCACGTAGTCAGCAGATCGGTACTGCAAACCCAGTTGAGGGTAAAGCTTGACGGTGCCCATGTCCAATTGGCCGGCCCAGTTGACTTCAGCAAACTGCCCCGCCGATTGCGGTTCATACATGGCGTAAGCAAAGATGCCGCCCATGGCGGTGCGCTGGAAAGTGCCAATGCCAATGGGCATGGGTGTGCTGCGATCGTCAGCGGCGGGGTGAGCGGTTTTGGCCGACTTGAAGCCTTCTGTGGTCACTCTCAATGCCAGCTCGAGGTGGCCTGCGCCCAGAGGCATGGCCTTGAAACCCAGAGTGTCCACCCGGGCGAAAAAGTGACCCATGTCGCCATAGGCGTAAGGCAGCACAGAGGAGGTTGACTTGGCGCCACTCAAGATGGATTGAGAGGTGGTCACCATGCCGCCAATGTCGCCCACAAATCGTTCGGGCGCTTGGGTTTGGGCGGTGGCCAGTATGGGGGCCAGGGAAACGAGACAGAAAATTGATAATTTCATTTTGATACTCCAAAACTCATATTAATGGATGAACCCGGTCTGCGCCAGAGGAGAGCATCTTGACACAGGTGTGGCCCCCAAAAACCTCAAAAACGCGCCGCCCACAAGGGGCCAAAGGTGGCTTGCCGACAGAAAATCGGGGTGTGCGGCAAAGAGGTCAGTTTCAGCATGGACAATTGGGGCATGAAAACCCGTTTCATCCTGATAGAAACTAGCCATGCAGGCAACGTGGGCGCCGCCGCTCGGGCCATGAAAGTCATGGGCTTTGACGATTTGGTGTTGGTGGCGCCACGGTGGCCCAATGTGTTGCGCAAAGAAGAAACCATTCAAAGAGCGAGTGGCGCCAACGATGTGCTGGCCAAAGCCCGCGTGGTGCCCACCCTCGAAGAGGCGCTCGATGGGGTCACCCATTTGTGCGCCACCGCCATGACGCCGCGCGACTTTGGGCCCCCCACCCGATCGCCTCGTGAGCACTTTGCCGAGTTGACGCAGCCCGGCGCACCCGAGCAGAGTGTGGCGTTCTTGTTTGGGTCTGAACGTTTTGGCATGAAAAACGAAGACGTTTACCGTTGCCATGTGGCGCTGTCGATTCCCACCCATCCCCAGTTCGGCTCGCTGAACCTGGGCTCGGCTATTCAGGTGGTGGCGTACGACTGGCGGGTGGCCTTGGGCGGATTTCCTGTGCAAAACGCGGTGCCGCCCACAGACAAAGCCGATGCGCAGCAAGTGTCGGGCATGTTGACGCATTTCGAGCAAGCCTTGACCGAGATTGGTTTCTTGGACCCTGCCGCACCCAAGAAACTCATGCCCCGACTGAACCAGTTGTTCAACCGGGCCGATTTGAGTTTGGAAGAAATCCACATCTTGCGCGGGGTGGCCAAAGCCATGATTCAGACCGCCGCTGGCAAGCGATAGACTTGGGACCTATGTTTTCTCGACTTCGCTCCGACATTCAATGCATTCTTGATCGCGACCCTGCGGCACGCACCGCGTGGGAGGTGTTGACCTGCTACCCCGGCTTGCACGCCTTGGTGCTGCACCGCCGAGCGCATTGGTGCTGGAACCACGGCTTCAAGTGGTTGGGCCGCTTTATCTCGCATGTGTCTCGCGGTTTGACCGGCATTGAAATTCACCCGGGCGCCAAGATTGGTGAGCGGGTCTTTTTTGACCACGCGATGGGCGTGGTGGTGGGTGAAACCGCCGAAATTGGCGACGGCTGCACGATTTACCAAGGCGTGACTTTGGGCGGCACCTCTTTGTACAAAGGTGTCAAACGCCATCCGACGTTGGGCAAAGATGTGGTGGTGAGCGCTGGCGCCAAAGTGTTGGGCGGCTTTGTGGTGGGCGATGGCGCCAAGATTGGCAGCAACGCCGTGGTCATCAAGCCCGTGCCCGCAGGGGCCACCGCGGTGGGTATTCCGGCCCGCATCATCCCCTCAAAAACAGGTGAGAGTGCTGATGTCTCTGGCACAGACCGCAAGTTCTCGGCCTATGGCATCACGCAAGAGGATGACCCCGTTAGCCAAGCCCTGCGCGGTCTGATCGACCATGCGGCCGGACAAGAACACCAGATCGCCATGATTTGGCAAGCACTCGAAAAGTTGTGTGCGGAGCAATCGGTGCAAATGCCCGGCGATGCCGCGATCCGCAAAACGTTTGAGGCTGAAAAGTTCAACCAGTTGCTGGACAAATAAGCGCTTTCAGTCTCGCTTTCAGTCGCGCTTGAATCGGCTCGATTGATTCTGAGCCGGCCCCAAAGATTTAAGAATCACTGGGCAGGGCCGCAGCCGCCGCCATCAACGCTTTGCGTCGCTCGTGCAAA
>JACCDN010521087.1_pt1 | contig 10884 bp, 9 predicted proteins | sample 7441691 | NCBI WGS metagenome assembly JACCDN01 (sample SAMN15323439, study PRJNA562643) | freshwater metagenome | isolation source: river surface water | place: USA:Blue River Watershed | collected 2017-08-16
ATGCGTTTACTGGCGGATAAGTACTTTCGAGGACCACGGATTGTACTAATAACTGATACTTCACTCACTTAATTTACTCCTACTTAAGGTTTAAATAAGTGGTCCTGTTTTAGTGGGGGCAGCTACAGTAAGTTATCTATAGACATGGACTTATAAAAATCTATTATTGATTTAATACCAATATTAGTAATATCTGAATTTTCTATTTCTAATTGGTACTTCATACAGGCTCTTCCTCGGTAAACAACTCCATTTGCATAACAGCACTGCAAGTGGCAGTTAATTCGTCCTCTAATATTTTTGCCGATGGTAACTTATCTGCCAACTCACTTGGCAAATCTTTAGTCAATCTATATTCTGCAATACCTACCGGTTTATTTAATCCACGTAACGCATACTCAACGTCAAATTTATCACGTTCAGAACATAAAATGATACCAATAGAAGGATTATCATCTTGAGCTTTAGTAAAATCATCAAGTAAATTTAGATAAAAATTCATTTTACCAGCATACTCTGGTTTAAAGGCACCAGCTTTCAGCTCAACTGCAACAAGACATTTTAAATAGCGATTATAAAATAATAGATCTATAAAATAATCATTGGTTGGGGTTTTGACTTTATATTGATTGCTTATGAAAGCAAAGCCAAATCCTAACTCTAAAATAACATCTTTAATACGAAGTATCATTTGTCGTTCTAAATGTGCTTCTACAACAGGTTTTTTAATCCCGAGGAAATCCAGCATATAGGAATCTTTCATTGCTAGATCAGCTTGCTCTGCCAAATGTTCTGGTAGAACTTCATCGAAATTATTTTGTTTTTCTATAGCAATATGGCGTTCATAGGCCATTGATTTAATTTGCAAAATAAGGACATTTTTACTCCAACCTAACTCTATGGTAGCTTTTATGTAATATTCTCTAGCTTTTAGGTCTGAAACACGCGACATGATAGCAATGTTATGTGCCCACGGAATTTCTGCAACCAGTGGTTGCAGAATTGCAAATTTAACATACTCAAGATGAAATTGCCGCATTAACCATAAGTTTCGTGGTGAGAAACCACTATTACCAGGGAAAAGTTTCATAAGATCTTTAGATAGATTTTCTACAATCGATCTACCCCACCCGTACTTCTCTTGTGCTTCAACTATTTGCCTACCTAGATTTTGATATAACAAAAGCAATTCTCGATTAACAACCCTAAAGGCACGAATTCTAGATTGTTGTATTTGATCTTTTACTGAATTTAGAAAATTAACATACTCTTGTGATGGTAAAGGATTACTAACCATGCAACGCTCCAAAATATATACTGGATAAATTTACAGCTTAATTTATCATAAATATTTTATAGCATCAAATAACTTTATTGTTTTGCTTATCTCAACCCGAAAAGTTCGAAAATCGTCCAACTCGGGGAGCCAATAAAGTCAACCTTTTTAAATCCTCTGCCACGAAGCTGCACGCCCTTTACCTATAGATTTTATTTTGCCCTCATCACGCATTTGACGTAATACAATTCTAATCATTTCACGACTAATTCCAGGGCAATCTGACTCTATGGCACTAATAGCAAACGGCTCCATCCTGCGATTAATTGTATTGCGAATTAGTTCTGTTTTTGATCCTTTATTAGTACTGACTACTCCAACACGTTCTTCAAATTCTCGGTATGCACGGAGTACAGTACCCCAAAAATAGTTTAACCATGGGTTAACATCGTGCTTTCCTTCGTGCCAGTTTTTAGAACTTGCCTCTAGCGTTTCATAGTAGCTTTCTTTACTCTCTTCAAAAATTCTCTCTAAACTAATAAAATGCCCAACTTGATAGTCAAATTGATACAACAACATTAATGTCAATAATCTTGACATTCTTCCGTTACCATCCGTGAATGGATGAATACATAAAAAATCTAGAATAGCTAAAGGCACCAAAATAATCGCATCAAGCGTCTGTTGTTCTACAGAAATTTTGTATTCATTAGTTAACTGATCCATAGTAGTTGGCGTCAAGAATGCCTTTGTAGGAACAAAACGAACTCTCTTTGTACCATCTGGATGGGTTTCTATAATTTCGTTGTCATTAGCTTTCCATTTGCCACCAGGATTAGCTAAATAACGATATAAGATACTATGCAATTGTAAAACTACATTGGTAGTAAAAGGCATATGTTCGCCAGATTCATGGATCATATTTAGCGCATCCCTATACCCAGCGATCTCTTGCTCAGAGCGACTAATAGGAGCAGTATCTTTCAACACTAATTCTTCTATTTTTTTATGTGGAAGTTCTATACCCTCGAGCCTATTTGATGATTCACTAGATTCAATTTTTGCTAACATACGCAAAGTTTCAAGTGTCTCTGGCGATTGCTTGAAAAATAAAGCTTGCTTGCCTCTATACTCGCCAATAGCTCGCAAAATACTGGCCTGCTCAGGATTAAAATTGAGTCCGCTTAGATATTCACTAGAAAGTGAGTGCATTTACACATCCTAAATAAATGGAAAAACTAGTTAACGGGGTAATATTAGCACTCATATTACCCTATTTACAATGGTATTACCCCATTTAACAAATGAAATTGCCCAGCAGAAAATGGCCATTGTTTCACAGACTCTTGAATTTCAACCCGAAAAGTTCGAAAATCGTCCCATCCGGGGAGCCAACGTTTGACCTACAGTCTATTTTTCGAACTAATCACAGATTGTGTTGCTATAAGCTAACGTTGTTGAGTAAATTTGGTTGTGTCGCAAATTTTAAAAACGGCTGATTTTTTTTGCAGGCGTGTTTGCGCTAGGCGCAACTAGGCTGCCAATGCATAGAGCTGCTCAATAACTGAGTTATATTCTTTATAAACCTATGATCTTGCTCAATCATATTGTTTAAATATTTATTTTGACAAATCTTAATTTTGCATGATTCTGGGAGGCTTTTATTAATTTCATTTAGGGCTGATGTATTTGCGACACAACCATATTATCCCACATTCCCAGGGGTTGTTGACAATTGACCGAAAATACGCGAGGATGCAATCTGAATTACTAAAAATATCTGATTTCAATCAGGATAATAGTTGAATATTAAAATTTGCGACTAGGTGTATGGTGATATAATGCAGTTTAACCTATTATTTCTGGTTATTTTTAGTACAATAGCAGCTAAAATAGCTGAGGCAACACAAAAAACCAGCGACGAAAGTTACGACGTGGTAGCTTATATCATTGATAATGGCATAGACAGCCAAGCTTATTCATTTGTATTTGGCCAAACCCCTAACAAAATCAACATAATTCAAGATGCGCCATGGAAAACAAATGTTAACTATATTCCATTAAATCACGGCACTATCGTGGCCGATATACTTCTAAATAGTTATATTGATTGTACATCAACAAATGACTGCGAAAGACACAGAAAAGTCTTTGGACTTAATAGTGAACTTACGCCGCCTAGCCTACGTATAGTTTCAGTACCAATCCGGCCTTACAATGGATCTATCTTATCTGAAATGACTAGAGCATTTACTAACGCTACACTAGACTGTACAAATTTGCGAACCAAAAATCCACATTTAAATTGTGTAATTAACATGAGCATGATTGCGTATATCGAAGATGAAGTCAAAACATTAAAACCAGATGGCCTTGATGCCGCTGTCGCTAGCCTTATGCAAGCCATTTACCATGCATCTAAGACAAATATAGCTATAATAGTTGCTGCTGGTAACCATGGTACAAATGCTTGTAAATACTTGCCGGCCATAATCATACAAGATATTAAAACAAATAATAATGATGGTCCAATTTTAGTGGTTGGAGGATATGATGCAGAATCCAAAAATATTCTGGCTTTTTCCAACTACGGCAAGTGTGTCAACACATATAGAGCCGGAAACAAAATAGAAAGTCTTGAGATTAGGGATGGAGATGGACCCTTAAGTGGAACCTCATTCGCTGCGCCCGTGGCTGCTGGTCAAATTGCCGCATTCTTGCACCGACTTGGTCAAACACCACATAAACACAAAATGTGTCTTCTTCATCAAGCCATCAAAAAAACAGACCCATTCCAACCAATATTATTTTCAAGAATCTTAACAAAAAAATCTGACCCATATACACAAACTTGTACTAACACTCATTTACAGCAAAGTTTTATGGCTCTGGTGCAAAAATCCGCTTCCTGTAAACCTGGGGCTATATCTTAATCGCACTCGATGTAAATTACCTTAGAACAAAGATTAACACTAAAGCTGATTTATAGGAATTTTCACATACTGAACACCATTACTTTCAACATCACCAAAGGTGCCCAAACGTAAATTTACCTGGATAGATGGTATTATTAACTTTGGCAAAGATAATCCAGCATCGCGTTTGTTTCGTAAAAATACATATTCTGCTTTTGAAATTTTTTGATTTATTAATATATTTTGTTTTTTTTGCACACTGACTGTGCACACATTATTAGCTTTGCGTACTGCAGGTGGGTAATCATGACAAATATAAATGCGTGTTTCGTCAGGTAAATCAAAAATCCTATGTATAGAGTCATACATTTTTTCAGCACTGCCACCAGGAAAATCCGTACGTGCAGTACCAATATCTGGCATAAAGAACGTGTCACCAACAAAAACTGCATCCTCGATCAAATAGCTGATACATGCTGGAGTATGCCCAGGAGTATGAAGTATTTTTATATCAACTGAGCCAAGATTTATTGTTTGATTATCATCTAGCAAGATATCGAATTGCGAACCATCTAAGGGTGTGTCTTTTTCGGTATTTAAGATAGGAACCCAATATTTAAGAACCTTAGTAATTTCTGATCCAATTCCAATCCTACCGCCAATTTTTTCTTTTATATAATATGCCGCGGTTAAATGATCCGCATGAATGTGCGTCTCTAAAATCCATTCGAGCTTTAAATTTTTATTATTAATATATGCAATGATTTCATCTGCCGAGGTAGTACTACTTCTGCCAGAATATTGATCGTAATTTAAAATAGAGTCAATAACGGCAGCGCTAGAAGTCTTAGGGTCAGAAACAACATAACTGAATAAGTTGGTATCAACATCAAAAAAAGTTTCAATACTTATAGCCATAACATCTCCTTATTTAGCTCCTAATAACACGCCACAATAAACCTATTTGTTCCAAGGCATCAAAGCTAAAAGTTTAACCATACCACACCAACCACTTACCCCAGCAAACATAAGTCCCATGCCTGCAAAGCCTGGTATTATATTAAACCATGGATTTATAAATGTTCCCAAAATAACACCTATTAAAACTAAAAATCCCGCTGTTAATTGCATTTGTCTATCTAATGGTAATACACAACCTTCAAATGAATTGATATCACCGTCAGCTTTTTTCCATGCAGTTATTCCGCCCTCCAGTGTATAAAGGTCAAGACTTGGATCTTGAGCTTCAAGTTTTTTGCATGCTTCCAAACTTCGTCTGCCAGATTGACAATGAATTACTATTGGAATTGATTTTGATTTAAGCTTATCATGTGAGATAGAAGAGAGAGGAATGAGGTTTGCGCCTGGAATATTTTCGGATCTATGTTCCGCTGGTTCGCGAACATCTACTAATAGAACTTCGCCTTTTTCCATAATGGCCCTTAACTCACTAACCGTTATAGTTTTTATCATGAAATGTACTCCAATTAATAATAAGTTGCTTAAATTTAACCAAATATACGTCATATTTAGCTATGTATGAAGTAACGGTGCGAAAAACTCTATAGCATTTCGGTTATTCATATAACTATAAATTAAATCTTCACCGACGAACTTCTTTGTCATATCTGTCAAAGATATAAAAAATTCATTTGTATTTAAGTATATGCCAATAAAACAACTATACTTTTATCAATTTGAGACTAGTTTAGTTCTAGCAGTATCAACACTAAGGAATAGTTATGCGTCTAGGATATAGCGTGGTTAATTTTATAGTAACGTTTTCATATGTATTATCAGAAAGTTCAGGTTCAGTTACTTATCCTAGATTAATCGCAATAATAGACTGCAGTAATAGCATCAGTTTAAAATCTTTTAACTCGATTATACGTTATTTACAAAATGATCTAGAATGTCCGTCCCCACGTGAAGTGTGTGTCGTGACCTTTGGTACCGATGCTACCGAGGCAATAACTTGCAGTGCTGATCTCCCAGCGGTTAAAAATTCTCTTTCATCGCTGCATTTGTACAATGGTTCACATAATAATGCTCAAACTGATATTGCATCTGCGATAAATTTAAGTACTAAGATCATAGTCAATTACCCACAACCAAAAAATATTGTATTGTTATTTAGTGATGCAAAAGCTAACGATCCAGGTCGAGTCAAACACGCTAAACTCAAAGCTATTGATGCAGCGAGCAAGCTTAAAGCAAAAGTTACTGATTTTTATTGTGTAGGAATGCCAAACTCCAATGATAAAGTTTTACATAAAATATGTGGTAAATCAAAAGTGTCATATATTAACGATTTAGAAAAACCCAAGCTATGCCCTATGCCTGTAACTAACATTCCGACCATAACTCCAACACTTTCACCAACTGTTAGTAAATATGCAACATTATTTGTTATTATTGATTATAGCTCGAGTATTAAGGCGATTGATTTTTCTAAAATACTAACATATTTGTCAGCTAATATTGCTTGCGCTCAACCAAGACAAGTCTGTGTTTTAGGTTTTGCATTACAACCTCAAATGCTAGTTAAATGCACTTATGATCTAAACTTGGTCAAATCTCAGATTGCAGCTATAAAACCACGTGAAAATTCTGGCAACCATCCGCAAACAAATATTGCCGGAGCTATAAGCTACACTAATAAATATTTAGCCGGCTTAGGCCCTGAGACTATGGTAGTGTTATTTTCTGATGGTAATGCTAATGCACCAGGCAGCAATGCTAATGCCAAACATGCAGCTATTATGGCATCCTCCCAACTGCGTAAAGAAATACTACAATTTAGCTGCGTAGGAGTAGGCAGCACTGATCTACAGACCATTACCTCCATGTGTGGTAAATCGGTTTATAACATAGACTCTCCAACACACGCTAATTTATGCCCTAAAATAAATAGATTTTAAATGATTACGCATGCTGGGAAGATCTTTAAAGATTTATCATCACCGGTAATATCGCTATAACCATATCCAAGTAATACTGGCATACATCGTCCTTGATACTTGCAGCTTAATCATATGCTTTAACTGGAGAAATAAATCCATTTGGTTTTTTGGCTATTAAAGAACACTTCAGTGATTGAAACACATTTTCCGCTGTATTACCCAATAAAGCACGCATAATTCCACCTCGAGCGACTGTTCCCATAACTAATAAATTAATTCCATTAGCCTTTACAAATGCTGGAATTGTTTCATCCGGGATACCTTTAAGCGCATAGACTTTATATTTACATCTAAGATTAGATTCTTTAATAAGCGCATCAAATCTAGATTTGTGCTCTCTCTCAACTTCATCTAGAATTTCTTTTAATGCTTCTTTTGATATCTGGAAGTTACCTCCTTCTTTAAATTCAAATTCAAATTCATAATGCCAGCATGACACAATACTAATTTCAGCATTGTAAGCTTCAGATAACTCCTGTGATAGCTTAAGTAATTGAAGCACAAGATCATGACCAACTGCATCTGGACTTCTAGCGTCAATTGCAACTGCAATTCGCATCTTGTCCATTTGCGGTGTTTCTATACGATTTAATAAAACTGGGCATGGGCATTTACGTAGTAATTCCATATCCAGAGCTTTGAAACCGGTGTCTGTCAAAGTTTCTTCAGCTTGTTTAATCACAAGGTCGTAGGCATCGCGCAATACATGTTGGATTATATATAATGCAGTAGCATCACCATGATCAGTGGATGCACTCAAATTAATATCTTTTTGGTTAATTTTTAATTCGTTACATGCTAGCTGTATATTTGAATTGAGTTTTTCGAGTAAAAATTTCTCATACTCATATTGGGACTCTTTGAAGGCCTCGGGAAATTTTGGAACCATAATTAATACTTGCAATGCTGCTTTATTATTAAAAGCCAAGAAAAGAGCCTTTTTGAGAGCATCAAATCCGTTTTCTAACTTACTACTCATGAACAAAATATTTTTAAAATATTGCATCTTTTCACCCTTAGTCTCTATGTTCAAAAAAATCTTTATAGAATAAACATAGGATATAATCGCAAGGTAGTCTAACTGCTAGCAATGATCGCTATAATATGCCTCTTGCTTATATTGCATTATACGATCAGCTTCCACACAATCGTGCGTAAAAGTGACTTTTTAAAATTTGTTCGTAGAGCATCGTCACCAATAACCTATAGATCTAACAAATACGTATAAAATATTTGTTTTAACGCTGGATAAGGCTCATATTTGCGCAAATTGTAATTAGTACTACAGTAAATAAAAGGGTTATGGATATCCCTTTTATCGTTTATTAGAGCAACAGGGAGAGTTTATATGAGTGGAGCATATGTTGCGTTACAGGATAATGATGTTGAGTTACAGGATGAGGATGTGTATACCGAGGATCAAGCGGAAAAATATAAAGAGTTGCGCTCCATGATGGAAAAAGCGAATTTACTAGCAAAATCATTAAAAAATGATTACAACAATGAAATAACCAATGAATACGTTAATAATTTAGCAGATGGTTTAAATTATTTAACTATTCAATTAGATATTGCTGACTCAGCGCATGAAGGTTGTGAGGCTTCTGATAAAGGCGAATTACTGCCTACATTTGATCCAGATGATGATACCGAATCTTGGTGGGATGAAGATGAGGTTAAATACACCGCAGATGTTGGTGAAGAGGAAGTAGAGGAAGTAGAGACAGCAGGAGCAATAGAGGCAGAAGACGATAATAAAATCGATGATACGAAAAAGAGGAGCAAAAAGTCAGACTCAGCAAATAAGAAAACGAAACATACAGGTGAAGAAGATGCAACCTCGAAATCAGATCTGAAAGATCAATTTATAGAAGCAAAAGCCCTTCCATCAAATAATATAATTTATGCCCCGGCAAGAAAGTCTTTTGAAAAAAACATTGCTTTGGCTTGCATTGCTATTATATGGCCGACGGGGCGCTCGGCAAGTACAGCTAAAGTAGCCTCAATGGGTAGAGGGGTTGCTACAGTTTACAAGAGCCTTTCTCATGGTGATTTAATATTTAATACATCAGCAAAAGGCGTTAGAGTTACGTACAATCGCGCAAAAAAAAATGTAAGCAAGGCAGAAAATCAAGCTATAGCAGATGTAAGCAAGAGCAAAAACTTTGATATGTTTGCTTTAGTGAATGGCGGGGTTACAAAAGGTAGTAATGCCGGTAAGAAGTATGCTCATTTGAATGGCACTTTATTAAGAACCGGTCTACATGAAATTGGGCATCTTTTAGGCCTTGGCCACGCAGGGGCATATATAAATGGCAAGCTTGATGATTATGGTGACGGAACATCGTTTATGGGCAAATATGCTACTGATAAATTAAATGCACCGCAGCTGTACTTCTTTGGCTGGGTAGCTGCAAATAAAACGGCGCAATATAACATAGGTTCCCCAACCACCACGTATAATGTAGAATATTCATATGTTGATAAACCTAGCGATAGTAATGTAAGTGGCGTATTAATTCCTCGTAAAAATGGAAGAAGCCTGTTCTTTTCTATTGCTCCAATAGGCGGTAAAATGCTCGGTTGTGTGCATTATATTTTAAATAACGGTGCTGGCACTCAACGTGCTAAAGCTTTTAATACTAAAACTGAAGTTGAAGAGCTTACGTTTGAACGAGTAGAAAACAATGGCTCTTTCGCTAAATTTAGTATAGGTACAAAACTTACTGCGTAAAGACGCTCTGTGGGAGTGTTTAGAAGACTGTGTCAAAGTTAAGTTAGAGTGAAGCGGCATTAAAAAATTACAGGGATAATGATGTATATCAACATTAAAATCCCTGTATGTTTGAGTATTTTGGCGGTGTGCCAGAAATAGTCGTGCCGGACAATCCCTGTAACGGTAATGCAGATCAGAGTTATGAATATCACGTAAGAATACCAAGTCACCAATAAATTACCGCATACAACCACAATCCTATTTACTAGGAAACTCGGTTAACGTTAATTTCTGAACTGCACGGGTTTCGGATCTCAGCACACTAACAGGATATCAGCACAGTTATTAATCATGAGAACTGTGCGTAGTCACGCTCTAAATCATAAATATAATATATTACCCTGGAATCGCTACTAGTATATGATGCAAATACACACGAATATTAAAATTTAATTTATTTTTTAAAACTTAAAAAATATTGTTATTAGCATAACAAAAATGTATACTCAGCTAGCTATAAATTACTAGTAATGAATCGTTAAAAAGATGGGGTAGAATAAGTGAAGTTAACAGTACGCTATGGCGAGTTAATTGTTGACCATAATCTAGTCGAAATTCTAAATACCGCTCAAGAACAAGAGCAACAAGAATTTAAAAAGCAAGTTGAGGCACTTGACTTGTCTAGATTAAGCTTAACCAAAATAATCCTCGAACTCCAGCCAGATAAAATTCAATTTTTATTAGATACTATCCAAAATTTGCCCCGTAGCCCGTATTTAAGTTTGGTCGAACTGCCGTTTGATGCAATGTTGCAATTATTAACTAAATGTTCAACCCGTAAATTAGATCTAACACCGTACAAACTGCATTTTTTAAGTTTTGAGAAGATTAAAGAAGTAGCTGAATTATGCAAACGACACCAGCACCAAGCTGTTACATTATTCTGCCTAAACAGTTACTCCAGTTCGCCTACCGCCAGCTTCGCTAATTTTACTTACGAGCAGCACCAAGCTG
>JACCDN010774948.1_pt1 | contig 10882 bp, 9 predicted proteins | sample 7441691 | NCBI WGS metagenome assembly JACCDN01 (sample SAMN15323439, study PRJNA562643) | freshwater metagenome | isolation source: river surface water | place: USA:Blue River Watershed | collected 2017-08-16
CTACGCCATTTGCTTCCTTCAGATTCTACCTCACGATAGACACCCTTGCATAGGCTCGTTATTCCCATCGACGGGGCTAACAGCGGACTTACACCGCCTAGATGTGCGCCATGTCTGGCGCACATTATTTTCAAAGGCTAACTATTATTGTTAGCCTTTTTAATTTTAAAAATGAAAAGTATGCCGGCAAATAAGACTTTTTTAGTGGCAATCTGCTCACTATTCCTCCTACCCTACTTACCTACAGTAGTTCCGACAACTGCCGTATTGACCGGTGGTTTTTACCTCCATGATATAACAGCATTGGCAATTATATTACCAATTTTAGTTTACCTAATCTATTATCCATTAACAATTAAAGTAAATATTACCCAAATAGTTATGGGTTTATTGCTGATTTTATTGGTATTACAAAGTTTAAGCTTAGATAGCTATAAGTCGTTTTCATATATGGCGATAGCAGTACTAACCTTTGGCATTATCTTATCAATTGCAATTAGTTCATTAAACTACTCTAAGAAGCAGCTTTTAGACTGGATTGCAGTTTCCATTATAATTAACTGTTACTTGCAAATTATAATTTGTCTACTGCAAATCCATAATATTAAGCTCTACATTCCCATTCATTTTTATGACTATGCCGGCAAAAGCATTGGCATCGGCCAATATAACTTGCTTGCAGGTGACGTAAATAGAATAGTTGGTTCAATTTACCAGACCAATTTATTGGCAAATACTCTAACTACTGGTTTATTGGCTCTATGCCATATTTCCCAGTCTCCAAAAAAATGGATTAAACTATTTTTCCTGGTTAGCGTACCAATTTTATGCTGTTTTATTAGCCTTACCTATAGCCGGACGCCGATTTTATATTGTTTATTTATTTTAACTTATGCCATTATCTTATTATTACGAAAGCAAAAGCCATATGCCACTAAACTTCTATTTTTAGCTGCATGCTTAGTAAGCTGTACCTTTTTAGCTGCGAATGGAAAATTTAATTTTCTATATCCCAAACAGGTAACGCAAAATGCCGGAAGTACAGCCAATAATGACCCGGATAATAGCAGCAAGCGGCTAATTATGACATTTAAAACATTAGGCTCCCAAACTCCTAACCACATGAACTTGCAAGTTCAAGCAAGCAATCAGCAAAGGTTGACCTATTGGCAAAACGGAATTAGTTTATTCAAGTCAAGCCCAATTAGCGGCGTTGGCTGGGACTACTACGCTAAATCTATTTATGGTCAATGTATCATTACACCTTCATGCCAATTTCGTGAGTTAAGCCTACCATTCAATGCACACAATATATTTATCCAACTATTGGCTACTACCGGTATACTCGGATTTATATTGATTCTATTTGCTTCAATCTACTGGTTTATTAAGCTAATTAAATTACCGGTAAATATGCAACTACTTCCCCTAGGCTTTTTTGGCATAAATTTTTTACATTCCCAGGTAGAATATCCTTTATTTTACAACGCTTATTTATTTGGTTTCATTACCTTCATAACTCTTGCTGATGATAGTAGCCTAGGTGAAATTAAAAGTGTATTGGTTAAGCCGATATTTACTATATTAACGTTAGTTTTAGCCTGGCAAATCTATATAGGCGTTAACAATTTCTTTATATTAGCGCAATTTAAAGAACCTAGAAGCATAAACGGCCAGCAAAGCTTAATAAATAGTATTATTACGAAGTATCAAATCAGTTTTAATCCATTCTGGGACTATTATGCAGATACAGATATGGCATTGAAAATTACACCTTTTGAGCGTACTAATGATAACTATAAAACTTTTGATATAATTTATAATGCGCTTAAACGAGTAACGGCATTTACGCCATATACCATTTATATTACCAAGCTGGCAATTTTAGAGCAAATTCAAGGTAATCGAAAAGAGGCTCGGCAGCTTATCTTGAATATGTTAAAAGTTTATCCTGAGTTTTACTCTGACCTAAGAAATTGTGCAGATCTAGAAACTAGGGAAAATAAGCTACTAAATAAAAGTATCCTTGAATATTTTGATGAATACCAAGTAAACCATCCAGAATTGAAGTAACAATAAATGCAGAGCTTAGCAATTATCCAGATTTGTGCACTAATAGTATTATTGGTATTTTCGATTAGCATAGCATATTGGAAATGCTATAAACGTAAAGATGTTGCGACTAAAAGGCCACGATTATTAGATTCGGTTGATGTCTTAATTATAGTAATTCTTAGCTCTATATATGCAGCGATTAGTTTTATTAATTTTGGTTATAAGAATTTGCATCAAGGTGCGTGGCAAGGAATTTATCCAGGTAGAAGTATTATAATTATATTTGATAAACCCACATTAGTTACCGATATCTACCTGTATTTTGGGCTAACTAACGGCACATTGCAAATTTCTTGTACAACTGAGGATAACAAGGAGTATAAGCTAAATACGATTAAAACCTCTGTAAAATATCCGCCACTATTTAGCTGGAATCAAACTAAAGTAATAAGTACCAATATTAAACTACGTTCAATTACCTTGAAGCTAGAAAGCCCTGTTACCGAGATTAAACAAATTGCAATTTTCAATAATAAGCAATACCTAACTAACTTTGTTTTTAAAACCGAAAAATTTCCAGAAGATAAGCTTGTAGGCTTGATAAGCGATACTGCACCAAAATCCATTAATCCATTATGGCTTTCGAGTATCGTTTTTGATGAACTGTATTATGCTACTACAGCTTATCAGTACCTCCATGGATATTATCCCTATACTACCGTTCATCCGCCATTAGGGATGCTAATTATTGCCTTAGGTATTTTAATTTTTGGCATGAATCCCTTTGGCTGGCGAATTACTTCTAACCTTTGCGGTATACTAATGGTTCCGTTAATTTATATTTTTGCAAAAAAATTATTTAAAAGCCGTAAAATGGCAATCATTAGCAGTCTCTTAATGATTACCGATTTTATGCATTTTACCTTTACCAGGACCGCTTCTATAGACTCCTCGGTAACACTATTCATATTGCTTGAATATCTGTTTCTGTTTAGGTATCTAGAGGCAAGACAAACACAGGATCAAACAGAAAAGTATAAAAGCCTCTTTTGGTGTGCGCTATGTTTTGGGATCAGTGCTGCAATTAAATGGTCTGCCCTATTTTCCGTTATAGCCCTAATCCCGATTCTTAGTTACGCGGAATTATTTACTGCAAATAAAAACCCAGCTAAATTCGGCAGACGCTTCATATTTCTATTTACTCTTTTTATAATAATTCCATTTTGTATTTATTTTCTAAGCTATATTCCTTTTGCCCTAAATACCCATCCGCATAACTATTTTAGCTTTGTTTGGGATATTCAGAAATCAGCTTATTCCTTTCACACCGGCTACGCTTTAAGTGCACATTCAATTAATGAGTCTCCATGGTGGTCTTGGCCTTTTATTTATCGACCATATTCTATATATAGCTGGATGGATTTTGCGACTAGGCAGTCGGTTTCAATGGTATTGATGGGTAACCCTGCAATTTGGTGGTTTGGGATTGCCGCGCTGTTACTAAGTATAGCCAATTGGCTGAAATCACGCAATTTAGCTGCAGGTTTTTTAATCCTGGCGCTTATAGCACAATATCTACCGTACGCATTTGTCCACCGCGTAAGCTTTATTTACTACTTTTACACAGTTACGCCAATTTTGATTTTAGTTAATACGTATATACTAATGCTGGCATTAAAGCGACCAGAGAAGAGTATTAAAATCTTTGTATATTTATATTTGCTGTTAGTAATTGCCCTATTTATAGCATTTTTTCCAGCATTAGCTGGTATAGAGCTTAACCGAGACTATGTTTACAAATACCTATTATGGTATAAAAACTGGCAATTTTGATGGTTAAATAATAAATTTAATGCCTTGTACGGTTTTATTCTTTTGCAAAGCTTTGCGAAGATGCAAAGTAAAGTTTGTATTAGATAAGAGACTTGTATCTTGGCATAATGCTACAGCATCATAGTTGGCAGTTTCAGCATCTAGATTGATAGCTTCTTCAACACTGTCATTATAGTAAATTATTTTACTGCCAGAAATAAAAGCATGAGTTAATTGTAAAGTCTCACTTGGGCTAAAACTGCTATTTGATTCTTTTATCAATATTAAGATGGTTTCAGCTAAAAGCGTTTGTTTATTTAACTTACTTACCACACTTGCAATTTGCTCAGGTCTTTCAAGAATTAACGCAACAGCGATTTTTTTCTTAAAATCCAATTCATAAAGTTTAATGTATTTTGAAAAAACTCCCATAGCATTATAGCTGCTAATTGCCAATCCCTCATAGCCAGATAAAAAACCGCGTTTTAGTATATAACATTTCAAAAACATGAAAAAAGCGCGAAAAGGTATCATCCATAACTTAGGATGCTTTTTGTGATGATGCTGCTTGGCATAGAGAGTGCTATAAAACTGCATTTTATCTATCAGCTGGCTCACTTGCTCATAGGGAAAATGGATCATTGATCCGCCATCTATCCGGATATTAGGTAAATCATCAATGAAATTATCATGGACCTGGTTTTCTGCAAATTTCGTGTCATTCCGGTTATAAAGCCTTTTTATCCAGTCGTTACCCCAAGAACTTGTTTCTACTAATCTGCCGTCATAATAGTTTTTACGGTATATATTATAAATATTGCCTTGCTCAAAAGGAAAGGTAAGTAAAATATTCACCAACTCCTGCTCAAGTACTTCATCACAGTCAACGAACAATATCCAGTCATTCTTGGCGTAGGAAGCAGCAAGGTTTCTTACTTTTCCCATCCCTTGAAATTCACATTGGAAAATCCGAACATTAGAAAATTGTTTGGCAATTTCTAATGTGTTATCGGTCGAGTAATTATCAAGTAAGACCACGTCATCAAATTTGGTTAAAGATGCTAAACTTTTAGCAAGATAACGTGCACCGTTTTTTACATTTACACATATACTTAACATATATATTACATTCCCAGTTCATGATAGTGAGAGTTACAAATAGCAAACATCATTCAAATTGTTTTAAGAACTTAATATCATCGGCAAAACCACTTTTAACTTTAACCCAGATCTCTAAATGTACTTTAGTGCCAAATAATTGCTCCATATCCAAGCGTGAATCGATTGAAATTTTTTTAAGTTTCTCACCGCCTTTGCCAATAATCATTGGCTTCTGGTTTTCCTTATCAACGATAATCGTTGCAAATATCCGGGTAAGCTTATTGGTTTGCTCAAATTTATCAATATCTACCATTAAGCTATACGGAAGCTCGTCGCCCAGATAACGAAACAATTTTTCGCGGATAATCTCACTGGCAAGAAATTTGCTGCTTTTATCAGTTAATTGGTCTTCGGGGTAAAGAAATACACTCTCAGGTAAATAGTCTTTTACCTTTAATAAGACTTCCTCAAGGCCTTGATTATGTTTAGCCGCAACGGTAAAAACCTGTTTAAACGGAAATTTGTTGCTAAGGCTGTCAATAAATTTGTTCAATTCCAGGCGGTCTTTTAGTTGATCCTTCTTGTTGATTACTAAAATGACGTTCGAATTCTCAGGTAATAAATTTAATACCTCTTCGTCGCCAGTATTAAATATACCGGCTTCAACAACGTAAATTATGGCATCTACATTGCTTAAGCTATTAACAACACTCTGATTTAAAGCTTGATTTAATTTGGTTAAATACTGTTTCTGGAAACCAGGAGTATCCACAAAAATATACTGGCTGTCATCCCTAGTATAGACACCAGTTACTTTATGGCGAGTAGTTTGGGGCTTGCGGGAGGTAATACTGACTTTTTGGCCAATTAAGTGATTCATAAGGGTTGACTTCCCTACATTCGGGCGGCCAATAATTGCTACAAAGCCACAATAGGTTTTATTTACCATTTCCACCTTTTTCATTTAATATATTAAGCAAATTAAATGCCGCTGCCTGACTTGCCTGCTTTTTGCCCTTACCTTTACCTATGGCACTTAATTTTAGCTCTTCAATTACACATTCGATACTAAACACCATATCATGCTCAGGTCCACTCATTGCAATAATATTATAAGCTGGCAATTTTAGCTTCCTTGCTTGTAAATACTCCTGAAGTTGTGTTTTATAGTCTTTATTTTTACTAATTTGCTGTTCACGTAATGGATAATAAAATAACTTTTCAATTACCTGACGCGCATTTTCAAAAGAACTATCGAGTACTATAGCGGCAAACAAAGCCTCCAAACAGTCAGCCAAGATTGAAGGTCGTTCTCTGCCGCCACTTTTTAATTCCCCATCACCAAGAAATATGTACGCACCGAGATTTAGCAAATCAGCAATTTGCGCCAAACCTTCCTGATTGACCAATGAAGCACGCATTTTGGATAGTTCGCCTTCAGATAAATCAGGATAAAGGTTGTATAAATTCAATGCAATAACGCAATCTAGGATACCATCCCCAACAAACTCAAGCCGTTCATTATTATTACGTCCAAAGCTTCGGTGAGTAACAGCTCGGCTAAGTAAAGATACATCTCTAAACTCGTAACCAAGCTGTTCTTGCAAATCTAAAAAATTAGCCATTAGTTTATTTTTGTTCCAATACGTGATAAATCACGGAAATTCATCCATATATAAATCGCTTTACCTAAAATTGCTTTATCAGGTACAAAGCCCCAATAACGGCTATCTAGGCTGTTATCGCGATTATCGCCCATCATGAAATAATGACCCTCAGGCACTTTACAAGTAAAGCCATCATCATTATAACTACAATTTTCCTTCCCTGGAAAATCTTTAACATATTCCAAAATGACTGGTGGCAGCCGATCCCAGGTAATAATATCATGTTTTACCCCAGTTAAATCTTCAATAAAACGCTGGTTATGAATCATAACGTCTCCACTTGGTGTAGGCTCGCTATAATCATATGACCCATTGGCAAAGTATTGCAACTGTTTGCCATTAATTGTTAAACGTTTATTGACATAGCTAATCGTATCGCCAGGTAGCCCTATAACTCGCTTAATTAAGTCCCGATTACGCGTAGACTGGTCTTCAAATACTATAATATCGCCACGCTGAATTTTACTAACCGGTATAACAACCTTATTCGTTATCGGCATTCTCAAACCATAGGTAAATTTATTTACAAGAATAAAATCTCCAACTGTTAGATCTGGTCGCATTGAGCTTGTTGGAATTTGATAAGCCTCAAACAAAAATGCGCGTAAGATCCATACAATTAATACTACCGGAAAAAACTCACGTGCATAATGTACATAGTGCGGGACACTGGTATTATTTTCCCGTTTTGACCAAATAAATTTATTTAAGAATAAGATCAAACCACTAATTAAAATAAAAAGTAATAATACCGTGGCAAAATCAGTAAATTCTGATATTACGCCAACCCACCCTAAAATAAACAGCAAATAGCCATTTTCCATTGCTTTGCTTTTATTATTACCACGAGCTCGGTATATCATCACTGAGCCAAATATAATCGCAATTATGCCTAAATAAAACCACTTAGACAAGCCTTGAGCTTCCATACATATCCTTACAAACTGACAATATTTTAGCTACTTATTTTTCTTATAGTCCTAACTTCAAGGAATATCTAAGCAAAAGCGTTATAAACTGCTTTTAGGTTTAAACACAATCTTATCAACAATTAATATTGCTTTTGCCACATTTATCTTAACAAATCCCGATGTAAACTATACCAAATAGCCATGTGTTCTAATTAAAATTTGAATTTTATCATATTCAGAATTTTCAAAAAGCAAATATTATTAGTTAACAATTATTTGACTTACGATTTTCTATTATTTTATAATTGAGTACTCACTCACTTTTAAAGGCTTAAAAATGTTAGACAACCGATTATCCACCTCCCTCCTGGTTGTGCTACTTATCTTTATGGAGCTATTAGATACTAGTATTATCAATACTTCTCTGCCAAATATTGCTGCTTCATTACATGTATCTAGCATGGATTTAAGAACCTCTATTGCCTCATATTTGATTAGCGTTGCTATCTTTACTCCTATTAGTGGATACGTTACCGATAAATTTGGGGCTAAAAATACTCTCTCTTTAGCCGTAGTTATTTTTGCAATTAGTTCTCTGTGCTGCGGATTATCAGCCAATCAATTCGAATTAGCCATCTTTCGTGGCATTCAAGGTATAGGCGCTTCAATGATGACGCCTGTTGGCAGGATAATATTATTGAAAATATATAATTCTGAAGAAATTATAAAAGTAACAAGTTATATAACATTTCCCGTACTTTTAGGACCAATTATTGGTCCTTTGCTTGGTGGCTACCTTACAACATATTATACATGGCATTGGATATTTTTTATCAATATCCCTGTTGGATTCCTGGCTTTAATCGGTATCCGAAAATTAGTGCCTGATCTTGCATTGAAAAATAATCCACGCTTTAATTGGTTAGGATTTAGTTTAATCGGGATTGGCTTTGCATGTCTTAATTTTACTTTAGAAACGATGAATGATGCCAAAAGCAGTCACGCTAAAGGTAACTTACTACTGACTCTCGGGACTTTAGCTTTATTGACTTATTGTTTGTTATATAAATTTTTTGATCATAAGATACTAAAATTAGGATTATTAAAGCTACAAAATTTTCGGATCAGCATTGTACAGACATTAATAACAATGATTGCAACAGGTGGAATTGGTTTCTTACTGCCGGTTATTTTACAAAAACAGTTTTGGTTGAGCCCATGGCAATCCGGCCTTCTTACTTTCCCTATCGCTGTAGGGTCGATGCTTATGAAACCCTGGCAGTCTAAAATATATAGACTAGTTGGCTTTGACCGCATGCTATTTATCAATCCCATACTTCTTGGTTTAAGCTTGGCTTGTTTTTATATCATCGAAAAGAATCTTGATGTCCCTGGCCTAATCGTAATTGAAGTTATTTACGGAATGCTCTTGTCGATACAGATTAATTTAAATGGGGTCGGTGCATTTAGAAGTATGTTAGACCATGAAAAATCCAGTGCTGCTAGTTTCCAAAGCACGATTATGCTCTTTGCAATGAGTCTTAGCATTGGTATAACAGGCCTTATATTCATTAGTTGTTTAAAATTTAACCATCTCCAACTAGGTAATCCAAGCCAATTTACGGGAGTACTCCATAGCTTTCATCTATGTGTTACAATACTGGGAATTATATCCGCTTTAGCCGGCCTTACTACTCATTTTGATCTTAAACTATGCAAGACATCAAATCAACCGAATTAAATTTAAAAACTGCCAAACGGCAAAATTCTGAACAGGCAATTCTTGGTGCTGCCCAAAAGTTATTTGCCGAAAAAGGGTTTGAAGCGACAACCTCTAAAGAAATAGCTCAAACTGCTAATGTTGCAGAGGGACTTATTTTTAAATACTTTAAAGATAAAAAAGGCTTATTAAAAAATTTAATGCAACAGTGGTTTGACAAGAATATCAATGAACTAGTCAAACTACCTAGCTACCCTGATGATTTAGTTTTGGAATTAACCACGATATTACATTGGACATTTAATAGTTATCATAAGAATTATGATTTACATAAAATTGCAATGGCAAACAGGCTCAATGCCTGTTTACATTCTGAGTTAGAAGGGATCCGCAATGATTATATTGTTAAGAGAATGCAGGTAATTACCGCCAAGCTCGAAACGCATAAACAAAAAGGTCATATCAGTAACGACATAAACATTCAACAATTATATGAAGTAATGCAAGCCTACGCAATGACAGAAACGTTATTTTTAAACATCAAACCATCCAATTACCCGAAACTTATCCAAAACTTAATTAACTTATTATTAAACGGAATCAAGCAATAAAAAAACCGCAGTCAAAACTGCGGTTTTCATTTTTTGAAATTATTTTAATTTAATTTCAACATCTACACCTGCTGGAAGGTCCAACTTCATCAAAGCATCAATTGTCTTGTCAGAAGGTTCAACGATTTCCATTACACGTAAATGAGTACGAACTTCGATCTGGTCACGCGAAGTTTTATTTACGTGTGGTGAACGTAATAAGTCAAAACGCTCTTTTTTAGTAGGTAAAGGAATAGGACCTTTTACCATCGCACCAGTACGTTTTGCCGTTTCAACGATTTCTTCAGCAGAACGATCGATTAAAATGTGATCATACGCTTTTAAACGAATACGGATATTTTGTCTTTGTTGAGTCATTTTCTATCCTTAAAATTAAGCAGAGATTTTAGAAACTACGCCAGCACCAACAGTTCTACCACCCTCACGGATCGCAAAACGTAAGCCTTCTTCCATCGCAATTGGAGCGATCAATTCTACACTGATTCGTACGTTATCACCAGGCATAACCATTTCAGTACCCTCTGGTAACGATACCGCACCGGTTACATCCGTTGTACGGAAGTAGAATTGTGGACGATAGTTACTAAAGAATGGCGTATGACGACCACCCTCTTCTTTACTTAATACATATACTTCTGCTTCAAATTTTGTATGTGGTTTGATTGAACCTGGTTTTGCCAATACTTGACCACGCTCTACGTCTTCACGTTTAGTACCACGTAATAATAGACCTACGTTGTCACCTGCTTGACCTTGATCCAATAATTTACGGAACATCTCTACGCCGGTTACCGTTGTTTTTTGCAAGTCACGGATACCCACGATTTCAATCTCTTCACCTACTTTGATGATCCCACGCTCTACACGTCCGGTTACAACTGTACCACGACCTGAAATTGAGAATACATCTTCCACAGGCATCAAGAACGCTCCATCAACCGCACGTTCTGGTTGTGGAATGTATGAATCTAATGCTTCTGCTAATTTGAAGATCGCTGGTTCACC
>JACCDN010978341.1_pt1 | contig 10881 bp, 10 predicted proteins | sample 7441691 | NCBI WGS metagenome assembly JACCDN01 (sample SAMN15323439, study PRJNA562643) | freshwater metagenome | isolation source: river surface water | place: USA:Blue River Watershed | collected 2017-08-16
ATCACCCCTGCGGCGCGCCCTATGGCTATGAGATGTATTACCTGAACGTCATGGCCGGACCGCTGCGCAAGTGGCGCTTCAAGAATGACCCCGATCATGATTGGATCGCCCAGCGCGACGCCTAAGACCGCTAGACTGGCAGCGAGGATCTAGGCTTGTGCGGCCTTGGCCCGGCCCGACAGGCCATGGCGGGCACGGAAGGCATCCACCTCGGCCGGGGAGGGGAGTTTTCCTGTAAAGGTCAACGCATAATGCGGCGCCCGATCAAGGCGCGACAAAAGCGGTTCAGAGAACCGCATCGAGATATAGCCGATCTGCGTCAGATAGACTGTATAGGCACGGATATCGGCCTCATCATCGGGGTAACCAAAGCGCACGAACATCGCCTTGATCGCCGCGATTCGGGTGGCGTCGGCGGTGGCCAGTCTTTGTTCCACCTGCGGATCGGTCAGCGCCCAAGTGCGGATCGCAAATTCCAGCCGATCGTCAAAGATGTCTGGCATGAACCAGCAATCGCACAGGTTCAATGCGGCCTCGGCGATGGTCTGCGCGGCCTTTTGGGTCTGGGCGATCAGGTTTGCGGTGTTCTTATGCTCCCAGCGGGCGATCAGCCCATCCAGCAACGCCTCGCGATCCGCGAAATGCCAATAAAAACTGGTGCGTGACAGACCCAGCTTTTCCGCCAGGGGCATGACCTTGACCGCTTCGACCCCACCTTCGACCAAAAGATGATAGGCGGCATCCAGCCAAAGATCGGCCGAGCCGCGCCAACCGCGTTCATGAGATGCAGGCGCCTTCATGCCCCGAACCCTAGGCAATTCGGCCCTCCACCGCAACCCGGCCAGAAACTCGACACAAGTGTCGATTTTTGGATTGACTTGTAAGCGGCAGGCAATAATCTTGTGCCAGCCCCCAAAACAGGTAGCGCCATGTCCAACGATCCGCTTTTGCAGCCTTACCAGCTGAAACACCTGACCCTTCGCAACCGCATCATGACCACCAGCCATGAACCCGCCTATGGCGAGGACGGCATGCCGAAGGATCGCTATCGCCTTTACCATCTGGAACGCGCCAAGGCTGGCGTCGCCATGGTGATGACCGCTGGTTCGGCATCGGTCAGCCGCGACAGCCCGCCGGTGTTCTCGAACCTGCTCGTCTGGAAAGACGAGGTTGTTCCATGGATGAAACGTCTGGCTGATGACTGCCACGAGGCGGGCGCCGCCGTGATGATCCAACTGTCGCACCTTGGCCGCCGCACCCGTTGGGACAAAGGCGACTGGCTGCCGGTCGTTGCCCCCAGTCATGACCGTGAGCCGTCGCACCGCGCCTTCCCCAAGCGCGCCGAAGAATGGGATATCGCCCGCATCATCAGCGACTATGCTGATGCCGCCGAACGGATGAAGGCCTCGGGCCTTGATGGCGTTGAGTTTCTGGCACACGGCCACCTGCTCGACCAATTCATTTCGCCGCTGACCAACAAGATGGATGCGCCTTATGGCGGGTCTTTGGAAAACCGTGCGCGGCTTTTGATGGAAGTGGTCGCGGCCTGCCGCAAACGGGTGGGCGACAAGTTCATCCTTGGTGTCCGCTTTGGCGGCGAAGAAGCGCAGGCGGGTGGCACGACCGTCGAAGAAGGCATCGCGCTGGGCAAGATGCTGCGCGACAGCGGCATGGTTGATTATATGAACATCAACCGCGGCCGCATCCACACCGACCCGGCGATGACCGACATGATCCCGGTTCAGGGCATGAAATCGGCCCCGCACCTTGATCTTGCAGGCCGCCTGAAGGCCGAGGTGGGCCTGCCCACCTTCCACGCCGCCCGCATCCCCGATGTGGCCACCGCACGTTATGCCGTGGCATCGGGTCAGCTGGACATGGTCGGCATGACGCGGGCGCATATGGCCGATCCGCATATCGTGCAAAAAATCATCGACAAACGCGAAGATGACATTCGTCCCTGCGTCGGTGCCACCTATTGCCTTGACCGGATCTATCAAGGCGGCATGGCGCTTTGCATTCACAACCCGGCAACGGGCCGTGAAAGCACCATGCCCCACACCATCACCCCGGCCACGACCACGACCACGAAAAAGATCGTCGTCATCGGTGCTGGCCCCGCCGGTCTGGAAGCCGCCCGTGTCGCAGCCGAGCGCGGCCATCAGGTCGTGGTGTTCGAGGCCGCTGACCAGCCCGGCGGTCAGGTTCGCCTGACCTCGCTGACCAAACGGCGGTCGGAAATGATCGGCATCATCGACTGGCGGATGGCGCAATGCGCGGCCCGTGACGTCGAATTCCGCTTCAACACCTTTGCCGAAGCGGCAGATGTTCTGGCCGAAAAGCCCGATGTCGTGATCGTTGCGACTGGCGGTCTGCCGCAAAAGGACATCCTCGCCTTTGGCAATGAGCTGACCGTCAATGCTTGGGACATTTTGTCAGGCGATGTGAAGCCGGGTCAGAACGTGCTGCTGTTTGACGACGCAGGCGACCACTCGGCCTTGCAGGCGGCGCAACTTCTGGCCGAGGCAGGTTCGACGGTAGAGGTCATGACCCCTGACCGCGCCTTTGCGCCCGAAGTCATGGCGATGAACCTTGTGCCTTACATGCGCGCCTTGCAGGACAAGAAGGTGACCTTCACGGTGACCTATCGTCTGTCAGGCGTGAAGAAGACCGGCAACCAACTGACCGCCGTGATCGATTCCGATTACATGGATCTTGGTCAGGAGCGGAACTTTGACCAGATCATTGTCAACCACGGCACTGCACCCTTGGATGACATCTACTTTGATCTGAAACCGCAGTCGGAAAACCTTGGCGCGGTGGACTATGAGGCGCTGATCGCCGGCAAACCGCAAACCGTCAACGGCGGGCCGAAGGGCTTCAAGCTGTTCCGCATCGGGGATGCTGTCGAAAGCCGCAACACCCATGCTGCGATTTATGACGCGCTGCGCCTGATGAAAGACATCTGATCGCGTGCCGTCCCGGCCAACAGGTCGGGGCGGCATCCTTTAGGCCCGCAGACGCAGACCCTCTGCGTCAAAGCGGAAGGTCTTTTCCGCGGTCAGGCTAAGGAACACGGCCTCATCAACCGCATAGTCATGTTCGCCAAACAACCGAACGGTCAAAAGACCATGGTCGGTAGTATGAACATAAACCAACGTTTCCCCACCCAGTTTTTCAACATGGCTGACCTTGCCTGCAATCGCCCCCGCATCACGCGACAGCGTTAGATGTTCGGGCCGGATGCCCAAGCTGCCGTCCCCCTGACCCATGGCCTTGGCGGCAAGGAAATTCATCTGGGGTGATCCGATAAAACCGGCCACAAAGGTATTCGCCGGGTTGTTGTAAAGCTCCATCGGCGCGCCAACCTGCTCCACCCGGCCTGCACGCAAAACGACGATTTTGTCGGCCAGAGTCATCGCCTCAACCTGATCATGGGTCACATAGATCATCGTGGCCCCCAACTCGCGGTGCAGGCGGGCAATCTCGATCCGGGTCGCAACGCGCAAGGCGGCGTCAAGATTGGACAGCGGCTCATCAAACAAGAACAGCTTGGGCCGCCGGACGATGGCGCGCCCGATCGCCACGCGCTGGCGCTGCCCCCCCGACAGTTCCGCCGGACGCCGCTCCATCAAAGGGGCAAGCGCCAGCATTTCGGCGGCGCGGTCGGTTGCAGCCTTGATCTCGGCCTTTGATCGGCCCGCCTGCTTCAAGGCCAGCCCCATGTTGTCGCGCACGGTCAGGTGCGGATAAAGCGCATAGGATTGAAAGACCATGGCCAGTTCACGCTTGGCCGGGGCGACATCATTGATCCGCGCGCCATCCAGCGCAATCTCGCCGCTGCTGGCATCTTCCAACCCGGCGATGATGCGCAAAAGCGTGGACTTGCCGCACCCTGAAGGCCCAACAAAGACGCAGAATTCGCCGTCATTCACCGTCAAATCGACACCCGAAATCACCTCGGTCGCCGCAAAGGATTTCGAAACCGCCTTCAACTCCAGCGCACCCATGGCCGCTCCTTACAATTTCACCGGCTGGCCCGAGCGAACACTTTCGTCCGCCGCCAGACAGATTGCCAAAGATTGCACCGCATCCTGCAAATGCCGCGTCAGATCGAGGTTTTCGGTAATCGCGCGCGCCATAAACGCCTGTTCGCGCTCGCACAGGTCCTGATGGCCCGGCTCATCTGCCATCGACAGGTCTTCATCCGGCTGCCCCACCCGATGCACCCTGAGCAAGCTGGTCTTGGTATGGGTGTCCACATCATCCGACCGCGCCGTGTCCGGCATGCGGATCGAAACGGCGCCATTGGGACTGATCACATCCTTCACAAAAAACGCGGTGTCCGACATCATCGGGCCCCAACCCGCCTCGTACCAGCCCAAGGAGCCATCCTCGAACAACACCTGAAAATGGCCGTAGTTATACATGTCCGCCGCGATTTCATGGGACAGCCGCAGGCCCATCCCGCGCACCTCAACGGGCTTGGCATCGGTGATCTGGCACATCACATCGACATAATGCACCCCGCAATCCACAATCGGCGGCGTGGTATGCATCAGCGCCTTATGCACCTCCCAAGTCGGTCCCGAGGACTGCTGGTTCAGGTTCAGCCGGAACACATAAGGCCCGCCCAGCGCCCGCGCTTCGGCAATCAGCCGCATCCAACTTGGGTGGTGGCGCAGGATATAGCCCACGACGACCTTTTTCCCCGTCCGTCTGGCACAATCGGCTACGCGCTTGGCATCCGCCACCGTCGTCGCCAAAGGCTTTTCGACAAACACATGCGCCCCTGCCTCCATCGCTGCGATGGCATAATCGGCATGGCTGTCGGAATAGGTCGACACACAGACCAGATCGGGCTTCAGCCGCGCCAAGGCTTCGTGGAAATCCGGCGTAACTGGATAGCCTGCCAAGGCAGGATCCAGCGTGGGGCGACTGCGGTTCACCAAGCCCACCAGTTCAAACGCCGGGTCACGATGATAGGCCAACGCATGGCTGCGCCCCATATTCCCAAGGCCGGCCACCATAACCCGGATCATTTCCCCGTCTTTCACTTGACAGCCCCCGCCGTGATGCCGCGGATAAGTTGCCGCGAGAAGATGAGATACAGCACCAGCACCGGCAGGATCGCCAGCGAGAGTGCGGCCAAGACCGCATTCCAGTTGGTCACAAACTGCCCGATAAAGACCTGAGAGCCGAGCGTCACCGTCTTCGTCTCCTCCGCCGGCGCAAGGATCAGCGGAAACCACAGGTCATTCCAGATCGGGATCATGGAAAACACCGCCACCGTCGCCATAGCCGGACGCACCAGAGGCAAAACCAGCGTGAAGAAGATGGCGTATTCCGAAAGCCCATCAATCCGACCGGCGTTTTTCAGGTCATCCGAGACAGTTTTCATGAATTCAGACAGGATGAACACGGCCAAGGGTAGCCCCTGCGCGGTATAAACAAGGATCAGCGCCGTCAGCGTATTCACCAAACCGCCCGCCACCATCAATTCCAATATGGCAACGGTGCCCAACCGGATCGGAATCATGATGCCAAGCGCCAGATACAGCCCCATCAGCGTGTTACCCTTGAACCGGTATTCCGACAGCGCAAAGGCCGCCATAGCGCCAAACAGCAGCACAAAGAACAGGCTGGCCACGGTGACGATCAGGCTGTTCTGGAAATAGGCGAAGAAATCGCCTTGTTTCATCACCGTCTCGTAACCGACCAGATCGAAATTGTTGAGGCTCGGCAAAGCCAAAGGATCAGCAAAGATCGCCTTGCGGCTTTTGAAACTGTTGATCACCACGACAAACACCGGGAACAGCGCAATCAGCGTGTAGGTGATCAGGATCGCATGGGCGGCAATGGTCCGGCCGGTGGAAAGACGCGCATTTGCCATCAGAACTGATACCTTCTGAGACGGGTCTGGATGCCGAAGAGGTACACGCAAACCCCCACCAGAATGATCGCAAACATCGCCCCCGCAATGGCCGAGCCCATGTAGGGATCGCCAAGTTGCAACTGAAAGCCAAAGAAGGTGCGGTAAAGGAAAGTTCCCAGAATATCGGTCGAATAGTCCGGCCCAGCCAAGGCCCCTTGCGCCACATAGATCAGGTCAAAGGCGTTGAAATTGCCGACAAAGGTCAGGATCGAGATGATGCCGATCGAGGGCAAGATCAACGGCAGTTTGATCTTCCAGAACTGGCTTGCCCCGGTGATGCCATCCATCTCGGCGGCTTCCAGCACCTCGTCGGGAATGCTCAGCAGGGCGGCATAAATCAGCATCATCGGAATACCGACAAATTGCCAGACCGAGATCAGCGCCAAGGTGGTCAGCGCATAGGCCTCTTTGCCCAACCATGGGGCGAACAGGCTTTTCAACCCCACCATGTCCAGCATCCCCGGCGCAATGCCCCAGATGGGTGACAGGATCAGCTTCCAGACAAAGCCCACAATCACAAAACTCAGGATGGTCGGAATGAAAATCGCGGTCCGATAGAACGCCGCCATGCGCAACCGCGGTGTCGACAGGATCGCGGCCAAGGCAATCCCAATGGGATTTTGCACCAGCATATGGATCAAAAAGAACCACGCATTGTTGCCCAAAGCGTTCCAGAACGCCTCTGACCACAAAGGCTCACCGAACAGCACCGCAAAATTTGCCAACCCCACGAAAACCCGCACATCCCCTTCCTCGTTGAACAAAGACAGGTTCAGTGTGCCGAACAGCGGAATGATCATGATCGCGGTGTAAACCAACACCGCCGGGGCCAGAAACACGGCGATATGCCACCGCACCGGCTTCTTCGCAGCCATGTCCCTCTCCCATTTCATCTTGGCAAAAATACTCTCGGGGTGGTCTGGAGGGGCAGACAGCCCCTCCAGTCCCGCAGCGTCAATCCGCGCTTACTTTTGCGGCTCGTACCAGCTAGCCAGCCCGTCTTGCAGCCGCTTGGCAGCATCCTCGGGTGTCTCGGTGCCCTTGATCACATTGGCACTGGCATTCCAGGTTTCATTTTCCAGGTTCGGCGTGCCGCGCGACAGAATCTGATAGGTCGAGCGGATGGTCGACTGGCACTTGCCGCGCCATGACACGAACTCTTGGGCCAGCGGGTCTTTCATTTCGACGGCCTTAGAGTTCAGACTGAAGAAGCCCGGCAGCGCGTTGGCGTACATCGCAGCAAACTCAGCCGAGCCGACCCATTCCAAGAATTTCTTGGTTTCTTCCGGATGCGCGGTCTTTGCGTTCATACCGATCGCAATATCGGTATGGTCCGAGATATAGCAGGTGTCGCCAGCCGCGCCGACCGGCGGCGGGAAGGCGCCCATCTTGAACTGTGCTTGCGTGTTGAAGCCCGAGATTTCCCACGAACCGGCGGGATAAACTGCGGCACGGCCAAGGGTGAACAGGTTCTGGCTGTCGGGATAGGTTTGCGCCTCAAACCCGTCGCCGAGATAATCCTTCCAGCGCGCCAACTCCTTGAACGGGGCCACCCACTGTTCATCCGTCAGCTTCTGCTCACCTTTGATCAGCGCCAGACGGCCTTCCTCGCCCTTCCAATAGTTCGGACCGATGTTGTTATAGCCCATGGTCGCGGCTTCCCACTGGTCATTGGTGCCCATGGCCATCGGAATATAGGTGCCATCCGCCTTGATCTTGTCCAATGCGGCAAAGAATTCGTCCCGCGTCTTCGGCACGGCGATGCCCAGCGCGTCAAACGCATCCTTGTTGTAGATAAAGCCGTGGATCACCGAGGCCATCGGCACACAGAAGGTGGCCGCGCCATCATCGGTCTGCCATGCAGATTTCGCCACCGACGAGAAATTGGCCATCGAAGCAAGCCCGGACAGGTCGGCCAAATTACCTTGATTGTAAAGTTCAAGGCTGGCATCGAAAGGACGGCAGGTGATGAGATCGCCCGCCGATCCAGCGGCGAGTTTGGAGTTCAGCGCCGCGTTGTATTCTGCCGGGGCAGTCGGGGCGAAAACCACCTTGATGCCGGGATTGGCGGCCTCAAAGGCCGGAATGATCTGCTCTTGCCAGATCGACAGGTCGTCGTTGCGCCAGGATTCAATTGTTAGGGTCACATCTTCGGCCCAAGCCGCGCCAGCCATCAAGGTGCTGGTCAGAAGGGCAATGCGGAAAGTGGATTTCATGGCAGTCTCCCTATTGTCGGGCGCTTTGGCCCGGTTTTAAAAATCAATCCAAATATGGGGCCAGCTTTCCACCGCTGGCCGCCAATGCTTGTAAAGCCGCGTCAGCGGATTGGCCGCGCGCGACCAAAATCGCTGGTTTCACCGCCCCATGGGTGTGATGCAGCGCCGCGCGGGCGGCCTCTTCGCCGGTACCGGCGATCCGCGCCACAATGCGGGCGGCCCGGTCGACAAGCTTGATGTTATCGGCAATCAGGTTGACCATCTGCCCGTCATGCACGGCCCCCAGCCGGACACCGACAAGGACAGAGATCATGTTCAACGCGGCCTTCTGTGCGGTCGCGGCGCCAAGCCGGGTTGAACCGGCCACCACCTCTGGCCCGGTCTCCAGCAACACTGAAATATCGCTCAGATCGAACAGGGGGGCATTGGCGGTATTCGCCAAACCGATCACCCGCGCCCCGGCGCTTCGGGCTGCGGTTGCGACCGACAACGTATAGGGTGTTGATCCCGACGCAGCCAGACACAGCACAACATCTCCGGCACCGATCCCCGCGTTCACCACATCTGTCTTGGCTTGGGCGGCATCATCCTCGACCCCGCCCGTCATGGCCAAAAGTGCAGCCGCACCACCGGCAAAAAGCATAGGGGTTTGTTCGCGCGGAATACCAAAGGTTCCCGCAAGCTCCAGACAATCGGCCAGCGCCATCAGCCCGGACGATCCGGCACCCGCATAGGCCAGCTTCCCCCCAGCCAAAAGCGCCTCTGCCGCAAGGTCTGCCGCACGCTCGAGATCCGGAAGGCAAACGTGCAGCTTGGACAAAGCCTGCTCTTGCGTGAGCAGAACGGCGGACAGCACAGTCTGCGCAGATTGCCGATGAAGGCCCTTGCCCAGCGGATGCACCTGCTCTGTCTGACGCTCAGCCATACGAATCCCCCTTGACCCAAGATAATGCCACTTTAATGCCAGTTGTAAAGTATAAGCTGACAAACGCTCAAAACTGACCTATAAGAAGCCAATATCAGCATGCGGGCAATACCAGATTACAAATTGGTATCTATGCTGTATTGCTCTAGTGGGAGATTCGAATGCAGCTGTTCTTGGGCGTTGACGGCGGGGGGACGGGGTGTCGCGTGGCTTTGGCTGACGCGACGGGCCGTGTTCTTGCGCGCGCCGAGGCGGGGCCAGCGAATATCTTTTCAAACCGCGATCTTGCCTTGCAAAACATTCTTGGCGCGGCAAACAGCGCCGTGCATCAGGCCTTGGGGTCCAGCGCGCCGCTGTCGCAAATTCGTGCGGGCTTGGGGCTTGCCGGGGCCAACGCCGCCGGGGCGGCTGCATGGCTTGGGGCGCATCTTCCCTTTGCTGCCAGCCGGATTGAGACAGACGCGCTAACCACGGCCAAAGGGGCGCTTGGGGGCGAAGACGGTCTTGTGGCCGCGATGGGAACCGGTTCGGTCTTTGCGCGACAACAGGCCGGGCAAATGCGCCAGATCGGCGGTTGGGGGTTCTGGCTGGGGGATGAGGGCAGCGGCGCCGCCTTGGGCCGCAGCCTGTTGGCCCGCGCGTTGCGGGCGCTGGACGGGGTGCATGAGATGACCCCGCTTTTACAGGCGGTGCTGGACCATTTTGAGGCGCCTGACCGTCTGGTAGCCTATAGTCTGGCGGCAAGACCCGCCGATTACGCCCAATGGGCACCACGGCTGTTGAACTCCACAGATCCAGCGGCAGAAGCCATCCTAGACGTCGCCACGCAAGAGGTTGAAGCGACCCTTGCAGCCCTTCAACCTGATCCCGCCCTGCCTGTCACCTTTGTCGGGGGCCTTGGTCCAACCTATGCGGCACGCATCGGTCGCTGGACACAGCGCGCCGCCAAGGGCAATGCGTTGGACGGTGCCCTGATGCTTGCCATGGAGATCGCAGCATGACGCTTTTCAATGCTGGACATTTCGATGGTGGCGCTTCTGGTCCGCTTTATCTGCAATTGCAGCGGCACATTGCGGCTGCGCTGGCCGCAGGGGAGTTGACCCCTGGCGATTGCCTCCCCGCGGAACGCGACATTGCCCAGATGACGGGACTTTCCCGCGTCACGGTGCGCAAAGCGTTTCAAGAGTTAGTCAGCGCTGGTCAACTGGTTCAGCGCCGCGGGTCAGGAACCTATGTGGCTCAAAAGGTCGAACGGCTGGAACAGGCGCTATCCTTGCTGACCTCGTTCACCGAAGACATGGCTCGGCGCGGGCGCAGCGTGGAAACCCGGTGGATCTCGCGCCGGATCGACTCCCCCGCCCCCGAGGAGGTGATGGCGCTTGGCCTTGGCGCTGGCGATCGGGTCACGCGGTTGGAACGGGTGCGCTGTTCGGATGGTGTCCCGCTGGCCATTGAACGCGCCACCCTCTCCACCAACCTGCTGCCCGATCCAGAGGCGGTGCAATCTTCGCTTTATGCCGTGCTGCAAACCCGCGGCCTGCGCCCAACCCGCGCCGTACAGCGCATCTCGGCAACCTCGATCGACGCCCGGGATTCAGCGCTGCTGGGTGTGACGGTTGGCGCGCCCGGATTGAAGATTGAACGGATCAGCTATCTGCCATCAGGTCAGGTCGTGGAATTCACCCGCTCGCTTTATCGCGGCGATGCTTATGACTTTGCGGTTGAACTGAAACTTGCGCCTGATGACGAAAGGCAAGCATCGTGACCCAGCCCACCGAAACCCGGATGGCCCGCGAAGTTGCCGA
>JACCDN010429681.1_pt1 | contig 10876 bp, 10 predicted proteins | sample 7441691 | NCBI WGS metagenome assembly JACCDN01 (sample SAMN15323439, study PRJNA562643) | freshwater metagenome | isolation source: river surface water | place: USA:Blue River Watershed | collected 2017-08-16
GTCAGTGGTTCATTAGAAGCTCACTATGCGCCGGCGGCAATAGTTATCTTGGATGAATCCCCCGTCGCGGGACAAGGGTTTATTGCGATGACAGATGTTGTGGCAGATGAAGGTGTTGTGCGATTGGCTTCGCCAAAGACTCATGAAGAGTTTGCGCGGGTTTTGTATTCAGCGTTGCGTGCTGCAGATGAGCAAGGGCTAGAAACAGTTGTTGTTGAACAACCGCAGGGTGATGGAATCGCTGTTGCCATCCGTGACCGATTGATTAGAGCTGCAAGAAATAAACATTGATTCTTGGACTCTGAATTCCTTATTGGTTTGTATATTCACAGTAAACTTATGAGACACTCAGAGATTCGAGGTTCATAATTGAAAACACCTAATTTTGATGATGCCCCATTCACTAAATATTTCAAGAATATCTATAGCCAAAATGGTGAAGATGGCGTTATAGAAGAAATTCTAAATCGGTTGGGGTGGAAAGATTTGCAGTTGTGGGTTGTAGAATTTGGGGCGTGGGACGGTAAACATTTAAGCAATACATTTGCCCTAGTCGAATTGAAAAATTTCAAAGCTGTCTATATCTAAGGGTCCAGGCTAAGTTCAAGAACTTAAAAGAGACAGCGAAGGTATTCCCGACAATTTGGCCTATCAATGCCATGATTTCAAGCTCGTCAGGATCGACAAACTCTCTAGATGAAGTTCTGTCGCAGACGGACATTCCAACTGACTTTGATGTTTTGTCAATTGACATAGACTCAAATGATTTAGACATTTGGGAGTCATTGACAAAGTACCGGCCAAAGATTGTCGTAATCGAGATCAACTCTGGAATTATGCCGGGAATACTCTCAAGGCACAATAAAATGCATGATGGGAACTCATTTAGTTCAACATTGAGAGTGGCTAGTGAAAAAGAATATGTGTTAGTTTGTCATACAGGCAATTGCATTTTTGTCCGTAAAGAACTTATTTCGAAACTCAACATACCTCAAAGATACATCGACTACCCAGAGCTTCTTTTCAGATATGAACCAATATGGTTTCCAAGTAGTGTTTCCTTAATTCGACTTATGGCTCGGAAGGTACTCCCGTTGAGACTGAAATATCTATGCATGAGAGGTTTGGAACTGCTTAGAACCTCACTAATCAAAAAAGATTAGATGACCGGAAATAGTAGGTCGGACACCAATTGGTTCTGAATCTTAAGTGTGTTGAGAATGTTGATCACCTTCCTTGGGCTCCTCTTGACTAAGTGACTATCAAGAATGAGGTCCTGAAGGCAGTGTTAGTTTTACAATTGATGGGGCGTATTCTGGCATTTTATCTTGCCTTTTTTACCTGTATGCTCCGATTTGAAAAGCAAAGTTAGCACAGTGGGGCCTATAGCTCAGTCGGTAGAGCAACGGACTTTTAATCCGTGGGTCGACGGTTCGAGCCCGTCTGGGCCCACTTGGTGATTACTATATCTAGATTGGCATAGTCGTTTGGGAGACCGTACCGTTGACGATGCAAGAATTTAAGCTGTCTATAGTAGTTCCATGTCACAATGCCGAAAAGATTCTGGAAAATACTATCGGAAGGTTATATACCTGTCTCAATGCAGATGAAGAATTGATTCTTGTCGAAAATGGCTCAACGGATAACACTCTTTATGTTCTAAAAAGATTGTTCCCTGAGGGAAATTCAAAGAACGTTACAGTGATTGAAAGCCCAAAAGGCCTTGGCCTTGCCATTAAGTACGGAGTAGAGCATTCTCGAGGTAAAACTTTGGTCTTCATGGAAGATGATCTTCCATTTGGATTACAAGAACTAGATTTGGCGAGATCTCTTGATGCAACAGGTAAGTATTTCATTCTATCGAAGTATCATGGAAATATTCGGGGTTTGGGCTTTAGAAGAGTTCAGGGACTTGCTTTCATTTTCTTAAGAGAATTAGTTTTGAAATTGAAGGTCAAAGATTCTCAAGCAACCTTTTTTGGAGATGCCCAAATTGTTAAGGAGCTGATAAGCGTTTGTCAGCAAAAGGGTTTCTTAGTGACCTTGGAGCTTATCGCAATTGCTAAGAAATTAGGCAAGGAGGTTCATGAGATTCCTTGCAATTCGTTATCAACTCCAATTCGGCCAACGACGGTGAAGTTTCGTGATGTGCTCCAGATGTTTATAGGTTTATTTCAGATAAAGAAAAATTTAAAGGAGTTAAGAATTGAAAATTTCTAATGCTACCTTGAGATTATGGAAATCAATCACTCGCCTGGAACTCGGAGTCCTTCAAGGAAAAAGCATGGCACTGCTTTTTGTTTTTTTCCAAGCCATCGTCTTCTTTCCAGCCCTAAGGCATCCAGGCCCTTGGAGCGATGACTGGGGCTACATTTATTTTGTAGATGATTCAAATCGTAATCTGGCCCACGATGCGATTGCAGCGGGCAGACCAATTTTGGGATTGCTGAGTCAACTTGCCTATGAAAAAGATTTTGTCACAAGAAATCCACTGCTACTTCAATTGATTAGTATGGTCGCCTTACTAATTCTTCAGTTATTGATACATTCTAAGTTAAAGAAAAAAGAATTTCCATACCCCATGCCATTCTTAGCGCCCTTGTTGCTAGTGCTCATGCCTGGAATACAAGGGTACGTCTATTTCCTGAGTTGCTTTACATATTCATGGGCTTGCCTACTTGGATTTCTTTCCTACGATTTTGTAAATAATCGTTCTCCGCTTCAAAAGTTTGTTGGATTTCTTCTATTCGTTACTGCATTCTTGATCTACCCAGCAGGCGCTATGTTTTACTTCCTTAGCTACTTGATTGACTTTATAAAAAGGTTTGAACAAGGGGCTACATTCATAAGTAATGTCAGACATCTAATTTGCGCTTCGGTTAAGGTTTTGCTGGGTTCTGTCATTAGCATAACAGTTGGAATTGCTTTTCGTGCTTCTGAGGACATCAAACAATCTTCGAGAATTGAATTGATTGATAGCTTTGAAGGTTTGATTAATAAAGTCGAATGGGTGTTAACGCGATTGTTTGTATCAGAATTCAGAATTTTCACCGTAGCAAGCCCTACACCTATACGAGCCGCAATCGAAGCTGGTCTGGTGATTTCCATGTTTTTTTGGTTTGTTTTGAAACCCTTCAGTGGTTTTAGATGGGATAAATCCCTCAATTTCCTTATGTTGCTTTTTCTACCACTCTTGGGTGCAATTCCAAATTTACTTATTCTTGAGAATCAATTTGAGTTTCGGACTCTTACTTCAACATATGCGATGAGCCTATTGTTATGGACGTATTGTTTTCAAGAGCTCGCAAAAGGACACTCCCGTAGCAACCCGTCAAGTAAACTGATCCCCCCCAAAAGAGTTCACATCAGTGCTAGCTTTTTTTTGGTGGTACTGATCCCGTTCGCTGTCTTCCATACGAAGCAGGATTCAATTGATCTTTGGGTAAAGCCGAGTTTAACTCGAGATTATTTGACAGAGTCGGAACTTCGGAAAATTGAAGTTGAGAATTTCAATCCTATTTGTATGGTAATTCCCGCATCCGTTTACCAACCTTTGAACAGGCTTGGTGTTTATTCTATGAAAAGCGATTTAGTGAGCAGTTGGGTACCTGAACCATACATGAGGCTAAAGCTAGAACAAGCCAATCTAAATTCAGGGCGTGAAATTTCCTTAGTTAGAGTTGTTTCGGAGTGCGATGCATTGAGTACTGTAATCAACTATAGAACTCTAGAGTCTAGAGATTAGTTTTGTCACAGAATATTCAAAATTTGATCGACACATACTATAAAAATTATTATGGTCGAGTACACTCTAATCAACAAAGTTGGAAGAGATTTTCATTTCACTTTAGTCTAGAGTCTAAGTACAGTGATGCTGTGAAGTTTCCAATAGTATTGGAGCTTGGAGCGGGTAACTCTATTCACCCTACGTTCGTGAAGCACTTATTTGATACGTATTTGCTTACAGATATACGAGAAGTCATTGACGATAAAATACCTCAAGTTAGATCTGGATTTATTCCAGTAGTGCCGGGTCTCTACAAGTCAATTGCAGATGCAAGAAAACTCCCCTACTCGAATGACTCTATAAATCGCATAGTTTCTGGTTGTTTGCTTTTACATCTAGATAATCCGCTAGTTGTTTTGGAGGAATGGCTAAGGGTGCTGAAAGATGGTGGAGTAATTGACACATTCATCCCAAACGATCAATCATTGTTTGTTAAGCTTTATCGGCTTTTGTATTCCCGAAGAAAAGCCAAAAAACTTGGGTTCAAAGAATTTGATCTTGTAAATGCGTATGAGCACCATACCTACTATGAGCGAATTTATCGTCTCGTTAGAGGCGCTTTTTCAGAGGAAATGATTGAATTTCATCATTTCCCACCACTATTAGGAAATCTCACCCCGTTACGGGCGTACAGTATTATGAGATTGAAGAAATAAAGTACGAATTAGACATCAGACGACACTAAGTATGGGAGCTTTTTCTTAACCACCAGAATGAAATGAGTACCGCTAAACTAGTGTGCGGTCAAGAGATCTGGAAGAAGTTAAAAGATTTTTCTAGCTATTCAATGCACAGAATTGGATAAAGGTATTGTTTATTGGAGTTGAAGCTAACAATCTTCAGCCGCGCGTCTTTTTAACGCCATTAAGGGCTGTTTCACATTATTCTAAGTCATATAGGAAATAGAATCAGAATGATGGAAAGCCAAAGCCTTAAGAGTCTTTCATTCTTGATGGTTGTCATATTTTGCATTTTTCTTTCAAACAATTTTCTTAGATGGGTAAACAGGAGGAAGTGTGGAGTAAACAGCAATCTGTACTTGCTTAAATTCAATTACTTTTTTCCAATTCTCTCGTACCTGGCTTTTACAGATCAACTTGACGAGTCATATATTTGGGCGAGTAAAGTTGAAAATTTCCTCACATCAGGTCGTTTAGGTGTGACACTTTATGATGGAGTGTACGGTGAATCTAGCGTAAGCATTATTCAGTTTCTTATTGCTAGTTTTTTAAAAGTACTTCTTCCAATAACGTATGAGCAAGCACTTTTTCTTCCTGGAATTTTCTCAGTATGTGCTTTAGTTTATTTCTGGATCAGAACAACTCAACGTTTAGCTCTGAGTAAGTTCTCATCGATAATGCCACTTGGATTTCTTGCATCATCACTTGCTTTTATTCAGAACCTGAGCTTCTCTTTTGATGTATCTTTGTCTCTACTAGCACTTTTCTATGTGTACCAGAAATCCCGTAGCCATATATCATTTACAATTGCAGTTTTGTTAGTAGTAGGGTTGATGCCATTAATACGTATAGAATTCTTCGCTTTCGCCCTACTTGTATTTTTTTGTTTAGTGGTGCAATCATATCGAGAAAAATCTAGTTTATTACTCTTTATCCGTTCGGTATTGATAATTTTCGGGCCGTTGATAATGGCTTTTATTTACAAGCGGTGGGCTTTCGGCGATGTCTTGCCAGCAATGGTTCACTTCAAAACTCAAGAATATGATCTAGAGACTCTAACACGAATTGTCGCATACTATGTTCGGGCATTTGGTTATACAGCGACTGGACTCATTATCATAGGCGCAATATTCATCTTTTTCAAAGTTAATTGGAAAGTTACATTGAAAGAGTGCATTGTGGGGTTTATATCCTTACCCATTTTTCAGGGGGCGACCCTTGTTTTTATAGGACTACTATTTCTAACACCATTAATGGCAGGGTCTGATTACCATGGTGAACGGTTGCAAAGGTATCTCATTGTCCCAATATCGCTTTGCGTTTTCATTTTCTTTATGAAACACAATATTTCTTTTGGTGATTCCAGAATGCGAGTTTTCAAAGAGAAAAAGGTCCTTACCTTTTTCTTGGCGATTCTGATTGCGATTTCAGCCGAGTCTCACATGTATGCTCTTAGCGAGGGAAAATGGTTTAGTTTCGATAGTCGCCCAAGTCGTGCTCATTGTGATGAATTGATTGGTCCGAAACTTCGCGAGTTTTGGAAGTCGAAGTCTGACAAGCCTTTAGTAATTGCAACGTCAGAAGCAAACGGTATTTCATTTTCTAGTGGCGCAAAACTCTTAGATTTGGCAGGAGTGGTAGATGCTCGAAACTACCCAGCTAATCTAGATCCGATTTTTCCAGGCAATCTCTACGGTAGGTATTCCTTCAAGGACACCATTGCTCGAGAGAAACCTTCAATCTTGTGGCCATATATGTCCGAATATTGTACTTTCTATAACCCCCTCACCAATTTTGAGAATAGAGACGAATTGCAGGTAATCGAGCGGGTGTATTCGTCGATTTGGGCAAAGTACTGGTTCCCGAGCATTAATGAATTGGCGAGAATTGGCTATTGTATCGGTAGAGTTCAAACTAAGGAAGAAGACTATGAAAGTTACGCCGCCTTTTTGTACTACTGCAAGGGGATGAACGAGAATGCACCTGATTGAACCCAAGAACGCAATTTCACTTACAGTAATTATGCCCCTTATGGACGAAGTCATCTCTCAGCAAGAGACTTTGGAAGTACTTAATAGAGATTTTGCTTCTCAACTAAATTTATTAATAGTAGTTTGTCAAAAAACAACTCACCAATCATTAGAGGTAGCTCGGAGATTCAGCGAAAATCATGTTGGGGTTGAGATCCTCTGGCAATCCCGGCCATTCCTAGGCGGGGCTATTCAAGATGCAGTAGAAAAAGTCGAGACTACTCATTATTTAGTGATGGCAAGCGACTGTGAAACAAATCCCTCGGATGCAATAAAGTTATGGGAAACCGCTCAAAGAAATCCAACGGCGATCATTATCGCTTCCAGATGGTTAACTCCAAAGAGTTTTTCTCATTATGGAAAGTCTCGTCTTGTTGCAAATAGACTTTTCCAGAAAATGATGATGATTATGTGGCGTCAACCAATCACAGATTTCACTTTTGGGTTCCGAGTTGTCCCGATGAACTATGCACATAGAATCAATCCGACAAGCTTGAAGCACGAGTATTTCCTAGAAACTTTGCTGTTGATGCTAAAACTTGGTGCCAAAGTTATAGAAATTCCAACTATCTGGAAAGCAAGAAACGAAGGAGTTTCTCACAACGTTTTTGAGCGTAATGTTGTATATTTGCTAAAGGCAATTCATATAAAAATCAAATTTACGAACTAAATTAGGCTGGGGGAGTAGATTGAAGAAGATTATAGTCACCACAACAATTAATCCGCCTACAAAAGCCATTAAACTTTTTGATGCTATGGATGATTGGGAATTGCTAGTTGTCGGAGATTTGAAAACACCAAAGGATTATGAACTAGAAAGAGGTTTTTATCTCACTCCTGAATTCCAGGCGACAAAGTATGATTTGATTTCTGAGTTGATTGGATGGAACTGTATTCAGCGTAGAAATATTGGAATCCTATACGCCCTCGAACTTGGGGCTGATGTGGTGGCCTTGGTTGACGACGACAACATTCCAATCGACTCTGATTGGGGGCGGCTCCTTATTGGGGCTGATGCCGTTCCCGTAAATTATTTCTCAAGCAACGGTATTGCTTTCGATCCAATATCTGTTACAAATCACCCCGAATTATGGCACCGAGGATTTCCAATTCAGGAGTTACAAAATAGAATTGAGGTTAAACCAATCCGAACCAAGTTGAATGCACAGATTCAAGCTGACTTTTGGCAAGGCGACCCAGATATTGATGCTATTTGCCGTTTTGAGCATGCCCCCGATTGCAACTTTGACTCAGATGTTTTTCCATTTTCATCAAATCGTTTTTCACCATTTAATTCACAAAATACTTTTTTTCTACGTGAAGTCCTCATGAACTATTACTTGTTTCCTGGGATAGGTCGAATGGATGACATTTGGGCTGCATATTACGTTCAGGCGCTGGGCCATAAGGTGATTTACAATCAGCCTTCAGTTCTTCAGGTTAGAAATCCTCATGACATAACTGTAGATTTTGAGAGAGAGATTATCGGATATTTGAACAATCAAAAATTGCTGTACGCGTTGAAGGAGAATCCTGAAAATATCAAGGATTTCTTACCAAAAGCTTCATGGGAAAGTTTTTTGAAGTATAAAGAGATAGCTCGGAATGCCTAAGGCACTAATCACCGGCGGTGCTGGATTTGTGGGAAGGCATTTCTCAAGAATTCTTTTAGAACGCAAATTTGAAGTCCATGTTGTCGATTCACTCTATCCCGGAAGTGGTGCAATTTCCCCCCTTTCTATTTGGCCTCTTTTTAATCCACTGGATTTTAGCGAATTTCATTTTCATGAGATAGATTGTCGAGATTATTTTGACCAGAATTCAACAACTAGTTTTGATTTAGTCATCCACTTAGCCGCGGTGGTCGGCGGGCGGCTTGTGATAGAACACAACCCTTTAGCAGTCGCAGATGACTTATCAATAGATTCACAATTCTGGAAGTGGGCCATTAAATCCAAACCGGGGAGGATCATCCACTTTAGTTCAAGTGCGGCGTATCCAATTAAATACCAAACTCGATCGGGCCATATCGAATTGTCAGAAAAACTCATTAGTTTTGATGGCGACATTGGAATGCCAGATTTGACCTATGGTTGGGCTAAGTTAACAAGTGAATATCTATCCCGCGTAGCAGGCCAACTTCATGATTTAAACATTGCAACCTTTCGCCCATTTTCAGGGTACGGAGAGGATCAGGACCTTAACTATCCATTTACCGCACTTTGCAAGCGCGCGCTCCAGAGCCGCGGTGATGAGTTTCAGATTTGGGGCAGTGGTGAACAACTCAGGGATTTTGTGTACATTGATGATCTGGTACTCGGTGTATTGGATTCACATGAAGCATTAAGTTGGAGCACACCGATGAATATTTCTTCCGGAATTGGGACTAGTTTTCTTCAGCTTTCCAGATTTATCCTTAGTGCAATTGGAAAAGAATCCATTCCAGTGCGCGTGGAAAGGGATAAACCAGAAGGAGTTTTTGCTCGAGTGGGGAACCGAGATTTGCAGGACCAATATGGGATTACCCTGCCAACATCCCTCGAGCAAGGCATTTTGAAGACCTTGAATTACATGGAAAGGAAGTTGGAATAAAGTTCTAAACTCCTGGGTTTTTGAGAAATTCGAACGAAAGACACGCTCAAACCCTCAATAACGGCTTTACCCTTGTCCATCCCATAGACTAGAGACTTGATTCCGGCAGGCTTGTTTTTCGCTGCCATTCGGCGAAAGCCCTGCTATCCATTCCCCCACCTAGACACATTCACGCTCAATCCACCGCTACCCAAGAAACTTTCTATAAAAAGTTTTCAAAAGGGCACAACATTTGGCCCCCAGCGGTGTCTTACTAAGTAGAGGGCAAGACGTTGCCTTCGTTATGAAACTCGCGGGAGTTACTCAAATGGCACTATTGAAGTTGAAAGCGGCGAAAGCAGCTGCAGCGACCGATGCCGCCCGCATTTTGAGCGCAAATCCCGCAGACGCTCTTATGGATACACCAGTACAAGGTTCAGCAGCTGATTGGTCGATTGCACAACTATCAGCCCTTTACACAGAGCACCGCACACAGCTTGTATCTCAGGCTCGTCGCATCACAAAGAACGAGGCTGAGGCAAACGAGATCGTTCAGGAAGCATTCCTAAAGTTCATGCTTGCTGCCCCAGATCTAGATTCAGCAGATCGCGCAATCGCATACCTACGCACATCTGTTAACAACCTTGCGTTGAACGTAATCCGCGCTCGCGGTGCTCGTCCGAACCTTGTTGCAATCGATGCAGATACAACCCAGGAGCGCCTCAACGAGATCGCATCTGAAAACCACATTGATCTTGATACAACTATTACTGCAGCAGAAGATGCCGCGATTATCCGCGAAGCTCTTTCACGCCTAACAGCAGACCAGCGCACAGCGCTAGTTATGTGGGAAATGGAAGGCCGTACAACAGAAGAAATCGCAACAGCTTTGAACACATCTCCTGCGAACGTTCGCCACATTTTGGTGCGCGCTCGCAAGTCAATGGTTCGTGTTCTTGAAGACTGGATCGTTGATGAAAAGACTGGCCTAACAGCACTTAACGCTCTTTCAACAACTTACAAGAAGACTGTTGAGATTGCACAGAAGTCATCAAAGGCTGCACTTTCACTTCTTCTAGTTATTACAGCATTCCTAGGCTTTAACTCAATGACAGGTAATGAATCACCAGTTCTGCCAATGGCTGCGCAGGTTGGATCAGAGTCATCACCAATGGCACCAGTTGCTCCTTCAGCATCTGCAACAGCAACCGCTAAGGCACAAGCTGCAGCAACAGCTGCTGCCAAGAAGGCTCAGCAGGCGGCGATTAACGCAAAGATCGCAGCACTTTCATTCTTTGGTCTAGATAACAATGGAATCCCAACAGGTTTCACCGTTACTGATGAAGAATCAGCAGCTGGTAAGGGCCGCGTTACAAAGGGAATTTCAACAGTTGGGACAGCAGGAATCCTGATTAACAATCAGTTCATCACAGGATCGGTTGGACCAAATGTTCTTATCGATCAGCTGATCACAATTGATGGAACTGGAACCAACTACGACATCAACAACATTAACGTTGGCTTTGGTGGGTTGTGGAACTCTGTTGAGATTACCTCTGTTGACTCATCAATTGAGCGCCTTGCTAATGGTCAGCACTTGATAACAGCGACCGCAAACATCGGCTACTTAAAGCCATCAAACTCTTCGATCCCAACTGGTTCACGCGGCTATGACCTAGCTGATGCACCAGCTTCGATCACTACACGAGTTCTTCTGAACTCAGGTAAGACCACCATCCTCGCGCAAGCGGTGCAGGTGACAAACAAATAAATAGGTTTCCTCGCCGCGTCCGGATACACGGTGGGGA
>JACCDN010618756.1_pt1 | contig 10876 bp, 8 predicted proteins | sample 7441691 | NCBI WGS metagenome assembly JACCDN01 (sample SAMN15323439, study PRJNA562643) | freshwater metagenome | isolation source: river surface water | place: USA:Blue River Watershed | collected 2017-08-16
AACCGTTTTGATTGCTTTCGGAACGAGTGATTCTTCTGTTAATCCCGGAAGTGTATTTACCTCCAAAAAATAAATTCCTTTCGGCGTGACGATAAAATCACTGCGCGAATAATGACGAAGTCCAACGGCCTCATGAATTGCTTGTGCGAGTCGTTGTAATTCTCGTTTTTCTGCTTCAGGAAAATGCCCGGGAGAAATTTCTTTTGCTTTCCCCGAATATTTCATATCAAAATCAAAAAATCGTTCTTTCGGCACTTGAATTTCAATTGGCAAAAACGGATAGAGTTTTTTCCCGCGATATCCTTCCACCACACCCACAGTTGCTTCCCTTCCAAAAATTTGTTGCTCAACCAACACATCAGTTATCCCAACGAGCTTGCGAAGTTCATAACGCAAATCAAAGAGCGAACGTGTGATGCTAACACCAACCGATGAGCCACCTGAAAGCGGTTTGATCACCCACGGTCCTGGAAATTGATTGTGAATATATTTCGTGAGTCCATCTGCATACTCATCAAGCTCGGCATCGGTTCCTTCATGTCGTTCAATATGCACATCAGGCGCCGTCAACATACCAAGACTTTGAGCATATTCTTTCGTGCGCACTTTGTGCATGCCAATCGCCGATGGAAGTGGTTCACTTCCTGTATACGGAATGCCGAGTTGTTCGAGAATGTGTTGAAATTTTCCATCTTCGCCAAATTCTCCGTGAAGTGCGTTCCAAATAACGTCGACATGCTGAGGAAGTTCTTGTGGTGAAAGTGGATGACCGCGAAACAAGAGCGTTCCATCACGCGTGATAATAATATCAAACGCTTGGTAGCGATCTTTCGGCATATGTTTCAACACCGTCTCTCCAGTTTTCAGCGACACGTCATGTTCATTCGACGGGCCACCACGCACAACACCAACACGTATCATGCTGTGAATTGTAGCACAGAGTTCGTGTTACAATACCCACATGCATATACAGAATTCAAAAAAGGCTGGCTTTATCGCGGTTGCGATTGCCATTACCCTCGTCATTATTTTCGCCGGTGTCTTTGCAACGTTCAAAGTCGGCGCCATGGTTTCTGAAAAACAAAAAGAAAAACTACTTGTGCGCGCAGAAAACGCAGCAATCCTCATTGATGCTGATTCAGTAAAAAGTTTACAAGGAAGTGACGCTGATTTAAGTTCATCATCGTACACCGATCTCAAAGAAAAGATGATGAAGCTCAAAACGGTAAATAGCGATGCACGCTTTTTCTATCTCATGGGACTACGCGAAACGAACCAACTCTTTTTCTTTGTTGATTCTGAAAATCCAACGTCGGAAGATTACTCAGCGCCCGGTGATCCGTACAACGAACCAGCACCAGAAGAAATCAGTAACTTTAAAAAAGGTATCGCGTACGTGCAAAATCCCTACACCGACAGTTGGGGCACATGGGTTTCAGCATCAGCGCCAATTAAAGACACGCAAACAGGCGCAACACTTGCCGTTATTGGTATTGATATTGACGCACATGAATTTCAAACAAACGTACGAAATGCGTCACTGCTGGTTGGTGGCATCACGCTGTTCCTCGCACTCTTTTTACTCTACTTAATTTTGTATATTAAAAAATCACACGAACAAATCGATTTCATCAGTAAACACAGCGACGACATGGCTGTTTCGTATTCATATTTGAAAGAAGCAGAAACCATTGCCGAACTCGGACGATTTACGCTCAACGTGAGCAACGGGAGCATGGATTTAGACGACACTGCGTTTGATGTATGTGATCTTCCCCAAGTTGCAAAACCTGATCTTGAACTCTTTATGAGTCGCATTGATGTTGCTGATCGTGATCGCGTACGAAAAATTATCGACGAAGCTGTTGTTCGCCAGCTTGATTCATTTAAAACAAATTTCAAAATCGTTGGTGAATCAGTCACGAAAACAGTGCTCTTGACTGGAACGGTTCGTAGTTCACAAAACGGAAAAGCGGTGCGTGTGATTGGAACGATTCAGGATATTACGGGGAACGTTGCATAACATGAGAATATAGTAACGGGAACGCAATAAAATACCCGCACAAATAAAAGTCCTCGGGTCTCCTCGCCTACGGCTCGGCCAGACTTTTATTTGTGCGGGTATTTTATTGCGTTCTACGTACAAATAGATTCTTTCGTGCGCTGGCTCGATGAAATGAAATTGCAAATCGATGCGCTTCTTGGTTTGCAAGAATAATCGCTTTTTTGTTTTTGAGAATTATCTGTTCGTCACCAATTAATGCTTTTGGCATATGTTTTTCATTTTTCACCACACCAACAACAGGAATTGAGAGTCCGCGTTCTTTGAGCACATCTTCAATCACGCGTTTTTGCACGGCATTTCCATCAGCAACACACACATCAGGAAACGGCCATTCAGGATGATTGAACCGTCGTTCAACAACTTCCTTAAGCGCACCGGGATCATTCGCACTCTCAAATCCACGAATGATGAATTTTCGATATTCACTCGGCGCTGTTACTCCTGAAAGCGTCACTGTCATAACGCCCACCATTTGCTTCCCGCTTTGATGCGAAATGTCGTACGCTTCGATGCGGAATCCGCGTTCACCATTCTCGCTATCGCTCTTTATCAGCGCCACGTCATGAATATGTTCCAACGCAAACAGTTGGCGTTTCAATTCCCCTGCCCGCTCAAACTCTTTTCGTTTCGCAGCAGCCATCATGTCTTTCATGAGACTTTTCACAATCATTTGTTTTTTACCAGAAAAGAATAGCTCGATGTTGCGCACATTTTGCATGTACGCTTGTTTGAGTTGGCTATCACGAGTATCGGGCATGAGTGCAAGTTGACGATAAAATTCTTCCTTATCTTTCCCTAACGATGTTTTATCGGCAAAAGGAAAAATTCTGCGGATTATTCGCAGCGCATCACGAAGCGCACTGCCACTCGGAAATGGTCCATAGATCGCGCGTAATTTCAAATCACCGACGGTTTTCTTTTTGAGATCAATATTCTTTCCGCGTTCAGTGAATACACGCGGAATATCTTCTTTGGTGATAACGACGTAGTTGAAACTTTTGTCGTCTTTTTCTTTTGAGTTGTAGTACGGCTGGTGTTTCTTAATGAGATTCGCTTCAAGAATGAGTGCTTCGAGCACAGAGTCGGTTTGTTGAAATGTCACTGTTTCAGCTTTCGCAACCATGTCCAAAATATGCACGCCACGAGTCACGATGAGATCTTTTGAGAAGTAACTTTTGACACGAGAAAGAAGCGACGTTGCTTTGCCGATATAGAGAATTTCCCGATTGTCTGAGCCGTCTTCGCTACGCTTCGGCGCGCCGAGGAAGAAGTAGACGCCGGGAGTGTCGGGAAGATTGAATTGTGCTAAATCTTGACTTTTCATCGAATTATTATACTATAATAAAAAACGTTTGTTAAACAAATACTTATAATTCCTATGGAACTTTTAATAAGAAAAGAACTAAGTTCTTTGAATATCCTACAAAATGCAAGAAGTCAATATGAAAATGCCGTGAAGTCATTTCATAATATTTTCTTAGAATTACTTCAGGAAACTCTTGAGGCAACTGGGAATCCCGATATTATTACCACGGAACGCACATTGGATAACCCGTCTACTGACACTATTGGAGATTACTCCGCGTATCTCACATACCGGTTAAAAGGAAAAGAGAACTACATCGTAGTAAAACTCTATGGTATTTTCGAAACCTTTATCCCAATCATAGCGTTTGAACCAAGAAGTAATGAGGAATTTAATCCAGAGTACGACAACAGAGAGGATATGAAAAGTTATTTCAAAGGTGGCAACCCTGAGATTGACGATCTGAATAACACAGAGCAAGCATTTTCACCGGAAATGCTTACTGAGTACATAAACTGGATTACAAAAGGTGAAGTTTCGGAGACACTCCAAAAAAAACTGATTGAAAATGTATATTGAGTAATGCTTTGATGCGCAACAAAAGTTGCGCATCTTTTTATTTCTTCTTTAAAACTTTTTTAAGGTATTTTCCTGTATAGCTTTTGGTATTGTTCGCCACTTCCTCCGGCGTTCCTTTCGCAACCAAGTGCCCGCCGCCTGATCCTCCTTCTGGTCCGAAGTCGAGAATATAATCGGCACATTTGATGAGATCCATGTTGTGTTCAATGACGACGACTGTATTCCCTTTCGCAACGAGTCGATTGAGCACGCCAATCAAATTTGCTACGTCGTCATAGTGCAGACCGACGGTTGGCTCGTCGAGAAGGTACATTGTTTTTTCAAGATACGGACGGAACAGCTCTGATGCAATTTTCACGCGCTGTGCTTCTCCACCTGAAAGTGACGTCGCATTTTGTCCGAGTTTAATATAATCGAGTCCCACTTCGTGCAATGTTTTTAAGCGATCATAGAGTGCCGGAATATCAGCAAAAAACTCGAGTGCCTCTTCCACTGTCATTTGCAGCACGTCGTACACATTTTTCTTTTTGAATTTTACTTGCAGTGTTTCTTTATCAAATCGTTTTCCGCCACACACATCACACGTCACATAGACCGTCGGCAAGAAGTGCATTTCCACGGCGATTTCTCCATTTCCTTCACAGGCTTCACAGCGTCCGCCTTTCACGTTAAATGAAAAACGATTTGGTTTCCATCCACGCACTTTTGCTTCGTCTGTTGCTGCAAACAAATCGCGAATATGGGTAAACGCTCCGGTGTACGTTGCAATGTTTGAACGTGGGGTTCGTCCAATTGGAGATTGATCGATCAAAACCGTTCGTGCAAGATATTCTGATCCGGTAAACGACGCGGCGTTGAATGTTTTTGCGCTGCGGTATTTGCGATCAAAACGCGCCTGCAAATTTTTGTGCAGAATTTCATACAAGAACGACGATTTTCCAGAACCCGACACACCTGTAATTGCCACCATGCGTCCGAGTGGTAGTTCAAGATTCAAGTTTTCAATATTAAATATTTTTCCTCCGGCAATCTTGATGCTTCCTTTATCTGCATTGCGACGTTTTTCAGGAATTTCCACCGACGCTTCCCCACGCAAATACGCGAGTGTGCGTGATCCGCTCGTGTTCTTTTTCGCTTCAAGCAACTCGTTTAAAAATCCCACAGCAACGACTTCCCCACCGTGCACGCCGGCTTTTGGTCCAATATCGATAATGTAATCAGACGCATAAATCGTGTCTTCGTCGTGTTCAACGACAATAATCGTATTTCCAATATCACACAAATCGCGGAGTGTTTTAATCAACCGTTCGTTGTCGCGCTGATGGAGTCCAATCGTTGGTTCATCGAGCACGTACATCGCTCCCACGAGTCGTGAGCCGAGCTGTGACGCCAAGCGAATACGTTGTGCTTCTCCACCTGAGAGTGTGTTCGCACGACGATTGAGCGCGAGGTATTCAAGACCCACGTTGAGCATAAAGTCGAGACGCGCCAAAATTTCTTTAATCACCACATTTGAAATTTCTTTTTCTTTTGCCGTGAGTGGCAGATTGCCAAAAAATTCAAACGCATCTTCAATAGAAAGTTCAGCAACATCAACAACGTTAAGCCCGAGCACTTTTTCGTTTTTTCCATTTCCTTTGTGTGCAGTTTTTCCGAGCGTCACATTGAGTGCTTCAGGGCGAAGACGCGCGCCACCGCATTCTTCACAGGCATCGAGACCCATGTAATACGTTGTCCCAAGACCATTACACGCAGGGCACGCGCCGTGTGGTGAATTGAATGAGAACAAACGCGGTTCAATTTCTGGATATGAAAAACCATCTTTCGGACATGCAAATTTTGCAGAAAGCAGAATGTCGTCGGAACCTATGACAACACGCACCAATCCTTCTGATTCTGCAATTGCACGCTCGACTGCTTCAGCAAGACGCATCGCCGTGTCTTTTGGATTATCTTTGAATTCATGTGCAATGATCGAATCAACCAGAAAATCAATGTCGTGTACTTTTGTTTTGGAAATTTCGACGCGATCGCGGAGTGATACTTCTTTTCCGTCGACGCGTGCTTTTGAATAGCCTTTTCCAAGCATATCGTAGAGCAATTGATAGTGCTCACCTTTTCGTCCACGCACGAGCGGTGTAAAAATTTTCACTTCAGTATCATTCCATTCGACTCCCATGACATTTTGATTTTTCGCCGCCTTCGCGTGTTCATTTACTTTATCTTTCACAATGGCAACAATTTCTTCATTTGAGCGACGTTCAATCAAATCACCACAGAGTAAACAATGTGGTTTTCCAACGCGCGCATAGAGCACACGAAGATAGTCGTAGATTTCGGTAATAGTAGCAACGGTTGAACGCGGATTGTTTGAGCGAGATTTTTGATCGATAGAAATTGCGGGAGAAAGACCTTCGATTTCGTCGACGTCTGGCTTTTGCATTTGTTTCAAAAATTGGCGTGCGTATGAAGAGAGCGATTCCACGTAGCGACGTTGCCCTTCGGCAAAAATAGTGTCGAACGCCAAAGACGACTTTCCTGATCCAGAAAGTCCGGTAATCACCACCATTTTGTCGCGCGGCATCTCAACGGTAATGTTCTTGAGGTTATGCGTGCGAGCGCCTTTAACGGTAATCCAATCTTTGTGTTTTTGACTTGGTTGTTTTTTCATATAAAACGAGGAAACGCCCCTCGGAAATTCGTAGGGGGTGGCTATCTCTTGTTACAGGGCAAGTATAACACAGGCGTCAATATATTGACAATTACTATAATCAATGTACTATAAACAAAAATTCACCTATTAAAAACTAAAGAAATGCCAAGAATCCATCTTACCTACCAAACTACCGTACTATCACAAAAATGGGCGTTACACATTGCAAAGCTATTACCTAAAATAGCCGTTGATACTCTCAGTATTACAGGCAACGAGGAAGCTTCTTTTAAGGAAAAAGACGTTGATGTACGTTTAGTACCCTGTGATGACACGAATAGTGTAAACATGGGACCATTAAGCATCACTGTTGATGCAAATTATTTTCCTGAACGTCAAGAAAACATCAACGATCGAACAACGTCATTTGCTCAAAAAATCGAAGAATTACTGAAACAAGAAAAGATTGAATTTGCTGGAGGCAGTATCGGTTCTGTCTGGATACGTCTCACACCAGCTGGTTACACACCATTCACACTTCCTGAGGCTCAATTGTAATCAACTAATCCCAAGATTTAAACGCGCTCGGAAACGGGCGCTTTTTTATTACTTGACATATCTATATACAATGTTACAATAAAGAAAATTTTAAAAACAATATATCCTATGAACATTAGCCTTTCCCTACTCACTCAGAATGGTCGCGTATGCGGTTTTCTGTTCACCTCAAATGAAGTTGCTACACTTCAACAGTTCAAAGAAGCATTCTTGAATAAAGAAACGTTCATCGATTACTCAAATCCAGATAGAAAACTGCTGGTCGTAATTGATGGCAAATCAATTCAATGTAGCTCCCTTTCAAACAAGCAGAACAGAAAACTCTACGGTTTTCTGTGTGAACAACCGGAACTCTCTATCGGAGAAACCGGTGCAAAGACGTCTTTTGCACTCATCGGTGATGCGTACCAAGCAGAAACAAAAGCCGAAACTCTCTTTTTAAGCACTATTGAAATTATGCTTGAAGAAAAAGTTGCTGCGTAAGCGGTAATCAAAACATTTAAAAGCGCCTTCAAACGAGAAGGCGCTTTTTTTATTTTCTCTTCTTTCTTTTATCAATCACCTCCATTTCCTTCGGCTCTTCTTTCGCCGTCTTTTCCATAATTTTTGAAAGCGCTAAAATTTCATCGCGAAGAATGGCGGCAGTTTCAAAATCCAAATCTTTCACCACGTCATTCATTTCCTTTTCTTTCTGTTTGATCAATTTCAAAATCGTTTTTGAATCTTGCTTCCCTTTCGCCAAGAATTCGATATCGAGTTTCATGTTTTCGTTCACGGCTTTTTCATGTGAACTTTCCATCGCTTCGGTAATGTCGCGAATTTGTTTGTAGATTGTTTTCGGCGTAATCCCTTCTTTTGTATTGTGTGCAATTTGAATGGCACGACGACGATTCGTTTCGCCGATTGCGCGTTCCATTGAACCAGTCATCGTATCGGCGTAGAGAATCACCCGACCGAGCACGTTTCGCGCAGCACGACCGATTGTTTGAATCAGCGACGTTTCAGAGCGAAGAAATCCTTCTTTGTCGGCATCGAGAATTCCAATGAGCGTCACTTCTGGAAGATCCAAACCTTCACGGAGCAAGTTCACACCAACCAAACAATCGAATTCCCCTTTTCGGAATTTTGTCAAAATTTTAATACGATCGAGCGTTTCCACATCAGAGTGCACATACTCAGTTGAGACGCCGATATCTTTCAAATACGCGGTCAAATCTTCCGCCATTTTTTTCGTGAGCGTTGTTGCAATCACGCGATGACCGTTTTCAATTTCTTTTTTCGCTTCGAGAATAAAATCTTGCACTTGCCCGGGATACGCAGCATCTGCACGAACTCCACGAATAGAAATTTCCGGATCAATCAAACCAGTCGGACGAATGACTTGTTCAACAATGGGAATCGTTTCTGCGGTTTCAATCGGGCCTGGAGTCGCAGACGTATACACTACTTGCCCAATACGTTCCACAAATTCTTCATAGCGGAGCGGACGATTATCTTTAGCACTCGGCAACCGAAAGCCGTGTTCAACGAGAGTATTCTTGCGCGCCTGATCACCTGCATACATTGCGCGAAGTTGTGGCAGCGTCACGTGCGATTCATCGATAATCGTCAAAAAATCAGGCATACCATCTGCCTTGTGCGGAAAGTACGCGAGGAGCGTATCCGGTGCGTCACCCGGCTTTTTGCCCGACATATGACGTGAATAGTTTTCAATACCCGAGCAATAGCCCACTTCGCGAATCATCGCAAGATCATATTTTGTTCTGCGACGCAGACGTTCCGCTTCAAGAATTTTTCCTTCCGCATCAAAATGCGCCAATTGTTTTTCAAGTTCTTTTTCAATCGATTTCATCGCCGCATCACGTTTTGTTTTTTCAGTGAGAAAGTGTTTTGCAGGAAAGAGTGTTAAATCATTCGGCGTTGCGACAATTTCAGAAGTGACCGGATCAATCGCGGTAATCGAGACGATTTTGTTTTGTTCGATTTCGATTGAATAGACTGTCGTTTCGGACGTTGGCATAATTTCTACGCGATTTCCCAGTGCACGAAATTGCCCAGACGAAAGATCAGCGTTCGTGCGTGTGAAATGCATATCAACGAGTCGCACCAACATGTCAGTGCGAGAAAACGGTTCCCCCACTTTCAAATATAAAAATTCCTTCGCATATTCTTCAGGACTTCCCAAACCGTAGATACATGAAACCGATGCAACAATAATCACGTCTTTACGAGAAAGAAGTGCTTGTGTGGACGCATGACGAAGACGATCAATTTCTTTATTGATCTGCGCATCTTTTTCGATGTACGTATCAGTGTGTGGCAAATACGCTTCTGGTTGGTAGTAGTCGTAATAGGAAACGAAATAGTGAACGGCGTTTTCTGGAAAAAATTCTTTATACTCGCTCGCGAGCTGTGCGGCAAGCGTTTTGTTGTGCGCGATGATAAGCGTTGGTTTGCCTGTGTTTTGAATCAAATTCGCCACCGTAAACGTTTTACCTGAACCCGTCACACCCAAAAGAGTCTGCGCCGGCTCACCCTTTTTCAGACCTTTGGTGAGCAGTTCAATAGCCTTCGGCTGATCGCCGGCGGGCTGGAAAGGGTTTTTAAGATTGAATTTGTTGTGGAGCACTTAGAAACTATAGCATACCCGTCAAGAGGGTTGCCTTGACTACGGTAGCAAACGATAGTATTGTTGTTTTAAATTTAAACTCACATAATACTTAAAAAAAATGAGACCTGAACTTTCGTTAGAAAATGAAATCGTTAATCACTTTTCACACATTACAGATGGAAGAACAGCTGGAGTGGTGAAACGTGTCATAAAAGAATTGAGTGTTCTTTATTCAGCAAGAGGACAAAAACAGATGTTGGATACTTTCATTAAGGAAAATCCTTCATTTGAATCTCAGTATACTGAAAAAAAGAAAGAACTTGAGAATTTTATTCTTGAAAGAACAAATGAATTGAACCAACGCTATCGCATGGAAGAAATCAAAGGAACATAATATTCCTTTTCTAGTAAAAAACCAGCCCTCAAAAGCTGGTTTATTTTTATAGTTTTTCATTCTGGATCCCGGATCGGAGTCCGGGATGACAAGGCGGCGAGTTTAGACAACAGCGGCTAACACCAACTATCCATTGTTTATTTTTTATAGTTCCTTAACCACTCCTCTTTGTATTCCCCAAATCCCCCATCAAGAATCTTCTCTCTCATAGTCTTCACAAGATTTACAATAAAATACAGATTGTGAATTGTTGAAAGTGTTCCTGCCAACATTTCTTTCGCACGAAACAGATGGGAGACGTATGCACGGGTATAGTTTTTACAGGTATAACATCCGCATCCTTCCATCACCGGAGAAAAATCATTTTGAAACTTCGCGTTCATCATATTTATTTTTCCATCATTCGTATACAGCGTGCCGTTTCGCGCATTCCGCGTTGGAGCCACACAGTCGAACAAATCAACACCATTTTCAACGCCCATAAATAAATCCTCTGGTTCACCAATACCAAGCAAGTGTCGTGGTTTATCTTCAGGAAGCACCGAGTTTACCCATTCCACAGCAGTGCTCATATCTTCTTTTGCAAATGAGCCCCCAATTCCATAACCATCAAACGGCAGGTCAGCAAAAAACTGTGCGCTTTGTTTGCGAAGCTCTTCATCACGTCCCCCTTGAATAACACCAAATAGAGCCGGACGAACACGTTGTGT
>JACCDN010824480.1_pt1 | contig 10876 bp, 11 predicted proteins | sample 7441691 | NCBI WGS metagenome assembly JACCDN01 (sample SAMN15323439, study PRJNA562643) | freshwater metagenome | isolation source: river surface water | place: USA:Blue River Watershed | collected 2017-08-16
GGACCTACAATGACACCCTTGGCGACCGCATGACTGGAAGAAAGAATAAGGTCATAGCCAGAGAGATCTAGCTGCTCCACGGCCAACGGCATTAATGGCAAATAGTGACGTGCGTATTTACGAGCACCCGGGAGCTTCTGTATGAAAGTCGTTAGTGGCCGCTTGCCTTGCAAAAATCCGCGCGATTCCTGAGGCACAAAATCAACCACAGCAAAAACATCAGCCGCCGGATAACAGGCAATCATCTGCTCTATCACACGCTCTGCGCCCGCGTAGGTCGTAAGCCAGTCAACAACAATCGCAATTCGCATTATGTTTTTGCTATTTTTTGTTCTAGACAACGCAAAGGCCAAGCCAATGCTTGCCACTGAAGTTGTATTATCTCACGCCCTTCTGAGCGGAATAGGCCATAAACCAGAAATGCTATTGAATACGAAGCTATTGCACTGCAAGCTGCCCCTAAAATACCAAAAGCCTCTATCAAAAAATAGCCCAGAACCCCGCCTAAAAACAAGCCCACAAAATTAACTTCCAACAAGTATTTAAGACGGTTTTGATTAATGGCCCACTGTACTGTCATCATGCTCGGCAGTGTCAGCGGCAGCAGCCAGACTAATATCGTAAAGACCAAAGCTGTTTGTTCATACTTCACACCAAAAACAACCGGAATCATATAAAGCCCAACCCATGCCCCAATGCCTGAAATAAGAAGCATGGACCAAATAAGGCCCCCAAAAAAGCGAATCAAAGTCTGATCAAATTTAAGTTTTGATTCCAAATGGCTTTGAGAAATGGCAGGGGCAATCGTGCTTACTGCCATAAGCGGTATATACATTAATGCTTCAAGCAACTTCCAGGCAGCCGAATAGTAACCAACCTGTTCTTCTGGCTTAAGATATCCTAGCAAAAGCATATCTACCTTTAGGTGAAACGTAGAAACAATCGCAACAATAGTCACTGGCCATGCAAGCTTAAGCAATCTCTTAAGCATCGTTGTTGGCCAGGCCCCAAAATTAAGACCATCAACCTTCCATTTATGCCAAACCAATAAAGCACTAACGCCCAATGCATCTAAGGTAAACAATGCCGCAAAGAGAACTAACGGGGCTTCCAAAACAATAAATGTTATTTTTAACAGCGTGCTTAGCGCAAACGACAACAACCTGAATTTCGAAAGCAAGCGGTTGTTCATGTTGACTTGCAACTCGGATTCGAAACCCTCACCCATTGCTGCAAACATAACAAATGCCATCACAAAAACCAGCAACAAGACGCCCGACGTGTCCGCAGTGAGAAACCAGCCGAATGCCATAACCAGCGGAAAAGTCAGCGCCACTGCACCTGCGCGTAGAAGTATAGAGGCTGAGAGGATCTCACCCTGTCTCTCAGGCTCCTGAACCAGCAGCTTTACGACAACAGACGCCATTCCTAAATAGGCCAATGGCAAAAATGAGGTAACAATCGTCTGCGCAAAATTAAGCTCACCAAACTGCCGCGGGCCCAACGAGCGAGCCAACCATGTTGCAATAAAGAAGCCTACAAATGCACGACCAAACTTATCGGCATAGAGCCAAAGCGCGTTGGCAAACCAACCAGACTGTTTGAGTTTAAATTGGATCACTGCATTGCAACGTTCTGGTACGCCAGAAGCGTCTTATCAACCGTGGCTTGCCATGTGAACCGTTTGGCACGCTCCAACCCCTTAGTTATGAGCATCTCACGCAACAGCTCATCGCTTAGCAACCGCATTAGGCCTTCTGATATTTGCGAATCATCCACCGGATCGACATAAAGAACCGCATCACCACCCACTTCAGGCAAAGAAGCCGCGTTCGAACAAAGCACTGGCACACCTGATGCCATTGCCTCCAATACAGGCAACCCGAAGCCTTCATACAGTGAAATAAAGGCAAATAGCTTTGCATTAGCAAACAGGTGCGGCAAAACCTCTTCTGAAACGTAAGCCATATAGCGCAGCCAACCCTCAGCCTCGCCTTGCCTAATTTTTTCGTGGATTGCCTCACTACGCCAGCCGCTGCCGCCAACAAGCACCAGTGGAATACTTTTACGAACATCTTCTGGCAAGTTGCTATAGCAATCAATCAAGCGCTCAATGTTTTTGCGGGGCTCCATCGTGCTCACAAAAAGTGTGTACGACTGCGATTGCAAACCAAGTGACGCCACCACAGCATCCGACCCAAGCATTTTATCTTTAGGCTTAAACATCGGATCGACCCCAAGCGGAACACTCACGACCCGGTTTGGGTCAATATCAAAATAATCCAAAATTTCCGACTTGGAGAATTCTGACACGGTTAGCACCAACTTAGCACGCCTCACAATGTCAGGAATAATTCGGCACTGATGAGCAACCCGATCTGCCGGGTGGAATTCTGGCACCCGAAACATCGACATATCATGAACAGTGACGGCGCCATATTTTACAAAGCTCGGCAAGCTGTAAGAGGGGGAGTGGTACACATAATCTCTATACGGTAAGCAACGCAAACCCTTCAAGAAACCTGCGTAGCGTCTGGCGACAGCCTTGAGCATCTTCAAGAACACCACCTTCAAACCGCCGCCGTGAGAGGCTTTAACACCGGCCTTGCCTACACCACCGTATTTTTGTACCAACATTTCGGGTGATGCCACCCAGCTTAACAAGAACTGTAACTTCAGACTTTCAATCTCTGTCTTCTGTCGCATCCCCTTGGCCAACTCCATGGTATAGCGCCCAATACCGGTGACCGGCACACGCAGAGGATCTAAATCAAAAATCAGTTTCATGTTTGAAAACAACCCCTACCTATTATGAACAGCTATAGATGCCGAAATAGCGCCAGATCAAGTGCAACACAAACGCAGTGCCAATAACAAACAGCACGGCGCGTCTGAATTTCGCACCAAGCTGAATGACACCCTCTCCAGCTGCTGCACTTGCCGCCAAGAAAGTTGCAAAGACCACCCCATTAACGGGCGAATAGAAGATCTCACCCACATTGCTGTACACCATAAGCGCCAATGTAAACGCGAAACCCATCATCAACGTAATTTGGCGGTCTCTTGTGAGACTGATACCCACAGGCGCAAATCCAACCCCTCGTACAGCTAACCAGATGGTAGCAAGCATCACTCCCAAAAGGCTCAACAAACCAAACACGCCTTTCCCTACCAAAGTCTGAAAATAAAAATTGTGCGCTGAACCTCGGCTTACTGTCGTATAAGGATCATCGTGTGTGCAGCGGTGCCCATCACGCATAAACGCTTTTTCGTATTCAACTCTAAAAGAGTCGGTACCCCCACCCAGTATTGGATACTGCTTGGTGAGCTTTAAAGTAGGCTCAAAATAGGCGAGTCGATCATTCACATTTTTAATCGTACCAGCACGCTCAACAAAACCCAGCACATGCTGCTTACCAGAGTCATTGAGCCCCGCCACGAGGTAAATCACCGAGAAACTAACCATCAACGTCAACGGTAAGGAGATCGCAATCTTAAACCAGGCTCTCTTTATAGCTCGCCACCAATGCAACATCTGCTCTTGTCGATGGTCTAAGCCCAACACATAGATGCAAAACCAGATGACTGCCAAAGTGAGTGGATAGGCCAACCAACCACCACGTTGGTTCACCAGAAGAATGCAAAACTCCGTCACAACCATCCAAGACAGCATAATGGCCAGCAGCATTTTGCGCGGCCATTTAAAAAACATAAGCGACAGAACAGCTGGCGCAGAAAGCGTTAAATATTGGGCATACCACGTTGGGTTTCCAAAAAACGAGACCAGCCTTTCATATTTAAAAGGATTGCCTTCTTCTGGGCGAATAGCATTCAGCGAAACCGCATCGAAATAATCAAAAAGCCCAAAGACAACTGTCAACATAGCGCCAAACGCTAGAGCTTGGAGCATTCGCTTGTGAAAGAGTAAGTCACCTTTAAAACGTGAATACAAATAGCCAAACAGCCATATATAAAAGGTCAAATTAATCAGTGAGACCCATGGGTATTCATCATTCCCTTCATAGCGCTTCACGAATTCAAGCGCTAATTCTGGATTAGGGAATAAAAAGGTACGCAGGGCACCATGCGTAGGCACGTTCACAACACTCAGCGCCGCCACTAACCAATACACCAAAAGCGCCATAACCAACGGATTACGCGCACTTGCTAATACATCAAATGGCTTTGATGGTTGCCGAACCATCAAATTCAAATTCGCGCCAAGACAAATCCCGGCAAATAAAATCAAAAAATAAACTGTGTGCAGAAATCCTGGCTGCCCACCACCAATCACGGGCATACCCACTGCAAAGGCTATCAAACCCCACTCTGGCCTCAAGACCATGAGGCAGAGCATCACAAAAAAGCAACCTTGAAAAACCAAGTTGCCCGTTGCGAGCACACCCGCTGAAACACATAGACTTAGCCAAAGTACTATGTAATTTATATTAATTCGCATACCGAGATTATACTGGAGCGCCTCTCAAAGTTCGCCCAAACCCTAGGGATAAAGCCTTAAACCCTTTTTAGATCAACGAGAACGGGCATTAGCGTGCCTTCCTCGTGCCCCACACCAAATTGGGTTCGTTTTGTAAAATTGATGGAGCATCATCGCACGCCCATTCCTTTGAGCTGCTTAATTAACTGATTGGCCGCCCGGCGATAATACCGATCACCACTCTTCACAACATCAGCTGCTTCACGAGCGGCCACCCTACTTTGCTTTGCTGCGATCCTTTCGTGCAATGCCACGATCTTACGGGAGTCCGACTCAGCAAATCGCAACACCGCTGGATCATCATCGGCGTCTACAAACTCAATCAAGTCAGCAAGCTCCTGCAAATCCTCTTGCATCCGCACAGAAACCCCGTTTGCGGGCGCTAGATTAACGGCACCTCCCATAAACTGCCGTCGCTGAAAAGCCATATTGCGCTCATACTCAATGATCCTCAAGGCAAGCTCATGGCGCTCTGGAGCCATAAACCCTTCCTTCGCCAGAAGGCCTTCAACATCGCTAACCGCTGACGCCCAGGGCGTCGCCTCGATTGGCGTCGTTAAACCATGCTTGAGCGCATTAATGGACGCCCGCCGTTGGCCGCCTTCCGTCCGAGGCCCAGTCGAACGTAGCGCATTATGGCGATTAGCGGCTCTTTGTTTTGGGCTCGCCATTGACCACCTGCCCTTCTATCGACTGCAGATCTCGACGCAACAGGGCGTTTTGTAGATCAAGACGCTCCACATTGCGCTTACGGTTGAACGCCACCTCATAGGAGGCCTGAAACCCCGCCAGGACTTTGGCCTGCAACGCAATTTGCTTGTCGAGCATCTCGAGCTCATGGCGTCTTTTGGTCATTGCTGCTTGGCGAAGCGACTCCATAGAAAATCCACCGGTTTTGATAATGGCTGCTGACTTTTTATCTAGGTTGTTTTGCAGAAGGGCTTCGCGAAGGTACTTTTGCTCGGCAATTTGACGTGCGTCCATCATGTGCTCACGCACGCCTGAGACTTGTATGCCCATCTCAGCAATAATCGCCGTACGTTTCTGGTCTTCATAACGTCGAATCCACCACAGACTGTCGTAGATTTTTTCGGCGAGGTAGATCTGCAGCTGAGATTTGGCATCGAGTTCAGCAATCAGATCCTTTAAACCCTCGCGATAGCCATCCTCAGGCTCACCCGGCAATACGGGTTCCACCCCCAAAACATCAGAAATCGACTTCCCCGAAAACTCACGGGGAATCATCTCTTGCATCTCAGCCTGTTCTTGCATTTGTTGTGACATACACCCGCCATTTCTTTATTAAGTTAGGAGCAACAAGCGCTTGCGCAGCATCGCACCTCCAACGATTTCAACCATTTCGAAAGGCAAGATAACAGTGTTTTTTGAAATCTTTCAACAGATTGATTTAAATAGGAAATAACGCGCTAGCCAGCAATCGGCCGCAGATTTATGCAAGCAGCCTTGGCTCCAAATCAAACCGCCACAACCGCTAACACTTCAATCGCCAAAACCCGCCGCAACGCTTCCGGATCGATCCCCACCAGATAGCCACGTCGACCGCCATTAATGTAGATTCGCTCCAACTCTAAGACAGAGCGTTCAACGTAAATCAGCATCTTGGTTTTGGTACCAAATGGACTGGTACCACCCACTAGATAACCTGAGTGCTTGTTGGCCACCTCGGGCTTACATGGTTCAACCTTCTTACAACCAATTTGCCGAGCAAGTTCTTTGGTTGAAACCTTGCAATCGCCATGCATTAAAACGATAAGCGGTTTCTTGAGTTCGTTTTCCATAACGAGCGTTTTAACGACGGCATGCTCATCAACACCTAGTTCTCTAGCGGACACGCTCGTGCCACCATGCTCCTAGTACGCATACAGGTAATCGGTGAATTCCACACCGTTCGCCTTCAGGAACATCGTTGCTTGAGTCGTTGGGCTTTTGTGGTCTTTCATAGAAAAACCTAACGCATTGTTCGTGACTGGTTGATTGGCTCAAGCAGTCTCCGCAGATCATTGTGATCAATTGTATGCATTAGCTCGAGCAGTTGACCCAACTCACCTTCAGGGAATCCTTCACGCGCAAACCAAGCTAAATAGTTGCCAGGAAGATCTATCAGCAGCGTACCTGCGTGCTTTCCGAAGGGCATTTTCCAGGAAACCAGCTTTTCAAGGGATTCTGGGGTCATTCCGTCTGGCTTGGGATGTACTCGAACAAATCGTTCACGGTGCATTCGAAAAGCTCACAGAGTTTCTCCATCGTAATCAGATCAACTCTCGCAGCACTCTCGTTGTAAAGCAAAGTCACTGTATTTCGGTGGAGGCCAGCCAGCCTAGCTACATCAGCTAGCTTTAACTTGCGCTCCCCCATGAGCCTTGATAGGTGGCATTTAATCATTCTGGATGGCTTTATTTTGTTTTATATGTCAAAAAGACTTGCAGCATGGTATTTAAGGTGTAAAATTGTCATTCAGAATGACGCTTTGATTTTCTGGATCGATTTTAATCGCTTTGTTTTGCATAAACAAATTCCAGCCTACTACCATTTCGAACGAGACTGTAATGCAAAAACCTACTACAGATGCAAATTCACGCCTTATTGAAACCGTCGAACGCATTGATGGCGCCTACGCCCCATCCACCATCCGAGCTTACCGCAGCGACTTCGCTGAATTCATTGGCTTTTGCGAAGAAGAAGGCGCACTAGCCTTACCCACCGAACCAGAAACCCTAGCTCGATTCATCACAAAGCTCAGCAATAGCGGGCGCACTTCCGCAAGCATCAGGCGAGCCGTTGCAGGTATTGGCACCATCCACCGCCTCAACCGCTTCAATGACCCTAGCAAAGATCCAGACGTGATTCTGGAAATGAAACGCATGCATCGCAAACTAGGCAGAGCCGCTCATCAAGCTCAAGGCATTACCTTCGAGCTTTTAGAAAAGCTACTCGGGGCAACCGATGTAACTATTCATGGCATTAGGGATAGAGCTCTGCTCTTAGTGGCTTACGACACCCTATGCCGCAGAAGTGAGCTCGTATCACTTCAAATTCAGGATGTTAAAACAACCATCAAAGACGAAGTGGAACACACCACCATCTTACTCAAACGCAGCAAAACAGACCAAGAAGCTACCGGTCGCTGGCTACATCTAAGCGAACGCGCGCAAATCGCTCTGCGTGCATGGCTTAAAGCAGTAGGGGAAACGAGTGGCCCGTTGTTTCGTGGCGTAACCAACGCTCAAAAAATCACGAAGGGGCTTGGATCTGGCCAGGTCAATCGCATTTACAAGATAACCGCGCGAATTGCCAAGCTAGATGAAAATCTGATTCAGAAAATCAGTGGGCATTCCTGCCGAGTGGGCGCTGCTCAGGATCTAGTTAATTCAGGAGCCAGCATGCCCATCATCATGCAAAAGGGTCGGTGGTCTAAAACAGACACAGTGATGCGCTATGTGGAGCACATTAACTACGCTCAATAGAAATCTGAATAAGCGCCGGTGATGTAATCATCAGGGACGTCACAATATCTTGCTGCAACCCGAACTCGATCACGGCTTGCTCTAGAGGAATTTGCTAGCTTCAACACTCACACCCTAATCACTGCATTGAGCTCAAAGCACGGGGTCGCTAGCTACGCCCACTTCCAGCCCCAGAAACTTTTTCAATCAAAAGGTTCAAATACTCTTTCGCTATAGCCGAGCCTTCTACTGGCGCCCACAATGCAAGATCCTTTGGCTGGTTCGGATCGAACGGTCCGGCTTTTATCTCTAGCAAGACGCAGCTTGACTCTAGTGCAATCACGGTGTGCCAAGTGCTGGCCGGTACTTCAACGCCTACAGCCATCTCTTTTCCGCGCCTTTCGGTACCAAAGCGTAGCGCAGTGTTCACGGCGCCTTGATCATCAAAAGTCACCAAGGCCATCACACCACGAACCGCAATCAGCAGTTCGTCCCTCGGGTCGCCAGCGTGGCGATGAGGCCGGATATAACTGCCAGGCTCAATCGCGTTGAACAAACGCTGGCAAGCATCCTGGTAACTCTGGTGAATGTTATGGTGCTGACGAAGCCTCGGGCTGACTTTTGCCTGGCCAGTCAAATCATCCAGATAGTAGGCGTCAAAGATTTTCATTCTGGTACCCGACTCATTTTAGGCCAAGAGTGCAGATACGATTTGGCGCACCGTCTTCTCAACAGCAAACTCTCGCTCGAAAAGGTTTCGGCAACGGGCCGGTAGTTGAACGTCATTTTCAATCTGCTCCAGCAGCGTGAGAGCAAACTGAACTAGATCGTCTACCTGGTTGCTCTCGCAAACCTGTCCCACCTGTTCAACCCAAATCATATGGGCCAAATCGTTGCCAGCATTCACATTAGCCAGTACAGGCAAGCCACTCTGCATGTAGGTCAAAAACTTTCCAGGTATATTGTGCGATTTGTGTCTTGGATCCAACGCCACGATGCCCGCGCTGCACTGGGAATAGAGGTCTGGGATTTCATCGGGGTGGATTTCGTCGTAGAACAAGACGTTGTCCAGTTTCCGCTCTTTGGCTGAACCCTTAAGCCGGGATGAATCACTGCCACGCCCCACGAAGAGAAAACCGACATCAGTTCGACAACGCAACCTCTCCGCCAGATCGAGTAGAATGTCCATGCCTTGGGCAATACCCATGTTTCCGGCGTAAACAAACACCTTGCGCCCGCCCAAACTAGTTTCATTCACGCGAATGGGACAGTCAACCTGCGCCGGCTTATCCAGCCAGTTCTGCAGCACTTCCAGTGTGCGACCCGGCTGTTGTTGCCACTGATAAAAGTACCCGCGATTGCCAGGTGTTTGCACCCCAATCACATCGGCCACTGAGTACTGGTAGCGTGCGACAGCATCAAAAAAACGATATGGTAAACCACGCCCCATCAGCCCCATGTCCACCGCCCACTCAGGGAAGATGTCGCGGATGATCAGGTAGCCCTTGCAGCCACTACTCTTCTTAAGGGCATTGGCCAGTGGCCCGTGAAATATCGATGGGGCATACCAGACCACACCGCCCCACCGTTCGCTAGCCAAGGAACTTTTACGGAATTGCCGCAACATGGCAAAGGGCATCACGAACTCACCAAGGGTCCGGCGAACGTAGCCAATGTCTTTGGTACGAGGCGCCTTCAGACGCAACACCTGAACGCCGTCAATTTCCTCAAGTGACCAGGGCTCATCCTGGTCATGCGACGGCAGGAGTACCGTTAATGCATGCCCCTGGCGTGCAAACGCCCGGGACAAGTCGCGCAACTGCACTGCGCCAGACGTGCGTAGTGGCGGAAAGGTGTCCGCAATCAATGCAATCCGCATCAGCCCGCGCTCAGTACTTCTTCCAAACCACGCGGTTCACGTAATCGGTGTAGCTGTGGATGATGCGCACCACCTTGTCGCTCACGTTAGGCATGCTGTAATCAGCCACCAGGCGTAAAGCGCGGTCGGCGCCACGGGGTTGCGTCTGCAAGATGGCCAAGCCCTGACGCACCCGCTCCACCTCCAAGCCCACCATCATCACCGCCGCCTCTTCCATGCCCTCGGGGCGTTCATGCGCCTCGCGCAAGTTGAGCGCCGGGAAGTTGAGGATGGACGACTCTTCATTGATGGTGCCGCTGTCCGACAACACTGCTTTGGCTTGCATTTGCAGGTTAACGTAGTCGTGAAATCCCAGCGGCTTCATTAGACGCACCAGCGAGTGAAACTTAGCGCCTGTGGCATCTACTCGCTTTTGTGTGCGTGGGTGGGTGGAGACCACGACAGGCTGGCCATGGTCTTCGGCAACAGCGTTCAGCACCGCCACCAACTTGGTAAATGACTTGTCGGATTCGATGTTCTCTTCGCGATGGGCACTGACCACAAAATACTGCTCAGGCGTCAAGCCCAGCCGCGATAGGGCGTCCGATGCCTCGATTTGCGACAGGTAATGGTGCAGCACCTCGTGCATCGGGCTTCCGGTCTTGATGACCTGATCAGGCGGCAGCCCCTCACGCAGCAGGTAGTCGCGGGCAATGGTGCTATAGGTGAGGTTGATGTCTGAGGTGTGATCAACGATACGCCGATTGGTCTCTTCGGGCACACGCTGATCAAAGCAGCGGTTGCCAGCTTCCATGTGGAAGATGGGCACTTTGCGCCGTTTGGCAGGAATCACTGACAAGCAGCTGTTGGTGTCACCAAGCACCAATATGGCTTCCGGCTGTACCTGAGCCAGCACGCCGTCCACGGCGGTGATGAGGTTGCCAATGGTATTGGCAGCGCTGGTGCTGCCTTCGGCACTGTTCAAGAAGTAGTCCGGCTTGCGCACCCCCAGGTCGTCAAAAAACACCTGGTTGAGTTCATAGTCGTAGTTCTGCC
>JACCDN010875943.1_pt1 | contig 10873 bp, 8 predicted proteins | sample 7441691 | NCBI WGS metagenome assembly JACCDN01 (sample SAMN15323439, study PRJNA562643) | freshwater metagenome | isolation source: river surface water | place: USA:Blue River Watershed | collected 2017-08-16
CGAGCTAACACCATCCTGAAGAGCAGATGTGAGTGAGGGATCAGGAGATAGTTTGGCTAGTGTGCTCAGGTTTTTGATACCTGCGCCATCGATTATTGCTTTAGTCATTGACGACTAGTTTACCACTTTTACTATCCAGTGACACCTGGTAACTAGGACTCTGGGTTCGCGACGGGTCGAGGAGTTTAAGAGCGAGTTCGTCTAATAACTCATTTTGAATAAGACGCTTGAGAGGTCTAGCACCATAAGTTGCGTCATACCCTTTTTTCGCTAAGTATATTTTCACTTGATCATCTATATTGATCTTTATTCCATTATTCTTGACATTAATTAGAGAACGATCGAGCTCATTTTCCACGATCTTGTCCATATCTTTGGGAGATAGACTATTAAAGATAATGACTTGATCTAAGCGATTTAACAGTTCTGGCCGAAAAACATTTTTGAGCTCTGACTCAGGGAGATTGCTGGTCATAATGATAACTGTATTGGTAAAGTTGATGGTTCGACCTTTGCCATCGGTCAACCGACCATCGTCAAAAATCTGAAGAAAAGTGTTGTAGATCGTGGGATGCGCTTTTTCAATCTCATCAAGTAACACCACACTGTAGGGGTGTCGCCTAACTGCCTCGGTTAGCTGGCCACCCTCTTCGTAGCCAATATACCCTGGAGGTGCGCCTATTAATCTCGCAATATTATGCTCCTCGCTATACTCAGACATGTCGAGTCTGACGATCGCCTCGGAAGTACCAAAGAGCTCGGTCGCGAGAGCTTTGGCGGTCTCCGTTTTGCCAACACCGGTTGGACCCAAAAAGAGGAAGGTAGCGATCGGACGGTTGCTGTCGCTGATGCCTGAGCGACTGCGACGAATAGCGCGGGCGACGGCTGTAGTTGCTGCGGATTGACCTATCACGCGCTGAGCAAGGACATTTTCAAGATTTAGGAGCTTTTCGGTTTCGGTCTTTACCAGGCGAGTGACAGGGATACCAGTCCAGCGCGAAACAACGGCGGCAATATCATCTTCACTGACCTCTTCTTTGATTAAACGCTCTTCTTCTGGGATTTTTTTCCAGGATTTCTCGGCTTCGACTAATTTTTTGTCGAGATCTGGCAATTGGCCGTATTTAATCTCGGCGGCTTTTTGGAGATTAACTTCTCTTTCAGCGTTTTCTAGTTCAAGTTTTAAGACATCTTTTTCTTTTTGCAGTTTAACTACGGAACTAAGTAGTTCTTTTTGCTCTCGCCAAGAGTTTAATTGCTCATCTAGCTCTGCCTTGAGACTGGCGATCTCGACGGCGAGTTCGGTAGCTTTGGCTTTACTACTTTCGGATTTTTCTTTTTTGAGGCCAGTTAGTTCGATCTCTTTTTGGGTGAGTGAGCGTTTTTTGATATCAAGAGACGTGGGGAGGCTTTCGGTCTCGATCTTGAGAGCACTAGCCGCCTCATCGACGAGATCGATGGCTTTGTCAGGGAGAAAGCGGTCAGCGATATAGCGCGAGCTCAGAGTCACGGCAGAGATGAGAGCGTCGTCGGTAATTCTGATTCCATGATGGATCTCATATTTTTCTTTGAGACCTCGCAAGATGGCGATGCTATCCTCTGTGCTAGGTTCTTCCACCATGACTGGCTGGAATCGACGCTCTAAGGCTGCATCTTTTTCGATGTATTTGCGATACTCGTTGAGGGTGGTGGCTCCGATCATATGGAGCTGGCCCCTGGCGAGCGCCGGTTTGAGCATGTTACCGGCGTCTACTGCCCCTTCGGCGCCGCCTGCACCTACGATGGTATGGAGTTCGTCGATAAAGAGGACATATTTACCTGCGCCATCATCAATTTCTTTGAGCAAAGCCTTTAGTCGCTCTTCAAACTCACCACGAAACTTGGCGCCAGCCAAGATGGTACTAATGTCGATAACTAGAAGTTCTTTGTCTTTGAGACTGTCTGGAACGTCGCCTGAGATAATACGACTCGCGAGTCCCTCAACTATGGCAGTTTTGCCAACTCCTGGGTCCCCGACTAAAACAGGATTGTTCTTGGTGCGACGAGAGAGGACCTGCATAACCCGCCTAACTTCGTTGTCACGGCCAATAACGGGGTCAATTTTACCTTCTTTGGCACGTGCTGTTAGATTGGTCGTGTAGAGGGAAATGGCAGATTTTTGGTCGTTCATAGCGTACTTACTTATATTTGTAATACGCCTACAGTATAAAAGCAAATTAGCAGTCTGTCAAGGTGAGTGCTAAGAGGATGATTTACCTTCTAGTGCCGCGATGCGTTCGACGATTGGCGGGTGTGTGGAGAAGAGATTAGCTAACCAGGAGCCGTGGGACTCGGTCGTGACTGGATCATCAATGTATAGATGGGCGGTAGCGGTGTTGGCACTCTCGAGTTTAATATCCTCATGCGAAGCAATCTTCTTAAGGGCGCTGATCAGCCCTGATGGCTGGCGGGTAATGTGTGCGGCGCTCGCATCTGCATAAAACTCGCGTCTTCTCGAGATTGCCATCTGGATGAGGCTCGCGATAATGGGGGCGAGAATGATAAAGACTAGGCCGATTACGAGCACTATGGGATTACTACCACGATTGTCGTTGTCTCCCCTACTATGCCAGCTGACCCTCCAGGACCAGTCTAGGATCATAGCGATAGAGCCGACGAGGATAGCAACGATGGTCATGAGGCGGGTGTCGTAGTTTTTGATATGAGACAGCTCGTGCGCGATTACACCCTCTATTTCGGTCCTAGTCATGGCATCTAAGAGACCCTGAGTTACTGCAATGGCAGCGTGCTCTGGATCACGACCTGTGGCAAAGGCATTTAGTGCTGGACTATCAATCACATAGATCCTTGGAATTGAAATACCAGCTACCCTGCTTAGATTCTCGGTAATATTGGCATAGTGTGGGTGAGTCTTGCGTGTTACAGGGTGAGCACCGGCCAGACCTAGAGCGATACTATCTGAGTTGTAGTAGCTGATCCAGCTACCAATACCAGAGATAGCGAGAGCCAGAACTAGATAGCTGTAATCGTAGCCGTAGAGATAGCTAAAGAAGTAGCCAAAGGCGACCATGAACGCAGTAAAGCCCGCTATGATCACCCAGCTCTTCCTTTTGTTACTATCTATCTGTTCGTAGATATTTTGCATACTTTATAGCGAGATCTTGGGTGACTTGGTCTCGGCAGCTGTGACGCTAGTGACAGCATCCATATCTGCTACTTTGAGACCTGCTTGCTCACCAAAGCCGAACATCTTGGCAACTAAGTTGCTTGGGAATGTGACTACTTTGACGTTAAAGTCGGCTGATAGATCGATTAGAGTACGCCTGCTATACATTAGCTTGTCTGCTGTGTCTCTGAGCTCTTCCATCAGGTTTTGGACTACCGTGTTCCCTTTTAGCTCTGGGTTGCTCTCGACTATTACAGAGAGGCGTGGGAGGATATCGGCGAGCATACTAGATGCTGCAGCCTGTTTGTCGATGTTGCCACTCTTACTAGCTGCTGCGACGCCTTTTCGAGCATCTGAGAGCATGGTTAAGATATCCTTTTCGTGTTTGAGGTAGCCCTTGACGCTAGCCTCGAGGTTGGGGATTAGATCTGCCTGTCTCTTGAGTTGATTACCAATCTCCTGGATACTGGCTTTGATGCGGGTAAGTGCAGTCTGAAAGAAGTTGTAGAGTGAGATCATGTAGAGTAATAGACCACCACCGACAACGAGCAATAATATGTTTAGATTCATACCAAATCCTTTCTTATACTTGACTATGCAGGCACAGTATACCAAATTTGTGATAAAATTCACTCTATTGCGAGGGGCTGTAGCTCAGTTGGTTAGAGCGCTTCCCTGTCACGGAAGAGGCCAGGGGTTCGAGTCCCCTCAGCCTCGCATAAATAATTAATGAACATAAGTATTAAGTGTCGATGAGTGAAATTAACTTACTATTCTCTGAAGCAGAGGTCGTTGATGCTGATAGAGATATTTTGATAGCTAACTACACTGTACTTTTGTTGAGAGACTATTTGGATAAGCAGCCTCCTAGCTATAGAAAGGATAGATACAGTGGTAATTGCCTGGGGATACAAACAGAAATAGGTAGACGCTATTCGGTATATGAACTCGCGTGTAGAAAATTTAACTTGCGTCACTGTCAATACTTTAGTGAGGATCTGGGCATAAGGTCTGGTTCAGGTAACACTCGTGAACAGGTTAAAAAAGTAATTTTTAATCAGATGGATGGATTAATCAAAGCAAGAGAACCAATGGTGTTCTTTGTACCTCCTAGGCTTGGAACATTCGAATGTTCAGGAAGAACACGATTTGAATTGCAGTACCTGACTGAGCATGTTGGACCAAATATAGATGCAACATTTGTATTAGGAGCGTACTCTGAAGAAGGTAGGTATTCTATAGAAAACTATCGAGCTAGCTATCAATAGCTAATTGACACGCCCCATAGGTATTTGCTATGTTGGTCTAGTAATATTATTTTCCTGCCCAGGAGATTAGATTATATGGACAAGAAAATTAAGCAGCTCTTAAAAACTATTAAGCTGAATGAGTCGACACTCTCAATGATGTTTGGAGTAGTTACAGTACTCCTAATCGGAGTATTAATAGTGCGGATGTACAGCGCCAACAAGCCTGCAGAGATAACTTCTGAAGCTGAGCAAACAGAGATGGTAACCGAGCGCATAGGCGATGTCGTGGTTGAGAAAAAAGAAGATGGAACTAAGGTCCCGACCGAGCTCCCCGAAAAAGTAACAGTCGAAAAAGGACAGCATCTCTGGGCAATAGCCACCAAATACTACGGTAGTGGCTATAACTACGTAGATATCGCCAAGGCAAACAACCTAACTAATGCAAGTGCACTAGAAGTAGGTCAAGAGCTAGTGTTGCCTAAGGTAGCCGTTATCGAAGTAGGTGTAAAACAACCCAACAAGATCGAAGGTGACTCATACACTGTCGTCCGAGGTGATCATCTCTGGAGTATCGCAGTTAGAGCTTATGGGGATGGTTACAAGTGGGTTGAGATAGCCAAAGCTAACAACATAGCTCACTCTAACTACATCGAGGTCGGCCAGGTTCTCAAACTAAACCGTTAAACAGGATCAATTAGTTATTAATTACAAAAAGCTCCCCTATATGGGGAGCTTTTTTAGTGTCATATGTACCTATATTTAGGCAGTCATAATGGCTAGAGCATTGGTGGTGCCTGACTTTTTCCAGTGCTGACCGTGGATCACTAGGATAGTATCCCCTGCATGCACGTAGTCAGAGGCGCGGAGCGAATTGATCACTTCGTCGGCTCCCACATAGTCACCAGATGGCAGGTCAGCGACCACTGGGGTGATACCGTAGCCGAGACTCATTGCTTCAGCAGTTTCTTGACGCTCGGTCACTGCGATGATTGGGACTGGCAGGCGGTAGCGACTGATTGCGTGGGCGGTAAAACCTGACTCGGTAAAGACGACTATGGCATCTATCTTAGGCTTGAGACCAGAGATGACGATCTGCATGGCAGCTTCGGCAATGATTGTTGTCGCATCGATACCTGCGTAGCGAGCCGCGTCGACTGGGCGCAGTTTTTCGTTCCATTTGGCGATCCTCGCCATGGTCTCGACACTGCGGATCGGATAAGCACCCCCAGCACTCTCGGCTGAGAGCATGATTGCATCTGTTCCATCCATGACTGCGTGAGCGACGTCGGTCGCCTCAGCTCTAGTTGGTCTAGGATTTTTGATCATAGACTCTAACATCTGGGTAGCTGTGATCACTGGTCTGTTGGCTACACGACATTTTTCGATAATGGTCTTTTGCCAGAATGCGAGCTGCTCAATCGGCACTTCGACACCTAGGTCACCACGGGCGACCATGACTGCATCTGCTGCTTTGATGATCTCGTCGATCCGGTCTAGCGCAGGCTGGCTCTCGATCTTGGCTACGATCTTACTCTTCATCCCTCTCTTTTCCATCTCGGATCTTAGGAGCTTGATGTCGGCGGCGGAGCGGACAAAGGATAGACCTACGTAGTCGACCTTGTTGCGAGCATTCTTTTCGATCTGAGCTATGTCATTGTCGATAAGACTGGGGAAGTCGACGTCGATCCCGGGGAGGTTAACGCCTTTTCTGTGCTTAATGACGCTGTCATTTTTTACTTTGACCACGATTGTTTGTTTGGTAACAGCCATGACCTCGGTTTCGACAAAACCATCGTCAATTAACAGAGCATCGCCTTTTTTGAGCAGCCCAAAGACGACACTGTGAGGGATGATCAGTTGTTCGTCACCGGTAAAGCTTAGACCAATGCTTAGCTCTTGACCATTTTGTACTGGAATATCGGCTTTATCTTTGGTCTCGAGTCTGATCTCTGGACCCTGTAGGTCGAGGAGGATGCCAAGCGTGACTCCCTTTTCATCTGCGACTTTTTGGGCCATTTTGATGTGTTCGTCGTGCCATTCGGGTGTGCTGTGCTTGGTGTTAAAACGAAAGACATTGGCGCCTGCATCGATTAGCTTGCCCATCATCTCGGCTGTCTCTGTGGCAGGACCAATCGTTGTGACTATTTTTGTGAGTTTATATGTATGCATACATGAGTCCTTAGTTATTAGTAATTAAATAAAACTTATTCCTGTCATATCGCTCGGTACTGGTAGACCCAGCGCGGTTAGGATGGTCGGTCCTACATCGACTAGACTCCCAACATAGTGAGTGAGACGTGGTTTGTCGCCAATATAGATGAACGGTACCAGATTGGTGGTGTGAGCGGAGAGCGCTGCCCTAGTCTCTTTGTCGTACATCTCCTCGGCATTACCGTGATCGGCAGTAATGATGACCTGGTAGTCATGCTTTTTGGCGGTCTCGACTATTAGCTTTAACGCTTTGTCGATTGTCTCGACACCAATGACTGCTGCTTTTATGTTACCAGTGTGGCCAACCATATCGGCATTACAGAGGTTGATAAAGATCGCTTCGTGAGTCTCCTTGCTTAGGACGCCCTCTAAATAGGCGGCTATATCTGGAGTCCTCATCTCTGGTTTTTCGTCGTGAGTCTTGATATCACTATGACTATCAAACATCATGCGATCCTCACCCTCATAGACTTCTTCTCTTTTACAGTTTAAAAAGAAAGTCATGTGGGGAAACTTCTCGGTCTCTGTGACTCTAAGCTGCTTAAGGCCAGCCTCACTTATGACCTGGCCAACGGTACTCCCGGCATCTTCGAGGGGATAGGCCACTTCGACCTGATACTCAGGTTTATATTCGGTCATCGTGACGTAGAGCAGATTATCTGGTCCTTTTTCGAGGAACCGCTCGGTGAGCTGACGTGTCCTGTCATTGCGGAAATTTACAAAGATTACGGCGTCTGCAGAGCTTATTGCCCCTTCTTCGCCTGGGCCAACCTCAACTACTACCGGCTCGACATATTCGTCTGTTACACCATTTTTATAAGACTCGAGGAGCGCCTCTTTGGCTGTTTTGTATTTTTTGCCTACACGTTTGGTTAAGACGTCAAAGGTCTTATCTGTCCTATCCCAGTTGTGATCACGATCCATTGCGTAATAGCGACCACTGATACTGGCGATCTGGCCGAGCCCTATCGCTTTTAACTCGGCTTCGAGATGGTCTAGATACTTTACGGCGCTAGTGGGTCTAGTGTCACGGCCATCCATAAAAGCATGAATATAGAGCTTGGTTACTCCGTGCTTTTTGGCGGCTTTGACAAGCGCTATTAAGTGATCTTGGTGAGCATGGACACCACCAGTACCTATCAGACTCTTTAAGTGAAGCGTTGAGTTGTGTTTTTTGACGTGCTCAAAGGCCTTGAGAAATGCTTTGTTATCATCAAAACTACCGTCTTTGATTTTGTTACTAATCCGAACGAGGTCTTGATATAACACTTTGCCTGCACCGATCGTCATGTGATTGACTTCGCTCGTACCCATCTGGCCATCGGGGAGGCCTACCGCCTCGCCGGAAGCTTCGATGGCAGTGCTTGGATAGGTATCTCTTAAGTAGTTATAGTAGGGCGTCTTGGCGGTCGCGACTGCGTTGCCTCCATAGCGGTTGGTGACACCCCAACCGTCGAGGACTATTGTGATTAGTTTTTTCGTTTTGGCTTTGGTCATAATTTAACTTTCATTGCTCAGCTGTCGCTCAATCGCCATGAGCCGATTGTATTTGCTCACACGCTCGCCACGAGTGGGACCCACCTTGATAAATGCAGAACCTACAGCCACGGCGACGTCGACCATGGTTGCATCGTTGGTCTCGCCCCCACCACGGTGTGAGGTGGTGGTCATGAGACCATTTTTGCGTGCTAGTAGACAGCAGTCGACTGTTTCGGTTAGTGTCCCGATCTGGTTGAGCTTGATCAGGATAGCGGAGATCGCGTTTTGATCGATGGCTTTTTGGAGTCTAACAGGATTAGTTACTGTTAGATCATCACCAATGAGAGGGATACCATATTTATCGGTCACTACCTTTAGCTTGGTCCAGTTGTCCCAATCGTCTTCGTGGAGACCATCTTCGATAGTTACGATTGGGTATTTTTTGAACCAGGATTCGTAATAGGCTATTAGCTCGTCAGCTGTGAGAGTCCTCTTTTCGACGGCTAGCTCGTAGCTGACGTCTTTGTAGAACTCGCTCGCGGCTGCATCGATCGAGAAGCCGACCTCATCTTTTGGTTTGTAGCCAGCTAGCTCGATTGCTTCTTGCATGTAGGTAAAGGGTGCTTCGTTAGTGGGGATACCGTTCGGGGCAAAGGCTCCTTCATTACCCACGTTGGTACTTAGCTTGTTTTTCTTTAGAACTTTTGCGAGTGCGTGGTAGCACTCCATGATCATGCGGACATTCTCTTTGACACTGCTCTTTCTGGTTGCAGAAAAACAGAACTCTTGTAGATCGGTTGTCTCATCAGCGTGTTTACCACCTTCGATCGCCACGACCATAGGCTGAGGTAGAGTCGATAGATCTACACCTGTCTTAAAGGTATCCATGATGTGACGATAGAGCTCGACCTTTTTGCTACTAGCAGCTGCGTTTGCGACGGCGATACTGAGTGCGAGGATTGAGTTACCACCGAGCTTTGCTTTGTTCGGAGTACCATCAAGATTGATCATGAGCATATCGATTGCTCTTTGGTCGTAGGCGTCTTGACCAATCAATGCAGGAGATAAGACATTGGTAATATTATCGATTGCACTCTGCATACTCTTGCCATTCCAGCGTTTGGCGTCGCCATCCATCATCACTGTCGCTTCGTGTGATCCAGCCGAAGCGCCGTAAGGGACACTCGCGGTTGCATGACTACCATCTTCGAGCTCGACGTACGCCTCGATTGTGGGGTAACCACCTGAAGCTAAGATTTCATAAGCACTGATTTTGGTTATTTTCATGACCAATCCTCCACTAATTTAATAAACATTGCGACGTAGTTATTATCTGCTTGCAATATAAGTTAGGCAAGCCTACAAAGGCGATAACTCAAGTGGTACAATTAAAAGTTACAGCTAGATCTGTTAGCGGGCCTGCCCGCCGTAGCTTTAGCGTAGGCGGGTATAGTTCAGTGGTAGAACGACTGCTTCCCAAGTAGTAGATAGGGGTCCGATTCCCCTTACCCGCTCTCATCTTTCGCTAAAGCTACAGATGACTCGCATGTATTACACCTATATACTGAGAAGTTCAAAATCAAACATTCTTTACTACGGATATACTCACGATTTGAAGAAAAGGCTCGCAGAGCATAATACCGGACAAACTAAGTTTACAAAAGCACATATTCCTTGGAAGTTGTCTTGGTACTGTGCTTTTGAAAGCCAACAGATGGCTAAAGATTTTGAACTGTATTTGAAGTCTGGATCTGGTATAGCATTTGCTTATAAACGATTAGTAGCTATAGCGAAATATGATAATGTTAACGAATAAGGTGCTCTGAAGCCTTAGCGAAAGACACCCCTTACCCGCTCATAAACGGACTCAGGCCTTACAGGTTCATACGACAAATGCAACGCTATATTTCGCTCTTGTTACTGCGACGTATAGTTTGGCAACATCACCCGCAACGGTAAGGTTTTTTGTTTCTAAATAATTCTTCATAGGTTGTGTCGGAAATATCACAACTCTATCAAAAGTTCTTCCTTTAGAATTGCCTATATTCATCGCGGGTAAATCAAGAGTTTTGCTTGTAATATTCCATCTTAAAATTTTTGGATTATTATTATCTATCATATATTGAGGTACATCATTTCCACTTATTGTGAAAATTCCATCATGACCTGTTTTCTCATAATTCCTAGATGTTGTTTTTGGCAATAGTGGGTATAAGGCATCAGCAAAATCACATATCCTCTGATTACATCTAAAACAATCTATTCGTACCTCTATAGTACATAAATTTTTTTTAACTTTGTAACCCAAATCATCATGTTTCCGCCTTTTTGAGATTCATTTTTTGATGATAGGTTAGTTCCAAGAGAAAAGTTACAGCTACCACAAAAAGAATATGGTGTATCAGCCAGTCTCAGAGTTATCACAAAAAGCAGTTTATCCAGCAGCAATAATCAGTACTTTAGTATACCTACTATTGTGGCTTTACATCTAGTCCATTGTGTAGTCAAATGAATCTATGAATGACCCGCGGATACGCGACTCGTACATCCGTTACCTATTTGAAGAATCATCCGACTACAAGCCGAAACAGGATTTACTAATATCAGAAATGGGACTATGTCGAGGAACAGCAATTGTAGATTTAGCAGTAATCAATGGTACGTTGCATGGGTATGAGATAAAAAGTGACGTAGATAGCCTCACGAGACTAAATAGGCAACTCAATATATACCAAAACTTCTTCTCATATTTGACTATAGTCACTAC
>JACCDN010175651.1_pt1 | contig 10871 bp, 10 predicted proteins | sample 7441691 | NCBI WGS metagenome assembly JACCDN01 (sample SAMN15323439, study PRJNA562643) | freshwater metagenome | isolation source: river surface water | place: USA:Blue River Watershed | collected 2017-08-16
GAGGCTGCCAAGATCGACGGCGCAACTCACACCCAGATCTTCTTCGGAATGATTCTGCGCCTAACCGCTCCGATTCTTGCGGTTATCTTCTTGCTCAGCTTTATCGGTCTTTCAAGCGACTTTATTCTTGCCAGCATCTTGCTCGAAAAACCTGAAGACAAGACCCTTGCGGTTGGTCTCTATGGTTATATCGCCGACAAGATGAACCAAGAGTGGACAATCTTTGCAGCGGGTGCGGTGCTTGCCTCGCTCCCAATTGTTGGTTTGTTCCTATACCTTCAGAAGTACATTGTTTCTGGCCTCACCGGTGGTGCGGTTAAGGGTTAACGAGTCTCCCAATTGACTCAGATTGTGTAGCAACATGTCAGCACTGCCTCACGCCCTAAGCCCACACCACGACGGTTCAGCTCTATACGTGCTGAACCAGAAGCCGAACCTCTTGGATAAAGTTCGCCTTCGAGTGCGCATTCATGAGTCGATTGGCGACGTGGCTGAAGTCAGAGTTCGCTCAAGTGAGAGCGGCGAGGCTTTTCCGAGTGCACCGGCGAAACGCAAGAAGTTGGCCAGTGGATGGTCTTGGTACGAAGCCCAGCTGACCATGCACAACCCAAAAGTCAACTATCGCTGGATGATCAAGCTCACCAACGGAAATATCCTGTGGTTGAACACTCTGGGTCTTCATGTAATTGACCAGCCTGACATCAACGACTTCAGAATCAACGTGTTTTCATCAGCGCCGGCTTGGGGGCCGAGCACCATTTTGTATGAAGCCTTTCCGGATAGATTCGCACGGTCGGCCAAAGCTGATTCTCAGGTGCTGCCTGACTGGGCGATCAAAGCTGAATGGAATGAAACGGTGATCGGGCGAGGCCCAGGTACATCTGAGCAGTTCTTCGGTGGCGACCTGTGGGGAGTAATTGAGCATCTGGATCACCTTGAAAATCTTGGCGTGAACGTGCTTTACCTGACTCCGATTTTTCCGGCCAGATCTAACCACCGCTACGACGCCAGTTCATTCGACGAGGTAGACCCGCTGCTAGGCGGAAACAAGGCTTTGGTCGCTTTGGTGAAGGCGGCTCACGAGAAGGGCATCCGAGTTATTGGAGACCTAACCTCTAACCACTCGGGTGCCGCTCACGAATGGTTCAAGGCCGCGTTCAAGAACCCTAAGGCCCCAGAATCAGATTTCTATTACTTCAGTGACGGCAATAAAAAATATGACTCTTGGTTCGGTGTCGCCAGCCTTCCTAAGTTCAACTGGAAGTCGGCAGAACTGCGCAAGCGTTTCATCGAAGGTAAATCTTCGGTTGTTGCCAAGTGGCTGAAGGCTCCATTCAACTTGGATGGTTGGCGAATTGACGTTGCCAACATGACTGGCCGCATCCGAGATGAAGACATGTATCTAGAGGTAGCTCAGATAGTTCGCAAGACAATGGTCTCGGTAAACCCAGACACCATCATGCTCGGTGAATACACCGGTGATGCTGCCTATGAAGTGCAGGGCGACGGCTGGCAGGGCGCGATGACCTATGCAAACTTCACCCGACCGCTGTTTCGCTGGTTGCAAAAGCCTGCTGGCGAAAAAGAACTTCAGAATATCGGTTTTATCTCGCGTGAAGAGACCGGTCGAGAGTTTGTCGAAAGTCACATCAAGTTTGCAGCTGGGTTCCCTTGGCACGTTCGCCTAAACAACATGAACGCGCTTGACACTCACGACACCCCTAGATTCAAGAGCTACACGCTGCCCGGTGCCCAAAAAGTTGCCGCCGCAATGCAGTTCACCTTCCCGGGCATTCCGCTTATTTGGGCGGGTGATGAATTTGGCTTGGATGGTTTCAACGGCGAAAACTCGCGTACACCGCTGCCTTGGAATAATGAGCGTGAGCATGATGCTTCGATGATTGAGTTTTATTCAAAGCTGGCCGAAATTCGCACCAAGAACGTTGCTCTTACCGAAGGAAGTTTGAGATTTTTAGCGGTTACTGACGAGGCCGTTTTGTTTGTGCGCGAGCACGCGAAGCAAAACATCCTGGTGCTTGCAGCTCGCTCGAAGACTTCTAAGTTGGCCATACCTGCGGCCGCTCTTGAAGGGCTTAGCGGAGCGGAATTGTTGTTTGGTAGTGGCGAAATTAAGGTCAGCAAAAACAATGCGAAGTTCTCTGAAAGGCAGATGAGCGTTAGCATCTGGCGTTTGACACCGTCAAAGTAAAAGTGCTAAAGTCTTCTGGTGTCTGGCGTCAAGCCTAGATTCAAATCGCCCCGATAGCTCAGTGGTAGAGCACTTCCATGGTAAGGAAGGGGTCGCCAGTTCAATCCTGGCTCGGGGCTCGAAACAAATAACCAGTTACCGCAAGGTAATACCCGGCTGGGTAGCTCAGGTGGTTAGAGCACACGACTCATAATCGTGGGGTCGCGGGTTCGAGTCCCGCCCTAGCTACCAACTCCCTCTAGATTCTTCTAGGGGGTTTTCTTGTTTCTAGTTCGTAGACTAGAGCCGTGGTAAATCCAAATGTGCAGGGCAAAACTTATCCGGCAACCAGCCCATATCTGGTTGGTCGAGAGAAGATCCGCGAATTCGCCCACGCGGTTAAATCAACCAACCCGATGAATCTCGACGTGTTTGCGGCCCAGGCTGCTGGCTACGATGATGTCATTGCGCCACCAACATTCGCGGTGGTTATTCAAGAGCGAAGCTTGGCTACTGTGCTGGCCGACCCTGAAGCCGATATAGATTTCAGCCGAGTGGTTCACGGCGATCAGCGCTTCATCCACACCCGACCAATCGTCGCTGGCGATGAGCTAACCAGTGTGCTTGAGGTCGCCAGTGTTAAGTCACTCGGCGCGCACTCGATGGTCACGTTTGAAACCAAAATTTTTGACATCGAAAAGGCGCTGGTTTGCACTGCTATCTCAACGCTGGTTGTTAGGGGAGACGAGTAATGACTCACATCAACATTGCTTCTCTCGAAGTTGGACAAGAAATCGGCACGACCGAATTTTTACTCACCCGTGACTCGCTTGTGCGTTATGCAGGTGCGTCTGGTGACTTCAACTCAATTCACTATCGCGACGACGTTGCTGCTTCTGTGGGGCTCCCAGGTGTGCTGGCGCATGGAATGCTCACCATGGGCGCTGCTGTTCAGGTAGCTGTTGACTGGGTTGGCGACGCAGGTCGCATTGCTGATTACCAGGTGCGCTTTACCAAGCCGGTAGTGGTAGACCCTGTTGATGGTGCCGTTCTTGTTGTTACTGGCAAGGTCGGGGCTATCGATGAAGAGAACCGTTTGGTCCGAATCGACCTCACCGCTGTGTTCAACGAAACCACTGTGCTCGGCAAGGCCCAGGCTCAGGTTCGCGTTTAATGACCCAAGCACTGAGTGAACTGACCAGCATCCGTGTTGGCGGCGTGCCGGCTGAGATCTTCGAAGCCAAAACGCGCGAAGACCTGATCGAACACACTTTGGGCGTTTGGCGCTCAGGTGATGACTGGTTGGTTCTCGGAGGCGGCTCAAATATGGTGGTTGCCGATGACATCAGCGAGCTGAGAGTGATCAAGGTTTCAAATCTTGGTATCGAGCCTGTGCGTCAGCGAGATGAATCGCGAGTCACTGTTCGGGTGCAAGCTGGTGAAAACTGGGATGCATTTGTGGCTCAAATGATTGAGCAGGGCCTAGCCGGCTTCGAAGCAATGAGCGGCATTCCCGGAACCGTGGGTGCCGGCCCAGTGCAAAACATCGGTGCTTACGATCAAGAGTTGAGCGACTGCATGGTTCGACTTGAATTTCTTGATTACGAGACCCAAGAGCTTGCCATTCTCGAAACCAAAGATATGCAGTTTGGCTACCGCGACAGCGCAATCAAGCGCGGTCGACCAGGTGTAATTACTTGGGTTGAGTTTGAATTACAAAACTTGGATGGCTTAAGTCGCCCACTCTACTCAACTCAGATTGCTGCCGAACTCGGCGTTGAGATGGGCGCGCAGGTTCCACTGCTCGATGTACGTAATGCAGTTCTCAAACTGCGCTCGCAGAAGGGCATGGTGCTCGACGCCAATGATCCAGATTCAGTTAGTTGCGGTTCATTTTTCACTAACCCGATGGTCAGCGATGCATTTGCTCGTACGTTACCTGAGAGCGCACCGCGCTTTGAAAACCAAGATGACGATGGCCTCACAGTGAAGCTCTCTGCCGCATGGCTTATCGAGAACGCTGGAATCAAAAAGGGCTTCTCGATTGCCGGTTCGAAGGCTGCGATTTCTTCAAAGCACACATTGGCAATCACAAACCGCGGCGGTGCAACTGCTGCAGAAATTATTCAACTAGCCGAGTTTGTGCAAACTCAGGTTTCGAATAAGTTCGGCATAAACCTTGTGCCTGAACCGAATTTCATTGGGTCTTTCTAGCATCATTTGATGCATTCGACTTAAAAGCTAATGGCCTCCCGAGGGAGGCCATTAGCTTTATCCAAGTGCTTATTTAGCGAACAATGCCTGAAGACGCTGAATGCCTTCAAGAAGAGGTGCATCGCCAAGTGCGTAGCTCAAACGAACATAGCCCGATGGGCCAAATGCTTCGCCAGGAACCAAAGCAACTTCGGCGGCATCCAAGATGTAATCGCAAAGTTCAAGCGAGGTGTTGATCTGCTTGCCGCCCCACTCGCGACCCAACAGAGCGGTCACATCTGAATAAACGTAGAACGCGCCCTGCGGGGTAGGCGCTAGCCAGCCATCAATCTTGTTCAGCTCAGCAACTGCAATCTGGCGACGACGGTCAAATGCCTCGCGCATTGCATAAACGTCATCTTGAGGGCCAGTCAACGCAGCAAGGGCTGCTTTCTGCGAAATGTTTGAAACGTTTGATGAAAGGTGTGACTGCAAGTTGCCAGCGGCCTTCATCGCATCAAGCGGGCCAGCCATCCAGCCCAAACGCCAACCGGTCATCGCATAGGTCTTGGCTACGCCATTTACCAGGATGGTTCGGTCGAGCAAATCAGGAACAGCCTCGGTGATTGAGACAGCCTTCACTCCGTCGTAGGTGAGGTTTTGGTAAATCTCGTCGGTAATTACCCAGAGACCATTCTCAAGAGCCCACTCGCCGATCGCCTCGGTCTCTTCACGGGTGTAAACCGAACCGGTTGGGTTCGATGGTGAAACAAAAAGCAAGACTTTTGAACGTGGTGTGCGGGCGGCCTCAAGCTGAGCAACTGTCACCTTGTAGTTCTGGTCTGCGCCTGCAAAAACCTCAACCGGGGTTCCGCCAGCAAGACGAATCGCCTCTGGGTAGGTGGTCCAGTATGGGGTAGGCATAAGTACTTCGTCACCTGGGTCAACGATGGTTGCAAAAGCCTGATAGACGGCTTGCTTGCCGCCATTGGTGACAACAACCTGTGCAGCCGAAATCTCGGTGCCAGAGTCGATTCGGGTCTTGTGAGCGATGGCTTCACGAAGATCAGGCAGACCGATGGCCGGCGTGTAGCGGTGATTCTTAGGGTCACGCACGGCAATCGCAGCGGCCTCAACGATGTGAGCCGGGGTGGCAAAGTCAGGTTCACCAGCAGCATAAGAAATTACTGGGCGGCCTTCGGCTTGCAAAGATTTTGCCTTGGCATCAACTTTTAGAGTTGCCGATTCAGCAATCGAACCAATACGTTTTGAGATTCTCGGAAAGTCAGTCACGAGGTAAAGCCTACTAAAGTCGCAAATCGGGCTTTGCATTAACTTGCCCCAAGGTCTAAAGTATTTAGAGGTAGTTTGACAACTTCCGAAGCCTAATCTGGCAACTTAATCATTCTTTAGATTCAATCTAGAAGTGTGCCTTTTGACAGATGGTTTTGGGTTGGCAACCTAGCCCATAAAGGGTGGTGGCTCAATTGGTAGAGCATCGGTCTCCAAAACCGAGGGTTGCAGGTTCGAGTCCTGTCCGCCCTGCTAACAGCAGTAACTGTTTCGGAACAACCGTTTCGACCAACAAAGGAATGTCAAATGGCAGATGAGCAAGAACAGGTCACCGAAGACCTAGTCGAGCGCGCGAAGGCTGATAAAGCATCGAAGCGCAACATCTTTGGCCGCATTGCACTTTTCTTGAAGCAGAGCGTTGGCGAGCTAAGAAAGGTCACCCGACCTACCTGGCCTGAGCTTCGTAACTACACCGGCGTTGTGCTGGCATTCGTAGTCGTTGTGATGGTAATCATCTCGGCTCTCGACTGGCTTTTCTACCAGGGTGTTGTTTTCGTCTTCACCCCAACCGCTTAAGTAAGTAAGGAACACCACATTGAGTGAATCAGAACGCACCGAACTAGAGGCTCTTGCCGAGGTTCAGGACGTTGCTGCTGAGCAGATTATTGCTGAAGCAGATGCCGACCTTGCCGACTTGGCTGCAGACGCAGCAGCAGAACTTGAGCAAGACCTAGAGCTTGAAGAAGCAATTGCTGAAGTTGAGGCTGAGAAGGCTGCAGATTCAGACATGACTGAAGAGGGTGCACCAGAAGACCCTTACCGCGAGTTTCGCGCAGAGCTTCGTCGTCAGCCGGGCAAGTGGTACGTAATCCACAGCTATGCCGGCTACGAGAAGCGCGTTAAGCAGAACATTGAGAACCGCAAGCTAGCCCTCGAGGGTGGCGACGACATCTTCCAGATCGAAGTTCCGATGGAAGACACCATTGAGATCAAGAACGGTCAGCGCAAGCTGGTCACCAAGGTTCGCATCCCTGGTTATGTTTTGATTCGCATGGAGATGAACGAAGAGTCTTGGTCTCTAGTTCGCCACACCCCAGCCGTAACCGGCTTTGTTGGCAACTCGCAGAACCCAACCCCGCTTCGCCCAGACGAGGCATTCAACATGCTGAAGACTCTTTATGTTCTTCCTGAAGAGGCAGAGGCCAAGGCAGCTGCCAAGGGTGGAGTTGCAGTCAAGGGCAAGGCAAAGGCTGTTCCAGTCAACTTCAACTACAAGGTTGGCGAGAGCATCATGATCAAGGATGGTTCGTTCGCGGGTCTTCCTGGAACCATCAGCGAGATTAAGCCAGAGAGCGGCAAGCTCACTGTTCTTGTTTCACTGTTCGAGCGCGAGACTCCTGTGGAGCTTGGCTTCGAGCAGGTTGGCGCACTAGCCTAAAAAGTTTTAGCAACAGTTTTCTAAACCAATACAAAAGGAATAACAAATGGCACCGAAGAAAAAGATCACCGGCATGATCAAGCTTCAGATCAACGCGGGCGCTGCTAACCCAGCTCCACCGATTGGTCCAGCACTTGGCCAGCACGGTGTAAACATCATGGAATTCTGCACCGCGTACAACAACGCAACCGCAGACCAGAAGGGCAACGTAATCCCGGTTGAAATCACCGTTTACGAAGACCGTTCATTCACCTTCGTTCTAAAGACTCCACCAGCAGCTGAGCTAATCAAGAAGGCAGCTGGCGTAGCAAAGGGTTCAGCAACTCCTCACACCGTGAAGGTTGCAACCTTGTCAAAGGACGCTCTTTACAAGATTGCTGAGCAGAAGATGGCTGACCTAAACGCCAACGATGTTGACGCAGCTGCAAAGATCATCGCTGGTACCGCCCGCTCAATGGGAATCACCACCGAGGCTTAAGTAACACCCGCCCACTAGGGCACCGCTCATCCGAGCAAAAAAAGAAGTCGTGGGAGCATCGCGCGCGATGCGTCGACCACAACTGTGACCAAAGAAAAGGAACAACAGAATGGCAAAGCGCTCAAAGGCCTACCAGGCCGCAGCAGCTCTCATCGAAGAGGGCAAGTTCTACACCCCTGCCGAGGCAGTCACCCTAATCAAGGAGACCGGCTCTAAGAAGTTCGATTCAACCATCGAGGTTGCATTGAAGCTAGGCGTTGACCCTCGCAAGGCAGACCAGATGATCCGTGGAACCGTTTCGCTTCCACACGGAACTGGTAAGACCGCCCGCGTTATCGTTTTTGCAACTGGTGCCGCAGCTGACGCTGCAGTTGCAGCAGGCGCTGACGTTGTTGGCGGCGACGAGCTAATCGAGAAGGTTGCAGCTGGTTGGGTTGCCTTCGACTCAGCAGTATCAACCCCAGAGCTTATGGGTAAGGTGGGTCGCCTTGGAAAGGTTCTTGGTCCACGTAACCTTATGCCAAACCCTAAGACCGGTACCGTTACCCCAGACGTAGCTAAGGCTGTTACTGACATCAAGGGCGGAAAGATTGACTTCCGCGTTGACAAGCAGGCTAACCTTCACTTCATCATTGGTAAGGCATCTTTCACCAAAGAGCAGCTAGGCGAGAACCTTGCAGCAGCACTTGACGAAGTTCTTCGTTTGAAGCCTTCTTCTTCAAAGGGCCGCTACCTAATCAAGGCAGCCGTTTCAACCACCTTTGGTCCTGGCATCTTGCTAGACACCAACGTAACCAAGGTTGAGTTCTAAGCTCCAAAAAAGATTTTCCGATGAGGGGATCGGGCCTTAGGGCTCGGTCCCTTCTTCATCGCTTGGAATAACCAGTAATAAAGTTCACTTTTTGTTATTAGGCTTTGCTTTGTTCATTGAAAGCCTCGAAACCGAAGGGCGGGATATTGCCTCAGCACGCATTTGGCGCAGCCACACTACTTGACACGAAAGACCCTATGGGTTTGCGCTCAAGCGCACCCCTGCTAGACGCTTGGATTCGCGACATGGAGACCGACCGGTCACCATTCCAGATTCCAGGTCACAAGGGCCGCACTGATTTAACCGGTGCCATCGTAGACGGCGATATTCCAGTGCTACCGGGCAATCACCCCCACCGTATTTCACCATCACTAATTCTTGAAGCCGAGGCGCTTGCCACCAAACTCTGGGATGCAGACCTTTGCCGATTTGGCGTAAACGGTTCTAGCGGCTCAAACCACGCAGCGGTAATGGCTGTGGCAGGACCTGGTGACAAAGTAATTGTTTCTAGAACCCTGCACAAATCAGTTTTGGTTGGATTGGTTTACGCAGGTGTGACCCCGGTCTGGATTCGCCCAGAAATTAACCCAGCTACCGGGCTCCCTGAGTATTTGCCATCAACACGATTGGCAGAAACTATCGCGGCCAACCCAGATGCCAAAGCCGTGCTAATTGGTGAGCCTTCATACGTTGGCACCATGTCAAACATTCCTCGCCTTGCCAAAGTTTGTCACGATGCTGGCATCCCGTTGGTTGTCGACGCAGCTTGGGCTGCGCACTACGGCTTTCACCCTGAGCTGCCTAATCACCCGATGGCTGAGGGTGCCGACATCGTTGTAACCTCAGCCCACAAAACCTTGCCTTCTTATTCGCAAGCATCTTTTGTTTTGGTCAAGGGCGACTACGTCGATTTGGCTCGCTTCAACAAGATGTTTGATTCGACACAGACCACCTCTATGTCTGGGCGCATCCTTGCATCGATTGATGCTGCTCGCGCGTTGCTAGAGCGCCACGGCGAAGAGCTGATCGGCCCAGTTATTGAGGCTACCGAGCGCGGCCGAGCAACTCTGGTTGCCGCTGGCATTGACGTAATCGACGGTGAATACATCGACCCGCTGAAGCTCGTGATTATGCTCAGCGGTTGTGGCTCTGACGGAACCCTGGTTGAAGCCGACCTATTGGCTGCGAACATCGACGTCGAGATGGCAAACCGAGACATCATCATTCCGATGATTACCTTTGCCGATACACCTGACCGAATCAACGACTTGATTAAGCGAATCATTGAGTCGGTAAATCGGCACCGCGGCCCAGTGCGCCCGATTGAAATCTTGCCTGCGTTCTCGATTGAGCCTGAGGTTGTAGTCACCCCTCGCGAGGCTTTCTTCTCGAGCTATGAAGTTGTGGATTCTGCTGATGCTGTCGGCCGAGTTTCGGCTGAAATGATTTGCCCTTACCCACCGGGTGTGCCGGTGCTGTCACCCGGCGAACTGATTACCGAGGCGGCTCTTGGAGCATTGTTCCAGGCGCGAGACATGGGCGTGCGTATCGCCTTTGTCGCAGACCCAACTTTGAAGACCCTCAAGGTGTTGCCAAAAAGCTAAGCCTTGGCGAAGTCGAGTAACCCAACCAGGCGACTAACGCACATCACGTCTTCGATGTTTTTGAAGTTAGTGCGAACCAGCGCCGGGCTGTAAACCAAGTAGCAGTTAGTCTTAGCACGCGAGATCGCAACGTTGAGACGATTTTTGTTCAGCAAAAACTCGAGCCCGCGAGGTGCATCTTCGGCACTTGAGGCAGCAAGTGAAACAATCACTGCCATTGCCTCGCGACCTTGAAATTTGTCAACGGTGCCGACTTCTACTTTTTTAAGACCCGCCTCGTCAAGCGCTGAGCGAATTGCATCGACCTGCGCGTTATAAGGTGCAACAATCAGTACTTCTTCGGCACCAACAAGCGGCACTAACTCGAGTGCCTTGTTGACCACAACTTCAACTTCTTCAGGTGAGTGGGTGCTATTGCCGATGTGATTAACTGGAATCAAATCGAGCCCTTGGGTGACCCCATTGATGTGTCGGTGGTTCGCCGATTCGTGAGCGTGCAGTTTGTTTTGGTAAGCAAGCCATGACACCGGCGCGTTGATCTTTGGGTGCATGCGACGGGTTACTTCAACAAAGTATCCAACCTCAGGCGGCAGAATTTCGTGTTCACCCATGTAGTGCCCGAGTGCTGAGTTGTCGACACCACCCGGATGAATGGCTTGCACAACTTGCGTTAGTTGCTGCGGGTCGCCAAGCAGAACCATGTTCTTGGCAGCAGGTGCGACGGCAATTGCGTCAACTAGTGCAAACTGGGCCGCTTCGTCAACGAAGATGTAGTCAAACTTTTGCTGCAGTACCTGGCTATTGCAGAATGCCCAAGAGGTGCCACCGATAACGTGGCCTGCGCCGGCCTTAGCTCGCCAATTGGC
>JACCDN010160415.1_pt1 | contig 10870 bp, 7 predicted proteins | sample 7441691 | NCBI WGS metagenome assembly JACCDN01 (sample SAMN15323439, study PRJNA562643) | freshwater metagenome | isolation source: river surface water | place: USA:Blue River Watershed | collected 2017-08-16
CGTGCTTTAATAAGATCCATTTCTGAAAGAACCTGGCCTAGTACTTATGGACATATTATTTCTAAGGAGCAAATTGATTTTATGTTGGACTGGATGTATAGCGACGAGTCTCTCACTGGTCAATTTGAAAAAGGGCATCAATTTTTTATAGCTCAATTAAATGGAAGCGATATAGGCTTTTGCTCTGTTAGTGCAGAACCTTTAGATGAAACAGGTAACACACAAAATGCATACAAATTAAATAAGCTATATGTTTTACCAGCTGCCCATGGAACAGGTTCAGGTAAAGCTTTATTAAACAAAGCGATTGAAGTGGCAAAAAATGCCAATGCCGATTCTCTATTTTTACAAGTAAACAAGCACAATAATGCTTATAGCTTTTATGTAAAAAACGGATTTGAAAAAGAAACTGAATTCAAATTTGATATTGGCAATGGTTTTTACATGGATGATTATGTGATGCGATTAAGCTTCTAAACCATTGCATGGGTTTGCTTCACTACTCCCATAATAAATACACTCTGCACCTGCCCTATATTTTCGGCCTGACTTAATTTATTCACATGAAAATTGTAATAACTATTCATGTCTTCTGTTACAATTTTCATCATAAAATCAAATTCGCCAGAGATACTATAGCACTCCACAACTTCTGGTAGTTCATTAATGAGTTTAATAAAGTGTGCGCCTGATTTTTTACTATGTTGGTTTAAAGAAGCATAACAAATGACCATTAACCCTTTTTTAATTTTAGCACCATCGATCAAAGTGGCATATTGCTTAATTACCCCACTCGATTCTAATCTTTTAATTCTTTCATGCACTGGCGTGGTACTTAACTGAACTGATTCTGCAATCTCTTTGACAGAGATTCTTGCATTGGCTTGAAGCAATCTTAAAATCGCTAAATCTTTTGCATCCAATGGAATGGTATTATTGGTAATAGCCGAATCTTCTATTATAGCCTTGTTTTTCATAATAAAAAAGCATTTATAGTACTAAATTGAGCCTTTTTTAGCATTTTTCACTAATTTTTAGATATATTTTATTATTTTCTTCTACAAAACTACCTTTGTGCCTTAAATAAATACTATTATGGGCTTACAAAACATCGATTTTAGCTTACCATATAAGGTAGCAGATATCTCCCTAGCAGAATGGGGTCGTAAAGAAATTCGTTTAGCTGAAGCAGAAATGCCAGGTTTAATGAGCATCCGTGCAGAATACGGACCTAGCCAACCATTAAAAGGTGCTAGAATTGCCGGTTGTTTACACATGACTATCCAAACTGCTGTGTTAATTGAAACATTAACTGCATTAGGCGCGGAAGTAAAGTGGAGCTCTTGTAATATCTTCTCTACACAAGATCAGGCAGCAGCAGCTATCGCAGCAGCTGGTATTGGTGTTTTTGCTTGGAAAGGCCAAAGCATCGAAGAAGCTGATTGGTGTATTGAACAAACTTTATTCTTTGGAAGTGAAGATCGTCCATTGAACATGATCTTAGACGATGGTGGTGATTTAACCAACATGGTATTTGATCAATATCCTCAATTTGTAGCTGGTATCAAAGGTTTATCTGAAGAGACTACTACAGGTGTTCACCGTTTATATGAGCGTATGGCAAAAGGTACTTTACCAATTCCAGCGATCAATGTAAACGACTCTGTAACTAAATCTAAGTTTGATAATAAATATGGTTGTCAAGAATCATTAGTAGATGCGATTCGTCGTGCTACAGATGTGATGATGGCAGGTAAAGTAGCTGTAGTAGGTTCTTACGGTGATGTAGGTAAGGGTTCTGCAGGTTCTTTAAGAGGTGCTGGTTGTAGAGTAATTGTAACAGAGATTGATCCAATCTGTGCTTTACAAGCTGCAATGGATGGTTTTGAAGTAAAGAAAATGATTGATGCTGTTAAAGAAGCTGACATCATCGTTACTGCATCAGGTTGTAGAGACTTGATAACTGAAAAGCATTTCAGAGCAATGAAGGATAAAGCAATTGTTTGTAATATCGGTCACTTTGATATTGAAATTGATATGGCTTGGTTAAATAAAAACTACGGTCATACAAAAGATACCATCAAACCACAAGTTGATTTATACAATGTTGATGGAAAAGATATCATCGTATTAGCGGAAGGTCGTTTAGTAAACTTAGGTTGTGCAACTGGACACCCAAGTTTTGTAATGAGTAACTCTTTCTCTAACCAAACTTTAGCTCAAATAGAATTATGGACAAACCATAAGAACTATGAAAATAAAGTTTATGTATTACCTAAGCATTTGGATGAGAAAGTTGCTAGATTACACCTTGCTAAAATCGGCGTTGAATTAGACGAATTAACTGCTGAGCAAGCTGCATATTTAGGCATTCCTCAAAAAGGACCTTTCAAGTCTGATATGTACAGATACTAGTAGAAATTATAACATTTTATGTGGAAAAGCCCGGCCTGAGAAATCAAGGTCGGGCTTTTATTTTCAGTATCTTTAAAGAGCAAAAAACGATTTGCTTCAATAATAAAATTGCTTTTATGAAAATGTACAAATTACTTATCACTAGCTTATTGCTATGCTCAATGAATGTTGTTATAGCGCAAGGATTAGGTATTATACCAGAACCCTATTTAGCAACAAAAGGTAAAGGAACCTATACCCTACCCAAAACCATTAGTATTAGCGCACCAAGCTCTTTGAAAAACATTGTTGATCCGATGATTGCTCAATTAAAATTAGTGACCGGAAAAACAGTTAATCTAAGTAAGAATGAACCTACTATCGAATTAAGTCTTGTTAAAGACGATGTAATAGGAAATGAAGGTTATTTATTAAATGTAAATGAAAAAGGCATTCAAGTAAAAGCGAATACTGAAGCAGGTATATTTTACGGATGGCAAACTGTTCAACAATTAATGCCCGCTGCTATATATGGTAAAACTTTATCTAAAAATACCAATTGGGAATTATCACATTGCTCCATCATTGATAAACCAAGATTTGGTTGGAGAGGCATGATGCTGGATGTAAGTAGACATTTTTTTAGCAAAGAAGATGTAAAGACATTTATTGACGATATGGTTCGTTATAAATACAATAGATTCCATTGGCATTTAACAGATGACCAAGGTTGGAGAATCGAAATCAAGGCATTACCTAAATTAACAAGTGTGGGTGCATGGAGAGTGGAGAAAAAAGGAAAGTGGATGAATATTACCACACCTGATATCAACGAACCAAAAACCTATGGAGGATTCTATACACAGGATGACATTAAAGAAGTAGTGGCTTATGCAAAAGCAAGATTTATAGAAGTAATCCCAGAGATTGATGTTCCTGGACATAGCATGGCAATGTTAGCTGCTTATCCTAATTTAAGTACTACACCTAATTACCCTTACCAAGTGAATGCTGGTGATGAGTTTATGGATTGGGAAGGTATGAATGGACATCCCACTGCAAGAATTGATAATTCTTTAGACCCATCCAATGAAGATGTGTATACTGCCCTAGATAAAATAATGACTGAAGTAGCTCCTCTTTTCCCTTTTGAATACATACATATGGGCGGTGATGAGAATGCAAAAAACAATTGGGAGAAATCTGCCAATGTACAAGCAATGATGAAGCGCGAAGGTTTGAAAGATCAAATGGAAGTTCAAAGCTATTTTGTAAGAAGATTGCAAAAAATCATCAATTCAAAAGGAAAGAAAATGATGGGTTGGAATGAAATTTTACAAGGTGGATTAAGTGGAGATGCAGCTGTGATGAGTTGGCAAGGTGTGAAAGGTGGTATTGAAGCTGCAAAACAAGGCCATAAAGTAGTCATGTCTCCTAATGATTATAATTATATTGATTACTACCAAGGTGAAGTGACCGCTGAAGGAAAAGTATACAGAGGATTAAGAATGAAAACAACATATGGTTTTGATCCAGTTCCAGAAGGTGTTGACCCTACCCTTATTTTAGGAAATCAAGCCAATCAATGGACAGAGCAATTACAAAATATGCGCAATGTTCAATACATGACATGGCCAAGAGGATTAGCTGTAGCAGAAACCAATTGGTCTCCGAATGAGAAAAAAGAATGGAAACATTTTACTAAAAAAGTTGAAAAACAATTTGATGTATTTGAAGCAGCCAATGTGAAATATGCAAAAAGCATGTACGATGCGATTGTAAGCACCGAACTCAATACAAAAGGAGAATTAATTTTGAAAATGGAAGGGGAAGTTGATAATTTAAGATTCTACTATACTATTGATGATCAAATGCCAGATAATTATAGCGACGAATATACCAAACCTGTTATACTTCCAAGTGATGTTACTTTAGTGAGAGTGCAAAGCTACAGAGATGGCAAGCCTATTGGAAAATTATTAAATATCCCTATTGAATCTTTAAGAAATAGAGCTAAAAAGGTTTTATAATATATGATGAAGCATTCGATACTTTTTATATGGCTACTATGCTTTACAATAGTATCGAATGCTCAAAATATTCGTTTTAATAAAGATATCACCGAGATTGGAGATAGTAGTAGGGTTCAAAAAATAATTAATCTATTAAAAGGTACTCCAAACCCATTGATTGATTCCACCAATATGGTGATCAATCGATATATTCAATCTATTGGAAGTTTGGAAGGAAAGATCATTAGATCTATCAATATCGAACAAAGGCACTTTGGGACAGATGTTGACAAACCTACCTTTCAAAAGAATAATGCATTTATCAGTTTTGCAAACCAGCTACATGACAAAACAAACAAAAGCACCATTACCAAAAACCTTTTCATTAAAACAAATGAGCCACTAAATCCTTTACTAGTTGCTTATAATGAGAAATGGCTTAGAGATCTTGGATTTATACAAGATGCTAGAATACTAGCCTACCCCAACAAAGAAGATACGAATCAAGTAGATGTATTTGTGGTAACCAAAGATATCTTCCCTATTGGCGGTTATTTTAATCTTAAAGAAGCCAATGCTTTTGAAATAAATTTAAATACAGAAAATGTAAACGATTTAGGCAATGCCTTTAGTATTTCACAAAACTATGATCACGAAAGAAAAACAAAAACCGGTTGGGGATTTGATTATACTACTAGAAATATTATAGGCAGTTTCTTGGATATCAAAACTGGAGCCAAATCATACACTGATAACTATGCCAATAAAATGGCTTCCGCCAATAAGGTATTCATTAGTGGAGGTAAACCTTTGCTACATCCTTTGGATAGATGGACCTATGGATTTGAAATTCGTCAAGAGAAAAATAGAAATGCCTACAATACATGGTCAGATTCTCTTTACAAAAATGCATTACAATATCATTTAAAACATTTTGATGCAAATATTGGTTACCAGTTATTCATTAAAAATAGAATCTATCAAAACGACAATCTGAGATACTTCCTACAAATGAGGTATTTAGAGAATGACTTTATTACTAGACCCATTCAATATCTAGAACAAATAGACAGAAACTATCAGAGTATTCAAGCTTATTTCGGATCACTTACTTTGTTTAAACAAAAAATTATCAGAACCCAATACTTATATGGATTTGGTCGTAACGAGGATTTGCCAACGGGAAAATCTTTAATGATTACTACTGGTCATTATAATAGAGAAGGACAATCGCTCCCCTATATAGGTATACAACTAGAATCATATACATTATTAAAGAACGAGAATTTTAGACATGCCAAATTAAATCTTGGATCCAGCTATATAGACAAACAAATTCAGGATTTTAGATTTTTAGCAAGTCTTGAAAGTATTAGTAAGATACATTATTTAGAATCTGGCTACAGGTATCGACAAATATTGAATTTAAGTTTTGCTCAAACACTGAAAAATAAATTCAATGAGGCATTATTGATTAATAGTATTTATGGAATTCCTCAATTAAATAAAGAAAGGATCAAGGGAGGTACTAGGATTACCGCTAACTGGGAATCTATCTGGTACAATTCCAGAACCTTTTATGGATTTAAAAAAGCCCCATTTGTGTTTGCCAATCTTACCTATATTAGAACAGTGAGCGAACCCATTAAAAATGGAGATATTTATAGCGCGTTGGGTGCAGGCATTCGAGTAAGAAATGAGAACCTCATTTTGGGCACCATAGAATTAAAGGGTTTTTATTTTCCAAGAACCAATTTGCAGTTGAGCCCCTTTAATATTAGTTTAATGGCCAATATTCGATTTAAGTACAATTCAAGCTTGATTGAAAAGCCTGATTTTGTGGCAATTAACTAATAAAAAGCCCTTTTTCATTCAACCATTCCTATGTAGTTTTGTTATCTAATTATGGTTCAAGCATATAATTTTTTAGCTAGTTGGCAGTTATTTCCAGAGAAATGCAATTTCGAATACCAACTGGTTCCAAAATCAGGTAATTACAAGATTGACAGCATTCAAAATGGTCACGCACTAGATTTTAGCCACAATTGGGTAAATATAGAAAATGAGGCTTTTTATGCTCAATTTTCTGTAAACCCCAATGGCGAAAAGCATCCTTTCAATAACGGATCTGCCGAAAACTTTGCTACTCATATTGCTTCAGAAATTAATAATGCTTCTTGCCTAACTGTCTATTTTTTCAAAGAAGATCAAGAACAATTAAAAGTAGTACACGAGATTTTAGCGAATGGCTTTATGAAAGTAAGCCATCATGGAAAAAAAGAAGATGGTAGTTCTTTTACCAATACAGAAATATACCACAAACAGTTGAGCGTGTTACCTTATGCCTCATCCGCTGGAAGTGTTGCCATTAGACCTACTAAAGAAGGCGTGATCAAACACAAAGCATTGTCTGCGATGGAAGATCAAACCAATATGCAACTGAATCAAATTAAAGAGCAGATTGAATTATTGGCAAGACAGGCCCAAGAGATCAACAAAAGAAAAGAATTAAGCATGATGATCTACGAGGCAAAAATTACATTTAAGCCACAGATAGGTCAAGTATATCATGTATATGAAAAAACGGATGGTTCACATGTATTATCCTTAGTAGCTCCAAGCGAATGGGGAGGTGGATCAGGACCTTTTGCTCAATTTATTGCAACGGTAAAATTATTAGCAGACCATACTTGGGTTGAATGCTAGTACCCATATTTTGCTAAAATAGCATCTACCCTTTTTTCTACTGCAGCATCTTTCAATACTGGTGGAGCATGATGTTTCTTAATTGTCGCATCAAAAATGATAGGACCTTTACAACCCCAATGTTTATGTTCTACAAATGCATCTACACCATCAATATCATGTGAAGGGTTCACTCTCGTAAAGCCAGCCCATAAAAAGTTTTGAATATTAGCAGCCATCCACTGAGCATCTTCTGTTATTACCAACATAAATACGCCTTCTTTATTCAACAACTCATCACCCAAGCCCTTTAATTTTTCTTGTACAGATGAGATGGTATTGTTTTCTGCGCTAATAGCAATCACCCCTGGCATTACATAGCTTGCATTTTCTAAAAGACTGGAGACTATTGCAGGCACTGTTTCACATAAAGTTCTTTTTGCATCTCCATAAGCAGCCATTACTACTTTAGAACCTTCATTCAAACCTTCGCCAGAATAATCCAAAGTATCCATGGTGGTTTTGGTGTAAAAATGAATATCTCTTTGTAGATCCATTCGCTCCATCATGTATTTAAAAAATGCTGGAACATCATGCGTAGAAACTATTTCTCCTTTTTTAGTTTGTGGTGCAGTGATCCAAACAAATTTGGCTAAACTTAATTGACCAGTTCCTAAAATATGATTGGCAATTGTTAATAATTCAGCTGGTGCTTTATTCTCTAAGAAGGGTGTATACCTTTCGCTCCCAATGGCTAACAATAAAGGATGTACTCCTGCTGCATCTACTGCATGAACTTCTTTCAATCCAGGAATTTCATTTGAAACGGCATCCCCTGTCATGGCATGTATTAATTCACCAAAGCTTGTATCTTCTTGTGGAGGTCTTCCCACCACTGTGAAAGCCCAAATAGCATTTTTCTTTGCATACACTTTATGCACTTTCATTAAAGGAAAAGGATGTTGTAAACTATAATAACCCAAATGATCTCCAAATGGACCTTCTGGCTTATTCTCACCTGGATAAACTTCTCCAGTAATTACAAAATCTGCATCGGTACTAATACAATACCCATCTTTATAAGTGTAGCCAAATCTTTTACCCGCCAATACTCCTGCAAAATTCATTTCACTCATACCCTCTGGTAAAGGCATTACAGCCGCCACACTATGCGCTGGTGGACCACCAACAAAACAACTTACTTTTAATGGCATCCCTTTTTGATTGGCTTTGGTCTGATGCACACCAATACCTCTATGTAATTGATAATGCAATCCAATCTCTTTATTTAAAATATAATCGTTGCCATTTAATTGAATTCTGTACATGCCTAAATTAGCATTTCCAATTCCTGGTTTATCCGCATCTTCTGTGTATACTTGAGGCAATGTAACAAAGGCTCCACCATCCATTGGCCAATGCTGTATTAAAGGAAGATCTTCAATTTGAATTTCTTCATATACTACAGGTTGCTTCAATGGATTTTTAATTGGCAAGGCATTTAAAGCAGCTGGCAATGCAGCCAAAGATTTTAATGGATTTTTCAAAGCAGCCATTGGATCTATTTTCATTGCGATCAACTGCTTCACTTGAGGAAGTGTTTTTCTAAAAATAAATTCACTTCTTTCTAATGTTCCAAAAATATTGGACACTGCTCTAAATTTAGAGCTTTTCACTTTTTCAAATAAAATTGCAGGCCCTTTTTGTTCATGGATGCGCAAATGAATAGATGCCATTTCTAAGTATGGATCTACTTCTTCTTTGATACGAATGAGTTGTCCATTTTGCTCCAAATCCAATAAACAAGCTTCTAAACTAGAATAGGCCATTCTTTCTTATTTGAGTTGCAAAAATAACTTAAATTTGACTATGACTCGTTTAAGTGTAAATATAAATAAGATAGCTACCCTCAGAAATAGTAGAGGTGGAAATAACCCCAACCTAATTCAGGTGGCAAAAGATTGTGAAGCATTTGGAGCAGAAGGAATCACTGTACATCCAAGACCAGATGAAAGACATATTAGATACAAAGATGTCTATGATTTGAAGCAAAATATCAGTACAGAGTTCAACATAGAAGGTAATCCAAAAGAAGATAAGTTTGTTGAATTGGTTTTAGCCAATCAACCAGCACAAGTAACACTGGTTCCTGATGCGTTGAATCAGTTAACCAGTGATCATGGATGGGATACCATTAAAGAGCAGGCTTATTTAAAAGAGATCATTGCTAGATTCAAAAATGCAGGTATTCGTGTATCCATTTTTGTTGATCCCAATGAAGCCATGGTAGAAGCAGCTGCAACTACTGGAACAGATAGAATTGAATTGTATACCGAGTCTTATGCAAAAGCATTTGAAGCTGGTAAAAAGGAAGAGATTATACAATCGTATATTAAAGCTGCTGAAAAAGCAAAACAACTAGGTTTGGGTATCAATGCTGGACATGATTTAGATAGACATAATCTACCCTACTTAATTCAACAAATTCCTTTTATTGATGAAGTGAGTATTGGACATGCATTAATTAGCGATGCATTGTACTTAGGATTAGAAAATACCATTCAATTATACAAACGCGCTTTATCGCCACTAAAATAATGCCATGAAAAAAATATTATTTGCCTTAAGTGTATTCGTTTTACAAAGCTGTACAAGTAATGCGCAAGAAAAATTTGGACCTACTCCTACCAAAGAGCAATTAGCTTGGCATGATAAAGAGTATTATTTATTCATGCATTTTGGACCCAATACATTTACCGATTTGGAATGGGGACATGGAAGCGAGAATCCGAATGTGTTTAATCCAACTGCCTTAGACTGTAACCAATGGGCTCGTATTGCCAAAGCAGCAGGTGCAAAAGGTATTGTAATCACTGCAAAACATCATGATGGATTTTCTTTATGGCCAAGCAAGTACAGTAAACATACTGTAAGAGAAAGTAGCTGGATGAACGGAAAAGGAGATGTAATTAAAATGTTGTCTGAAGCATGCAAGAAAGAAGGTATTGAAATGGGGGTATATATTTCTCCTTGGGACAGAAATCATCCAAAATACGGAACCCCTGAATACAATGATATCTATATCAATACCATGAAAGAATTATTAACTGGTTATGGTAAATTTTTTGAATTATGGTGGGATGGTGCTAATGGCGAAGGTCCTAATGGAAAGAAACAAGTATATGACTTTACTAGATTCAAAGATTCAGCATTAAGATACCAACCTCAGATTATTATTTTCAGTGATATTGGTCCTCATATTCGTTGGGTAGGAAATGAAAACGGATTAATTAATAGTACTAACTGGAATTTATTAGATACTGCAGGATTTAAGAGAGGAGAAGGTGCTCCACCTAATGATACCTTGAATACGGGAAATTACAATGGCAAACATTGGATTGGCGCCGAAGCAGATGTGTCTATTAGAAAAGGCTGGTTCTATCACCCAGAAGAAGACAATACAGTAAAATCTGGCACTACCCTTTTTAATATCTATTTGAAGAGCGTTGGACATGGCGGTAATTTAATTTTAAATGTACCACCTAATAGAAAAGGATTAATTGACCCATTGGACTCTGCTGCATTAATGGATTTTAAAAAAATTAGAGATAAAGCATTTGCAAATAACCTTTTTAAAAATGCAAAATTATTATACACCAATAATAGTGTGGAAGTTCATTTAGACAAGCCTGTTCCATTCAACAGCATCATGTTAAAAGAAAAGATAAGTTTAGGACAGAGAGTAGTGAAGTTTGAGATAAGCGGTGGAAATGATTTAA